>Ga0160429_1001498_pt1 | contig 12972 bp, 5 predicted proteins | sample SolpanmetagenomR_FD_108199 | JGI IMG/M metagenome (GOLD analysis project Ga0160429, IMG submission 108199) | Solar panel surface microbial communities from Lawrence Berkeley National Laboratory, California, USA - R | ecosystem: Engineered > Built environment > Solar panel > Unclassified ... | reverse complement strand
AGGTGCTACTTCGACCGTCTCGATGGAAAGTTCTTTGCCGGCTTCCCATGCTACGGCTGCTTTACAAGTGATTGGTTTACCAACTGTAGAAGACATTGTTAATTATGAAATGAGAGAGGCAAAAAAGATACTCGAGTTCAGAAAGCTAAGGAACCCCACTTTTGATTATAGAGACGGTCGCCCAAAGTGACCAGATCGCGCCACGGGCTAAAAACGTTATTTCCTTATTTCCTTATTTCCTTATTTCCTTATTTTCGAGTGGAATCTGAGTCAAACTCGAACTGAAACGTTATTTCCTTATTTCCTTATTTCCTTATTTCCTTATTCCCTTATGTTCGACTAGAATTCGAATAGATTTCGATTTGCTAGTATAGCTTGTGTTAATATATTTCCCGTGCCTTTGATTCAAAACTAAATCAACATTTCTTATGTAGCTCATTTCTACGTCGCGCTCGACTTTAAATCGCTCTTAACCTATGATTCGAGGGCATCACATTATTATATAATTCGATTTCGAATCGACTATAGCCTACGGATCGAGACAACTACATAGTATCACGGTTAGTAACTAGATATTCAAAAGTATACGCTCTCGTTATAGTCATTATTTGGTTCTAGATTACAAGCTATCTATATGTTACTAATTAATTATTCCTTATCCTTATCCTCGTCTTCGTTATTATTACTAGTAGCATTACTAGCCTTATCCTTCCTAAATGCCTTACGTTAAAGGAACGTCCTTATGTCTATCTCGTCTTCTACTAACATAGCATTCTTAGGACGTGTACCTACAAGATTATCTTATTAATAATCCTCGACTAAAGATAACAGAACACCGTGATTAGATTGACGTCGAAACATCCATTCTTAAATTAGAAACTATGATATAGATAGCTTCAAGTAATAAGCTTCTATGAATGCTGATTTTTGAGCCTCTTTACGACAGCGAATTTGTCTAAGCTCTTACTTCACCTCGTTTCTAGTCTATGTAGCGTCTAAAGAAATCATGACGTTTGCACGATGTACGTTTAGCTCGACATTCACCTAACTAGCTATTGCTACGAGTATTTTTAGTTATGCTATGCTTAAGAACTTCTCTAAGACTTCGCCCTTTTCTTCTTGTTTCATTAAGGCAATCAGATATTTAACATCTTTAAGATCACTAAGACTACTAGCTTTACCTTCTTTAGTCTTAGTAAGGTGGAGGAGATACTAAAAACAATTAGAATTAGGTTTAAAAGTTTAGGGATTAGCTAGCATACCTTATAAGCTAATAATGTGTTAAGGGGTTAATAAGCATAAACTACCACCTTCCTTAGTTTACCGTATGCTGTTATATGTAAGATTAACGAAGTAACTAGTGCGCTAAGTATTATATATAGCTTAATGTTCTTCAGCTCTAGTATATATCTTTCTAGGCGCTACTCTGTCCGTTTCGACTTCTTCGTCCTATTGCCTGTTTTTCAATAGCTGCTACTAAACATTAGATAGACTAATTTAACTATCTAGGCATCTAGTTCTTTATTAAGCTCCTCATCTTGTTTACACTAGTCATAGAGACTTAGACAATTAGATAATACTATTAGCTGACGTGTTAGCTACATAAAACACTAAGTAGTATTACGAGGGTCGTCCTTTCCTTTCGTTAGCTATAAAGACATTAATAAGGTATTATTATATGCTATTTTCTATAAGTTGCTTAAGCTGTTCTATGTGTTAGTAGGCAACTTAATGTCGATATCGAAAGTAACATGTGGTAGTACGCTAATAGCAGGAAGTCTAGACTTGTTTTTAAGTGGCTACTATATGTAGTCTATATTAATTCTAATAGAAACAGGTTATATAATACTACTAAATGCCTTAAGATGTTAGGTAGTAGCATCGTCAAACGAGATAGTAGTTTTACCTCCTAACAATTAGTTAGAAGCTTTGTTCTTTCTTACTACAAAGTTATTAATAGCTCTAGAACTCTTTGCTAGTATATTTAGGTTACACTCTTTAAGGAAGGCTCGTCTACTAGCATTAGTGTCTACCTTGATGCGTATTATGATATTATTTTGCTTTTTGTTCCATGATTTATATAAGCTATTATAGGTTAAGTCGACTATTATAACTTTCGTTTTTTTACTATCCTTTATTGTCTTAAAGTAATCATAATCTACATGTATAGCGGCGACGAATAGAGCGAGTAACCCTTTCAGTTTGTTATATAGCGTACCGCTAATAAATACAAAGAAGGGGGAGCTAGGAAGTTTCCTAAGTCGTTGCTACGACAGATTCTTCTAGCCTGTGTTTAAGTAGAACTTATCGACGTATACTACTAAGAAATCGATACATATTAAGCGCTCTTCATTAGAACCATCAGTTACTAGGGACTGTAGGCTCTCATAGTAAGTAAACACTCTTAGTGCTATACTAAAAGTAGTAAGAAGTAGCTAGCGAGCCTGCTAAGAAGCCCTAGACTCTCCTATAGATAGATCTTTAGTGTCGAGTAGTTCACGAACTATCTACCTACGACCTTCATTATTATACTTAGTAAGTAGATGATCGGGTATGTCTTTTTTGCGCACTGTTATATCGATGCTATAATAGTCTAGGAAAGTGTTTTTAAACTCCGTATCGTTCATTTTGCGAGCGTGCATAACAAGTAGTAGCTTATTATCTATGAAACGTAAGATTTCTATAGCCTATTATTTAAGATTATTTAGAGGGTAAACGAATAGCTATAAGGACTTGAAAGCTTTTAATTATACTAGCTTCTCTACTAAAGTAGCAGGGTTCATGTAAGCTGCCCTTTTCGACTATAGTATTGCCGCTTTATCGATCTTTTATAGGTCCGCTATATTAGCAACAAGTACTATAATAGCGATAGTAATACAAGTTTTTCTAATTCCTATTTCGTAAGTAATGAAGCTAAGGCTATAGCCTTTAAATATACATTTTAGGACAAAGCTTACGGAGTAGAACTATAGTCTAAGTAGCGGTAAATTCTTATTCTATGATTTAAAAAACACCCTAGCATCTAGACTAGTAACATAAGGATCGTAGCCTAGAAATGCACAAATGTCGATATACATCTCTTCTATAACATAGTCTAGTAAGGCGTCTTTAGAGATGAACCTAGCTGCTACGCTAGCGCTCGTCTCATCGTCGTGTATATTCTATTTCTTACTTATTAGCTAGCTACATATTTGCTATGTAAGACCCGGTGTTATGTTAAGGACTAAGGGCACCGATAGAGGATCATAAGCAGAGACGATGACGTTAATATCCTTAGGGATGAACATGAAGGGGAAATAAGGACCGTCTCTGTCGCCTTCGTTGTCTTTATTAGAGCTAATACTAAGGGTGACTTGCTACGTTATTACTAGTGTTAGCTTTTTTAGGATAAGTGTAAGATCTCGGTTGCTAAGATCTATTAAGAGGGATTTGTTCGATTTCAAATTAGCTACTCTTAAATTAGAGAAATTTGAATTAGAAGCTTTTAAATTAGAGGATTCTAAATAGTGAGATTTCAAATCAGATTCTTTAGCATCGGAATCTTCATCATCGGTATCTTCGTCATCATTATCGTCATTATTATCATCATCGTTATCATTATTCTCATCATCGTCATTGTTCTTAGATAGGGTATCTAAAGGTTTGTTAGCTTTATTAGAATTAATAATACTAGTAGGTGCTAAAGTATTATCTACGTTAATTATGTCCTCATCGCTAGATAAGTACATTTATAGTAGAGGTATTATGAATAATGCTCGAACAAGGGATAGGAGTACTATAAATATTAATTAATAGACTAAGATAACATATTAAGAGCAACTTACTTACGAAATGTTCTCGGAATTTACATATGTTAGAAGGATCCGCTACTATAATAAGATAGATCTCGTTAACGTTAGAAAAGTCTAGGATTCGATTATATAGATACTATATAGCTAAACCAACATCTCTATTAATCACAATTTTAAGGATTTCGTGTGGAGGAGCAGGCACAAAATACTAGAGAGATTCCTAGGGTAATAAGCGTGCTTAAAGCTTGAGTTCTTTTAAGGAGAATCTTTCCTTCTCGCGTAAGGTTCAAACATCTGAAATATTACGAAGCGAAGCACTAGTTATACCGCCCCTATGTTTTAGTACCTAGTATATAATGATAGTGAGGTCTAGGCGTCTTATTTTAGGATTCTATGGTAGTAGTAGTGAACTTGAGTAAGGACGAGAACGCTTACGACTTAGCTTAACGGCCTAAACTTCATTTTCATCCTTTTTAGTAACATTACTAGTCTGCGCGTTACCTTTGTCCTCCTCTCCTTATTCTTTTCGAGGTAGGGCTTAGTTATAGTCATCGTCCTATGTTTTCGTAGCTTTCGTAGCCTTTTAAGGTGTTCTAGGCTCTGATTTGCTTTTATTGCTCTTATTATATACATAGACTATGAATTTTTAGATTATAGTACTAATCTTAATAGTTTGGTCGTTATCTAGGATAGTGCCTAGATTGTCTATAAACTATTGAGGCACCTCTTTATTATCAGCTCAACTAAAAAACTTTTCACTAAGAGAACTAGACAATAATTCATTTTGTGCTTCACGTCTAGCGTTGCCCTATTCACCCGTGTATGTTATACGTAGCTAGCTTCCAGCAGTCTTTATCTTAACGTACTTATCTCGATAACGATTTAGTACGTTTATAGTAAGTTCTCGTGCTTGTTTGTATTACTCGTTATTCTAATTAAAAAATGATAACTACTATGCCTTAGTAATACTACCTAATTATGTGAGTAAAGTCTTGACCGTTGCATCCGTGTAGCCGGATGATTCAGGCTTCTCGCTAGCCTTCGTCATAATAGTTAAGCTAGCTATAGTCCTGTTTTAAATTATGATGATTTATGCTAAAGTTTGTGAAACTAAGTATTATGTTAATAATAATTAGAGACAAGAGAAGGGATTGTTAGATTTATAGATAGATGAAGAATGAGAGAAAGAAAGAAAGGTGACGGTAGAAAGGTGTACTTATAAAAACAGAAGTATGTAGTAACGACCGTGAAAGTGATGAAAACAGAAGTATGCAGTGACGACCGTGAAAGTGATGCAAACGGACGAAGCTAATTCACAAAGAACACACACAAATTTCACTATCGTGAAGTGAATTTGATTCGTATTAGAATCGAATGCGAATTCGATTCGAATGTAAATCATTATCTTGTACTTTGAATCAAGCTACTAATTCGAGGCTATTACGTCTATTAAACAAAAATAAAATGAAAAGGTGGACTAGCGAGCACTAATTATCACAGTTTCAAGATGTTTCTATTCGCTCGGAGCAGTAGTAGAACGCTATTTAGCCTCGATTGTCACAAACTACGATTATTCTAGAAAGATCTAACTCGTCTCGTTCATCGTGTTACTATACTTACTCTTATGCTATAGTTCGTCGTTTAGCCGTTGTTGTGCCGACGTAGTAGAATTATTCGTTGTATTTTTTTCTTGTTCAAAATTTGTCTATATTAATTAATAAATAATTGCGTCAAAACTAATACTTTGATAATTAATCAATTATTAATAATCAAATAACAAGATAGCTAACATCTATGCATTTATCGAACGACTGAAGTAGAGCAGTCCGATCGGGCGCTAGCACCAGAATATAGTAGAATAAAAGCATCGGAAGTTATTATAAAACATGTTAGATCATTTGTAAGTAGCAATTACTAAGTGTTTTTCACTTAACTTATTAATCATAGCTTATAGCGAATCACAACGAAATCGCTTAGAAGGTCTATATAACGTTATGAATGAACGTATAAATTTAGGGCAACTAGAGGATATTCTAGTCTAAATATAATTAAGGGCTTTAATAGTTATAGACTTATATAGAAGGTAATAATACATAATAATATCTGTGAGACGACTAGAACGAAGGATAATCTCATACGTCTACGTGTACGAGGAGGACCTATACGAGTCTATCTAAAGACGATCTTAATACTAAAACATGAATTAGATATTAAAGGATTTCTGACTGTTTTCCTATCTCTTTTTATTAGTAATTCGAATTATTTTTGAACTATGTTCGAATTATTTTCAAATCGTTTTTGAATCATTTTCGAATCCTCTTTGAATCATTTTTGAAGTACTTTGCCTTATATAGCAGTCTTTCTTGTATCGAGGAAGACGGAGCTAGAGCTCTTCGCTACAGGGTTGAGTTCGATATTTCAGAAGCTTATAACGACTATTGACAGGAAATGTAAGGGTTTTGTACGTAGGGAAGAATGATGTCTCGTATACAGCTAAAGGCTATATAATTCTACGCTATTATCCTTGAAGGTCCCCCTAGCGTTCTGTATACGGGTCTCAAGGGCTTTATCGAGGACCTGAATACGAGCGGGGTAAATGCGGGGTAACGTCGATCCGGGGATGTGACGCATGTGATCTACTAGCGTTATCCCCGCGACCGTTCATACGTGACCCGTCTATATATGCCTATTACAGGAAAGAAGGCTTACTAGGTATTGAAATAGGTTCGTCCTAAGGCTATATTACTCTAACTACTTACTAACGCCTTAAAGAGATGTTAACTCGTTAGCGAATAATGATTTGTCAAAAGTTGACTATAGCGCTTAATATCTCGTTCATAGTTAAGGAAAACTATTACGACTACTATACGAGAACGAGCACAGAATTTAATGAAACTATTCGTGTAACGATAGTTGAAGTCTTTATTTCAGATCTTAGTTCAATTTTCAAACGACTTATAGCGACTGTTATAGACATGCAAACGTCTGTGTATTATTATTGTCGTAACTACAAACGCACAAGCTAACTACGGCGCTTAACATCTCGTTCATAGTTAAGGAAAACTATTACGACTACTATGCGAGAACGAGCACAGAATTTGATAAGACTATTCGTATAATAATAGTCAAAGTCTTTATTTCAGATCTTAGTTCAATTTTCAAACGACTTATAGCAACTGTTACAGACATGCAAACGTCTGTGTATTATCATTATTGTAACTATAAAAGAAGAATAGATCAGAAAATCTCTGCCTAGCATGTTCGAGAGCCGCTATTAGAAAGTTTAAACAAAATAAATCATAACATAGTTAGAATCTGTTTTCATTATTATAAGGCAGGTGCACTATTAGTACTAGATTATGTAGTAAATCATAGTAGAATAGCTAAACGACACGTAGGTAGAAACTATAAATTATAATATGAATAGACTCTATTTACGTTGTTATAAGGCAGGTGCACTATTAGCACTAGATTATGTAGTAAATTATAATGGAATAGCTAAACGATATATAGGCGAACGTTCGGTTAATGATAATAGTGATGGTGATAAGGATCCATAATCATTATAATTATAGTTATGTACGTAGGAGTATGTAGATCCTGTTTATTGATTAATTGTCGTAATCGATTATAATTTAGAGTAAACAGATTTGAATTAGTTCTGAATTACCTTTACTTTCATTCTCAACTTTCGATTCAGAAGGAATGAGGCATTTTGGAAGGGATCCATTACCTCGATCAATATGACTCTCGCTTTCGTTTCTAATTCAGAGGCAACTTAAAGCATTCTTAAATTATATATACTCGAATCATTTTCAAATCATCTCTAAGTTAAGTTCGAATCGTTATCGTAAGGCCTTGCTTATTAATAACGAATAGAGATAGCTACTATAATCTAATCTTTCTAATATAGTCTACACGTATAGTCGCTTATCGCTATAGACAGGACTATAGCTTAAATAATCGTTATTAGCTTATTTTATTAACTTTCAAGTTAAGTATTCTTATCCTTTAGTACGATAATCTACTAACTTACTAATATTTAAAGATACTTTCATATAGTACTCGCCGGTACTCGCCCTTTCATAGCTAGACTACGGGATAAGTAGATAAGTATTAATGTCCTATCTTATTATGCCTATGTCCTCGTGTGAATTATAAAGAGCTTACAAAATCATGGCACTCTTAGACATATTAGACATTCATTATGAATTGATATCATCTATTATTAGCGGTAGAGGAGGTCTACAACAAATTCTTGCTTCATTAGGTGCTATACATATAATTATAAGCAAACGGACTCTTTAACGTTAGCTTTAGCATAACAAGCTTAATATTATAAGCTAGTAAGATTCCGATGAGTTTAAGGACCGTCTCTATCATTATTTCAAGCTTGTTATAACGGACGAGGAAACTCTACGCCACCTTCACGCGGAGGGCTTTATTAACCTCATACTACGTACCTTACGTCGGGCTTGCTAATAGCTAGATCTTAAGAAGCATGTCCTATTAGGAAACTAGCACGAGGAGATAAGCAGAGTTAAGCAACTTTTGCGTTAGGAATACGATAATAGGAATATCGAGAACTACGGCGCTAAGCATCTATATTCGTATATAAGAAGAACTCACGGTATTATTAGAAGAAATCTTGTATATGAATCTGCTAAAACTATTAACCCCGAAGCTTTTGAACTACGTTGTAAACAGGCAAAGATTCATCGTAGAGCTATTAGAGTTCTAGGTCTAAATTATGCATAGTTAATAGATGCGTACTATAAGCTTAAGCATTAGGGCATCGAGATATATAGCGTAATAGACGTTTACTCGCGTTGTATTATATGGACCTATATAGGACTTTCGAGTCGTACAAAAGCTTTAGTCTTTCACTAATACCTATCTACAATTATATAAACAAAACGTTTACCGCTAATCCTACATACAGATCGAGGCACTGAAACCTCGCTAGTAGTAGACTTGCACTTTTTCCTTAGTCGCTTAACACGTTCTTAGGATAATAGGAGTCTATTATAGCTAAGCGATTGTTTCTAGTTTAGAACGAGTAAGTAGAATTAGCGTATTAAATTATAGTAGAATTAATTATTTAATTTATGCTTAAGTAAATAGCGAGGCTTCTTCTAGGACCTATTAAAGAGTAGGGAGTATAGCACTAACTTCTTACAAGACTACGTCGCATTTTTAGCTATATATACACTAATTATACAACACGAAGTCACTAAGTTTATAAAGTAATAGAATACCTATAGGATTCGTAAGCAGAAGAATAGACTATATATTATTAATAGGATACTAACTATGCTTTATGCTAATCTACTAGCAGGAGATTGCGACTAAGGCATCGATATACTAATTAATAGAATAGTTAACCTTAACTCGGAGCTTAGCGGATTTAGTAACGCACACGAATCCTTAATATCATTTCGTAGACTAACTCGTGCTAAATATAGATCTTAATAAGTTCCTCCTAATAAGAACTTATTAACTCTGTAGTTATTTCCTAATACGTATAGGCTTCCTTAGCCTTAATAGTCGTAGATATAACGAACAAGGGTCTCGTAATTACTACGTAGCATATTTACGCCTTCGAGAACGCCTCACACGCTATATTGCAAGTCGTGCTAAGCCGTTAATTATAGAGTACGTGAAACTAACCGTAGGTCAGGCATTAGACGGAAGATTTACCTCTACTTTAGATGGTATTATTAAGTCGTAGATCGTAAGCTATTAAGACTACGATCCATGGTTGATAAATGTTTAGAAATAAAGTCTTTAAATTTTTTTTTATCGTAACGTACTTGTAATAACATATAAAATCCTCGATTCGAAATTTGTTCCCTATTCATAATCTGTCGTCACTATATTTTGCTTCGAATCATAATTTATTACTTTAATTTGATTTTATACTCTTTATATTAACTAATCTACAAATTCGAATCAAAAACTTTTAGTTTGAATTAAAAACTTTTTGAATATAGACAATTTGGAAGTTTAGGATGCATACTGCCCTAAAAGGGGTCTATTGTATGCAACTAGCTATCCTAACTTTCTAGCATGCCTATAGTGCTTACGACGTAATCCTAAGCCTCCTATAGAGACGCCTAAACGGCCTTCCTCAACGCGAGTAGTGCTAGAATATTCTGACGACGATTTACCATCTTTAGATAAGGTGCTAGGTCGTACTACGACTGTCACTCCTTCTAAAGTCTTGCCTACGCTTAATCTAGGTATAAGCTAACTACCTTCACGAGCTAAGGATACGCGTTAGAAAGGGTTTAAAGCTAAGGAGTCTCCTATTACTAATGCTGGATCGTCTATAGTCACGTTACAGAAATCTATACAGGAAGTTGCTAAAACAGCTATAAAAGACAAGAAAACAACTACGACGAAAGGATTAACATCCTTAGCGCCGACCTTAAATACTCTATTAACAAATAATAACTACATTAAATTAACGGTCGAGTTATGGTCTACGAAATCTACTGAAAAAGATGGTCGTAAAATACTAAAGTCGTTAAGATTAGAAGCTCGATAGGGTTTAGGATTTAGCGTAAGCGAGTTTAATAGCTAAGTTCTAAGTGATAAGTCGAAAAGGTCAGATTTTTTGATACACTAGATCCGCGATAAGAGTCTTAATGTAGGCAAAGATCCTATAACGCTTCCTTTCTACGATCGCTACTACTTTTTAACTACATTACCTTAGGAGACTCTCGAAGATAACACATAGATCGTTACTCTACTTAGTTCGTCTTCTATTTAGCAAAATACGATAGAGGATATGTTAAAAAACTTTCCGGCGAAGCTATGTAGGACAAGTCGCACGACTAAGATACACGATATCATCATAATCGTTGAACTTGATTTGAAAAAAAAACGAAAAGTCACGAACTAACCTAAAATTAAGCAGGAAAATAAACTACCTATTATATATTTGCCCTATACACTATGCTAATTAAAGCTAACAATATCACAGGATCTTAACACGATAGAATCTATTAACCTAACTTCATCTCTATTATTAGATTACGTACCCCGACCCTTCTATCGCCTACTATTACCGAGACTCTTCTATAACGAGAGCAGAGACTTACATAAAGCCTTTAAGTTAATAAGTAGGCAATCTATAATAAGCACACCCCTAGTGCTTCTAAAACGCGAGTCATTAGAGGAGTTAATAGCTAATAACATTACGCTAGCTTAACGCGATGCTAGCATAGATGTTATTAAGCCTATTAAGCCTATTGAACTAAGCGACACGGCTCCATTTACTAAAATGTTTCTAGATCTTATGCGCTAACCTTCATTTAGTCCTATAGCGTTCTCGCTTGAACCTATAGCGACTACAGAAGAACCTGTTATACTAAGAAGGATGATTAAGGTAGGGGGCTTTAGATTTGACCTAGTAGCACTAATAAAAGGCTCGACATTAGGACAAATAAGCGCTTAGGAACTGACTTTACTTATGAATATAAGAGAATAGGAACCTATAGTAATTAGACCGAGTAGGAGGGCTAAGAAATCTCTATTTCCACCTTTCTAGAGTGAACGAGTACTACAGAAGCGTAAGCATAACGAAGAATGATTTTAGTTATCCTTTCATAGCTTTCTTACTATTTAAACATATGTTATACTTCGTCTAATACTCTTACGCTACCTTTGTGTGTTTTATCTTTTAGTATTAGACTACACCCTATAATTGCTAGCATCTTGTGTGTTTCTTTATAAAGTATTAAGTTTGCTACTAATCTATTATATATATAGAGTAAGCATAGACATATGATTTTCTATTGCTACTATTCCCTCTACTATTAAATTAATCCTAGCCTATTATATCTCTAAACTTGACACCTATAATACGACCTCTTCTATTTAGTAAATAGGTTCTAGCTTACCTCTAGTAATCTTGTCCTCTATTCGAACAAGAATACTCGTATTACAAGGTGACCGTCCATCTTTTGTACAAGCTATATACGTACTCGAAGGCTTTGTAGATAGAACTTTACAAATATACCCCTTGTCCTCGCATTAATAGTATAGGTATCTCGCTAATTCTCCTGTAGTTATCTCTATTATTAAACGAGTAGTATTGAACTTCCTAAGATAATTCTAAGCTAGTGTTCGTGACAATTACGCTATATAGCATACATTCACGGCGTCATCCTATTTTGAATTAGAGTAATACTAGAATTTAGTAGGCTTATAGGTAAGCTTTTGGAACCTCGCGTCAAAATCGTAAGTTATAAAAGGTCGAGAAGCTCTTCTTTTCTGCCTTTTTAACTATGTGATCGACATTCTACTAAGTCCTAGTAATTAAGCACGTATATAGAAAGCTATACTATATATACTTACTATAAAGACTCTAACTATCAAATCTACTATATCTTAACATAAAGCGACGATTAAGATAGCGTTACTATCGCATAATCTAAGTGCATAAAAGTTATTAGATAGTAGGTGGTTAGATGTGTGATTATTGTTAAATTGAAGGCCTTTGAAAATCTCGACGACTAAGTTGATTCGATTCCGTGTTGATTTAAAATCGATTTGTGGCAATATAAAGTCGAGACGTGTTATTGAATTGAGTTCGAAGTGGGAAAGGCAATTAATGTTTTTTACTATTATACGATGAATCGAAATCTATTTGAATTCTAGTCGAACATAAGGGAATAAGGAAATAAGGAAATAAGGAAATAAGGAAATAAGGAAATAAGGAAATAACGTTTCGGTTTGAGTTTGACTTAGATTCCACTCGAAAATAAGGAAATAAGGAAATAAGGAAATAAGGAAATAACGTTTTTAGCCCGTGGCGCGATCTGGTCACTTTGGGCGACCGTCATAGACTGAGGTCATATTGTACTATATAGAGTTCTCAAGTCTTTTGGAAAGTTATGCAGATCATGGTTCACCATGGCGATCGATTCTGTGGAAAAGCCAGTTTTTGTTTCGTCGTGTGTATGTAGTAAATAAGATGAACAAATGAAGAAGAAGAATAACAAGCATTATACTACAGTAGGTATAGCTATAAATTTACACATATACTAATAATGTACCACCAGGGCTACATCTGACATTGAAGTTATTTTTTAAAATATACACAGAAATGATAAAATAAAGGCAGCTCATCGCATGGCTTTGAACGTTGCCTCTGCTAGCCTTTCCCTCAATT
>Ga0160429_1001497_pt1 | contig 12972 bp, 11 predicted proteins | sample SolpanmetagenomR_FD_108199 | JGI IMG/M metagenome (GOLD analysis project Ga0160429, IMG submission 108199) | Solar panel surface microbial communities from Lawrence Berkeley National Laboratory, California, USA - R | ecosystem: Engineered > Built environment > Solar panel > Unclassified ... | reverse complement strand
GCGGGCAGACGGCCAAGATGTTGCCTGACTTGCTCAAGGTATGTGAGTGGGTCCTTGAGTCTTTTGCAGATCGTGGCCATGCGACCTAACGCGGCGCGCTTGAGCTGTTTGCATTGGAATAGCGATTGACCGTATTTGAGGAGGCGGACGTAGTCTCGTGCGACTGTTTCTACTAGATGTTTCGCGGTTGAAACCTGACCCAGAGCGATCTTAAAGTGGTCGGCATCGTAAAGAGTATTTAGAAGATCCTTGTCTAGAGGGGAATCGTGTTAGTCCTCCTGCAGATCAGTCGTTGTAGGTGTAGACTAACGGAAAGGGTGTATGTCCTGAAGCCGCGGGAAGCCGTCCAAAATCGCTTGAAACTTTTCGCAAAACGTCTCTGACGTGTATTTGACCTTACGAAGATAGAACGCTGAGGGTTTTAGCATGTATTCCTCTAAGTAGTGTTTTTCCTTACATACCTCGAATTCTGGTGATGGCGAAACCAGCACGAATTTGAGTGGGCAGACGGCGCTGAGTCCTACTGAGAACAATATCCAGAAACTCCGCCGACGTTGGCACCGGGGCAATATCCTTCCACGTGGTCTTCATAATAGCAAAAGAATGTGAAGTCTTGATTACAAGAAAGCAAGACCGAGTTGCTCCTGCCTGTTTCTTTGCGAAACTTTTTGCCCGCCATCCGTATTGAGTTTAGCATTATCGATTGTGAGGATCACGTGATCAATAGTTAAAAGTGTAAAAACGTACTGCCCCATGCAACCTTTTGGAGGGGTACAGGCTTTGCTATATCCAACCAAAAAACCCCATGATATACACCTTAGCTCTTTCAATCCTTACATATCATCTTCCGACTGCTCTGACAGTGCCCGTATTACACGAAACCATGACATTGAGCGGTTTTCGGCTATCCCGCGCAATTTTCCAAATAGTTGTATACAAGGCTACTATATTCAAGCTGTACTCCTAGTACAATCCCTCAACCAATTTCTTGACAGCATCAAACAATTCGCCCTCCGTCTTCCCACCCGTCGCCCTTTCGTAATGATAGGAACTTGATCCTTACCAACCTTCCTGTCAGTGAGCGTTTCATGCAAACCTAACGACTTCACCAGCTGCAAAACCGCATCACCCACAGCCTCGCCATCTTTCTGTGCGTCTCCGCTTGCAGTCTTGCCAATGTAGGGCAGAAGTCGCGCAAGCTGTGCTGCGTCCTGCTTGCTACCCCTCGACTTTAGTTTGACTACATGACCGAGCGTCATACAGCTAGTCTCGCCGTGCGGAATACCATAAGGACTTCCTAGGGCATAACCAAGAGCATGGCTAAGACCGAGGCCACCCTTCAGGTTCAAGCCCATGAAGCCGAGGGATGCGAAACTTGCCACTTGCAGTCCCGTCATCACATCTTGATCGTCCGGATGCGCTCCGTTGTTGGCTTTGGGTAGCAGCTCGAAGAGCTTCGAGGCGGCGTATAAAGCCATTGCCTTGCAGGGCACTTCTGTTGCGGATGGGTGATAGAGACTCTCGAGCGCGTGATCGAGGGCTCGAAGACCGGTTGCGATCCATAGCTTTTTCGGTGTGTACTTTGCAAAAGTAGGGTCGTATAGGATGTATTGAGGAGCGAGCTCAGGTCCATGAACACTAGTCTTAACGCCCTCCTCAGTTGTGAAGCCCGCGAGTTGAGTGCACTCTGCAGCAGACAGAGTCGTAGGAATAGCAATATGGGTCAGGAAGTGGCCACTCTTCTCGTGAAGACGGTGGGAGATTGCTTTTGCACTGTCGATAGGACTTCCACCTCCGATCGAAATGATAGTATCGATCTTGTCGTCCTTCCCCACAAGATCCGTTGCTTTGTCCAGTTCTGCAACAGGCGCATGTTGTTTGATATCCGAGAACGTGCCTGCATAATGCTTTTCTCCTAGCAGCTTTTCCAATTGCTTCACCAGCGGCGTTTTGTCCGAAAGAGAGCGGCCGGTGATGATGAATGCCTTTGAATCTGGCGTGGGAAGACATTTGAGGAGGAACTGATTAACGCAATCTGCACCGTAGTGCATGCCTTTGAGATGATGAGGCCTCCACATACCAAAGGGCGGATGATCAGTCGAGGCGACGGTCTCGGGCTGTTCAGTAGACATCTTCTTTGGGCGTGCCGTACTTGTGGAAACAGATGCTTTAGGTGATGTAGACGCGCATGCAAGTATTCGTGATATTCGAGCAAGACGGTGGGCCATTATCGTAGACGAAAAGTATCCATGTCGGTGCTCTTTTCCACGTCATAGTCGGAAAGTGCGGACAAGGAAAGGTGGGGTAGGGAGGGGTAGTTTAGTGTTACTTCATTCTGGATTTGGAGAAGAAAGACTCAATGCAAGGCAATTATTGATATTATTGTACTGTTGAGCATATCGTAATCCGGGTCATGAATGCCATGACTTACACATCCTTCCACTAAGTCCCCTTCACGCTAAGTCTACCAAAGACATCTTTTCCAGTTCCTCCTCAGTTTCAAGCAGAGCACTGGCGAATTGCAACCTGGCCTTCTTACTGAACGGCACGAGTCCGCGATCATTGACTTCTGACAAAGGCTCATTCGGTTCTCGTCCTTTTCCGTTAAGCCGAACATCGCCGGACTTCTCGTCCGCGCAGACGCAACTGTAAGGCGGTCCTTGTCCCATCTTGGCTGCCTGTGTCCACGCCGTTTCACATCCAACTGCACAAAGGCCAACACTCGCCCAACCGCTTTGCTGCTCGATTTGCCGTAAGTGTTGCACGATCCAACGTCGCTGATGAGCATCTTGAAGTTGCACACCCGCCACGAAGAATGGAAGAACACATCCGCCGAGTGCAGCGCCTAATAAGGCACTGGTCGAGGATGAAGTCATCGCGTTCATGACTCCGGCGCCGATTCGACCGATAAGTATGGCAAAGGGTGCCGTATCTCGAGCAGCGGCACCTATTGCAGCAGTTGCAGCGGGTGGCATGCTGGGATGACCTCGAATGAGAGCGATAAGACCCATGTAGTAATTCATCCATATTACTGCAATATCGAAGTTACTGTAGAGTATACCTGAGCCAAACGGAGTGTCGAAAGGTTGGAATTCAGCTGCCGACAAAGCTTGAAATCCGGATCCAAGGCGCTGCTCAAACAGTGAATTTAACCCCCTGAGATGATTCCATTCCTCTAAAGCTCTTGCAGTGGCTGTTTCTATATCGACCAGAGAAGGGCTTTCTTTTGTCGATGATTCAACCCGTGCAGATGAAAAGGAAGGCGGCATACTTTTAGTGTCCATGGCTGGCGCCATGCCATAGAAGGGCATCTTGGGAAACCTAGTGGCCTTGATTTTCCGCGGGCGGTCTGTTGCAATGAACTGAACCGTCCGACCAAGGAGGATGACAAGATGGTCGGCAGAGCCATAGACGGCATTCGGCAACCCTATTGGTGCCCGGGGTGGGCAATGGGACCATTGATCGAAGTTCAAACTGTAGTGTCAGCACTCAATAAGAATTTTGTCAACATGCATACTCACAGAAGATGATTGCCACTAATCAAAGCGTAGATCAGGTCCTGTTTCAAATACCACCAGTAAAGATCTTGCAATACTTCGGTCTCACCAAGCTGCGAATAAGTAAAGTTCTTGGGAGGCACAGGCCGACCCTCATGTGCCTCATCTGCATATGGAAGTTTTACTCCATAAAACAATTCCAGTAACCCTAAATTAAGGTCCTCAAAATGCTCGAAAAAACAGTCTTCCGGTAAGGAAGGGCTCTCGATAGAGCCAAATGTTTGATCATCCGAGTAAAAGTGCAGCCGTTCCCAGGCTCTTCTGATTTTCCACGCTCGAAGTCTTCTTGTGGTATCGATGAAGTCTACCTCACTAAGGAGTTGTTTGGCTCCTACAAGCAGCGCACTCCAGGAGAGATGAGCGGCGGTCATAACTTCGTAGAACCCGATTAAGAGGCTTGCTGCTAATGTAGTGACCTTATGACGTTTCTCTGGGCTTGCTACAGCTTTCCGAAGCTGCTTGAGTGCATAAGCGTAATGTTTGATGGAGGGCGTTGTAGAGGCGCCTTGTAGCTTTGCTATGTGCAAACTGCTCAATGCAAGCATAGAGTGTAAAACAGCCTGGTCGTGAAGAGCCATCAATGGCAATGTATAGGACCAAAGACTTCGTTCGGACGGAGGTGTGTGGTATTCCTCAAAAATGGCACCTGTTGATTTCAACCTCCTTTCGAAAATCGGTAACATTGGCCCGGTTGAGGTGATGAAGTGGTTGAATACCCTCGCGGTCGCCTCGTTCCTGAGTGGATTGGCCACTCTTTCTGGCCGATAATGGTCAATCATGCCGGGGTTCACGAAAGCGTCATGCCTTCTTACTCCAAGCTCGTCGGTGGTTTCGTTGTATAACGAAGTCATGGCACCTAGATTTCGAGGCGTGCCAGATGGAAGTGTTAAGGAGATATCATTGTTTTGTCCTTCGTCTTCGTCTGAGAAGCAATCGTAGTAATCGTTGTCCTCCTTCTCCACTGCTGCGTGTTCGAGTGCTTGTGTGATACCTGGTCGACCAAAGTGCGGGACTGAATATGGCATATAGGCAGAGGGACGGCGTCCATCAAAGAATTGAGTTGATTGCTTTGCGGGTGTTGATAGTGCATAATCGTAACCTGGAAGGACCTGGAAGCTGTGGGGAGATATCAGGTGACCATTTGTGGAATTATGTGGATGATGATTCGGGACCTCGATTTCCGGGTCTCCATATATGTTTTGTTGAAAGACTTGGAGTGTTGCTTCGTGAAAGGAGTTCCCTTCACCAGTTGAGACATCAGGTACAGACTCTAATTGGTCATCATAGTGCGAGAGTAAATGGTTAAACTCACCTGCTGACTGCCATCCTTGCAGTTGGGCAACTTGGTTTGGACTGACTAGGTATGTGACGCAAGGGAATGGTCCTATGTCATTGACAAAATTTTCATTCTGATGAACAAGGTTCCTTTGCGAAGGGAGGATGCGTAAGGAATACTCCGGATAAGTTCCATATTCTGAGGGTTTATTAGAGTTCCGCCTTGGTTGTGAAGGAGGCAGTGGATAGCTTGGTGGAAACTCTCGTGCAAACCCAGAACCGTTCTTTTGCACATCATTGTGATACGGATCATGTTGTAGTGGCAAACTTAGTGGATAATCGAAAACGGCAGAAATCTCTCCAGGAGACCAATGGCATTCTCGTTTGGATTTTATGCAGTGTGTACAAATACGCCCTTCTTCTCCACACTGAGATAAGAGTCAGTATTGATTGCTGTATGGTCATGTCATGGTCACGTAATCACTGCTTCAATACCTTTATTCTTCTTTGCCTACAAGTCAAGCAGCCTGTCTTGGTACGTCTTTTCTTCTTGCCACCATCCGCAGGCGTCTTTCTTGATTGAGCTTCAGGTTTCTGAGGGACAGCCAGTGTAGGGGGAGACTCAAGCTCCACACCCTTTACCTCGCTTTTCATTTCGAGAATTCGAAGACAGGAGAAGGCGGAAGCTTCAGCAGCCCAGGTGCTTGGAACTTACTCCAGCACTGTGTGAATACCGAATAAGTGATTACAATTGCACATAAGGCTCAGCAGACGTGGCGACCGTTTGACTTAAAGTATTTCTGTCACGACTGGCAGAAGCATGTTTGGTGTGTAGGCAACCCTTGGCAGCGGCAGGGTGGTGCAGAGATGAAAGCGCTTTGCGTCAATGATGTCAAGGAGTGGAGCTCTGGTGAGGTGGAGGAAGATTGATAGATTGTTCAGCCTGGAAGAACGATGTTCTAGGACAAGGCAAGCAATATCATATTGTTGGCGGAGCTTTGAATCACAGCCAATAAGTACCGGGATGCCGCATGCTATGTCGATTATTGATGGAGGATGGGCGGGCTGTTTCTGGGATATGGCGCTTTGTCAGGGGCTTGCCGTGCTTAGCAAAGTGCTTAAGGAAAAGTTGTTGCACTCCAAAATAAAAGCGGCTTTTACCATCCAAATACAATGCTTTTAAACATTTAGAGTTATAAAAAAAATTCATACTATACTAGAAGTAAATTTAAAATACTTCTACTAAGATTTACGTATACTAGAGACTTTTAGAAAAGTAAGTATAAATAGTAAGCGGTAATCTCCCGCTCTAAAAAGAACACTCGTTTTAAACACTTATATTATACGCTACGATATTATTTTAAGTAATCAAAAGCTTAGGAGGATTATCTAGGTCTTAATCTATCCAGTAATATAAACTTTAATTCAATAGCCAAAAATACGTAGAGTTATAGTCGTTGTAATAGACACGACTTAGTGGTAAATACCGCTTTATCATGGAGTGCAGTGACTTTTGTCGTCAAGCCTCAGTCCGAGGACGGCAAAAGGTGCATGATGATGATGGTGATGATGGGTCAAAGCGCAGCAAATGAGAGCCTCAAGGATTAGTGGAAATAGGCAAATAGTGTCGTACAATCATCTGAAGATAAATGCATGTCATATATGCAAAGTAAGCAATTGCTATTTTTGGATGCCATGTGAGCCCGCAAAACGCAAGCGGCCTTCGGACGTTTTCCGCAGGCACAGATCACTGCCGTCCAACAGATCTTTGTCGTCCCGTATATACATCATGCTATTCCAGATGCATCAATGCAGATCATTTACACGCCCAATAATAGACTTGCTGCATATTCCACATCCCCTCCACATGCGCGCAATGCCTCAATCGCTTCCTCGCGTGACACACCAAAGGCGCTGGTGAGCCTGCTGATTGAATCCTCAGAATAGACGTTTGCCGCTCTTGCAGGTGTTGGTGCAGATGGACGGTCGGGCGCTGCCTCGGTTTGCCGTTCCCGCGTCGCTGACTGTGTGCCTGATAATCCTAGTGTGCGTCCTTGACCGCCGAAATTGTTCGCAGAGGATGCACTCGATGGTACTGCGGCCTTGGATGACAAGGAGCCAGCAGCTTTGATTGCTCCACTTACTGCGCCGACTGATTGTCCATCAGGTCCTGGCACGGTGGGTTCATCATCCATTGCTTCTTCGTACATTTTCGGGATCTCAGCTTCTCCCAGGAACGGGACTGAGACCCCGCCCGCCAGGACAAGTTGGTTCTTCGACAGGTCGATGCAAGCTTGATAGCGCTTCAGCATATCCAGCCCAAATAGCATATCGACATCGCGACCTTCCATAACTGTCAAAGCGCACGGCAATTGGTAGTCACCGACCTTGACATCTGCCTTGTGAATCCTCCCGAGTATCTTGGCAGTGCCTACCCCCTTTGCGATACCAGCGTAACGGTGGTCTATCATGCGAGTGATATTACAAGCTTCTGCGCAAGAAGGAGACATGATTGTGGCTTGAGCTCCAGAGTCGACAAATGCTTTGACCGGGTGACCGTTAACTTCAACATTGATGTAAAGCATATTAACTCTGCCAAAGACTGTGATGTATTAGTAAGAGCATTCGTAATAAGTGTTCTGACACAACTTACACTCTGGGTTTTCTTCCATAGCCTCTTGACGATGTTGTTCGATAAGCTGCATGCGTATCATCTTCTCAACTTCTGCTTGGTTCTCTTCTGTGATGTTGTTGTCCAAGTTGTCAAATCTTGCTTCCTCTGCCGAACGAGCAGCATTCATCTGCTGGAAGACCTCGCGAAAAGCGGCTGGATCATACAGTGCGCCAGCCAATCGAGGCATCTGGTTCACCAAGTTGTTGCGTAGTTCTGCGTTGTTTAGAATCTGCTGCCGCATTCTTTCTGACTCCTGATTCATTTGTGAATTATTCAACGATGCTTGTGCTCTTTGAGGTGCTGTCTGCTGTTGCTGCCTGACTTGCACTACAACCAGGTCGCCATCATTGATGCTTGCCGCTCCGATAGTGTGATTGTCATTCGACAGTATTTGCCCGTTAAACCATAATTGTTGCGAGGCAATGGAAATCCCGGATTCTGCATTTATAAACTCTTTAAGTGTGAGAATGGTTGTTTCGAAGGGTACGTTGTAGGAGAATATATCGCCTGTTTGAGAGACGGTTACTGTGATCTGAGGCCTAAAAACTGTGTTAGATGTGGTTTAACACAGACATGGCCATCCTTACATGTTGAAACTCCTGGTAGGACCAAATAGATATTGAGCTCAAGAATGCGATACTCTAGTTGGTCGATCTACCCTATAGAGTAGGAAAATGCAGGCTTGTTTGCGCTGAGTTGCCGTGAAAGTGGAAGAGGATCAGGATGGCCGAGATCGTTAGAATGTCGTGGAAGATTTAAGAAGCTTTGTAGTCCGGAAATATGCTAGCAGAACTTGTTGCTAATGAGGGTAGAAGGAGATTATACGACAGGAGATTCTTTACTATAGAAGATGTTTTAATGTGATGAAAGAACAATCAATTAACCGCTATACAGAGAAGAAACACATTGCCCTTCAATGACGAAAGATGAACGCCGAGTTTGACATGTGAAGGCGTTAAATTATAATCACGCCTTCTCATCTTTATATATGGAACGTTAAGGGGTAAGCATATTACATTGGCGCTCTGGGTGAGTGGTTATACCGAATGACTAGAATTGGTAGTTCCCTACCATACACTGCAATCATTTCCCTTCGGGGGCGTAGGTTCGAGTCCTGCGGGCGTCGATTTTTGTTGCTACAAATATTCTTGTTTTCATCACGAGTATGATTTTGCAGTCTGCACGCATGATTGTCTTACATATATCCAGATTTATTCTACTGCTTTGGAGTTATACGATGAACTTTGATGGAACCTATTCTGTTATCCTGGAATCAGCGCATTGCCTCCCCTATAGTATCAACCATTAATTTCAATCCCTTGATCCTCTCTTTCCTCGAATTCGCCAAGAATAAATCAACGACAGGCCAAGCATGTATACCAGCGGGCTCCTCCGTAACTCGTACTTCGGCCATCTTTCCCTGCATCTTAGCATGTCCATCTGCAGCTTCTCGACCCATCGCCTTCTTGATCTTTGCAACCAATGATCTCGTTTCCGGCCCGAAGACTTCCTCAGATCCATACACAAAGTGCCATCCGAATTTTGGAACAGCTTTTCGCCAGAGGTTGAGGTCGTCGCAATTCCCTGGTGAGGCTCGTGGATCTTGCGGCGAGACCTCATTAGGGTTCTTTCGATTGTGCACGTCCGCCTTCGCTAATGCCTTTGGATCACCTACGTATTGCTTACCATATAGATGAAGCGAGTCGGCATCCAAGTAGTCGCTGGGAGTGTTTTTGTTCTTTGGCGACACTAGCGAGCACCAAGGACTGATCAGCGTGGCAAAGCCAGGCAGCTTTGACTCTTGACCGTCCTCGGCCAGAGTCAATAGTAGACTCAACATCAGAGTTGCTCCTGCGCTATCACCCGCAAGACATACGTGACTTGAGTCAATTGGCGGTGGGAGACGAGATAGGAGCCAATCATATCCAGCTAAAGTCTCGTGAAGCTGCGTCGGGTAGGTCGCAGTTGGTACAAGGGTATATTCTAGGGCAAACAAGGCAGGATTCGTGAACGTGGTAGAAGTCCGCAGCAAATGAAGCCAGGCAATCAGGAATTCAGAGTAGAAAAAGCTTGAGCCCATGGAAAAGCCTCCGCCTTTCGCACATAAGCACTTTGACCATTACTGCTGCTTTAGTCTACTCACCATGGCCGTAGTACACAATTACATCGGGAGCTTTGCTCTTATCGGTAAAGTAATAAATGCCCTTCATTTTGTCCTTTCGAATGTGTGAGATAGCAGCATCAAACGAAAAGTTTACATACTGTCTTAATCTCCTCCCAATACACTGGACACCGCATGTATCCATGCCTAAGCATTCGAAAATAGAAGAAAGGTATCGACACTCCTTTAGAGAAGAATATAGCGCCAATCTTGGCATCAATCTGTGCAAAAGCAAATCGAACGCATCGAATCACAATATCTTGAAACCATGTCGCCTTTTGGACGAATGGTGACTGTTCCTTTTTTGGTTGAGATATTTCTTTGAATAAATCAAGGGGCATGCGCAAACCTGTACAGCTTCAGCTGATGGACATGGATCTTTGAGCATGCTTTGTTTACATATATATGAAAGCGCCTGGGCAACGCATTTTACTAGATCAGCGATTCCAACATGGAGAAGAAGTTGTGGCACGAGGAAAACCACGAAAGCCAAGCAGTCTATATATGAGATCTGGCCCAATATCATTGAGAAGAGTGCATTAATTACTATGTATTTTGCAATAAAATGCGTGATGACGACACTGCTCCGTTCCGTTGCCTTTTCGCTTTTGACACGTTTGTGAAACGCCGGTCTCGTGACATCCCTTAGCACATTAGCGCGTATGCAAAATGCCACGAGCTGACTAGTTCGTGCAGATATCCGATTGCATATTGATAGTCTTCTCAGTGACCTCTATAGCGTGAGTTCAAGCACTGAGTAGTGCAGTCGATGATGAGAGGGGTCCAGTACAATAGATAATAAGATTAAAAAAGAAGCGACACTGAATTTTGATATATAAAATACGAAAGTATTACCACCTCAATCCCATTGTTAGTATTCGTTTCATGTTGTTGGAGCATATGCACAGCTACTGATGCGGCGACGTCCCTTCACACTTTTTATGGTAATCACAGCAATTGTGTGCAAACAAAGCTCGACGTTCGTGATAGGGGAGTGTCTCTAGTGAGAGACGGAAGAGTAACCAAGACGGGACTTTTTGAAATCAACCCATAACAATACCTGGTCTCATGACTAATTCGTGTCAATAGAATCTCTTTCACAGCACGACTTCCAGTGGTGTAAAGCCAGAATGAGGGAATATGTCTGGCGAGCGATGCTCAAATATATACCCGGGGAACTTCAGCCGGGAATACCGCTCGCTAGTATAGGACCCTAAAGGTCACGTTACTGCAGAATTTTCAGCGCACCAATCAGAGAGCTTAAAAAAAAGCGGAGTGTCACTTTTACCGTGAGTATAGCCCTCGTGCCTCGGGCAATAAAGGCGGTGGCAGAACCCCTCGTATACTCCTTACGTCATCCCAAATTCAAATGCCATACTGGAGCCGCAAGTTCGTGCTCTCGTCTACTCTGCGGTTTGTATAGATTTACTGACCTCAACATCTTCCAAACATCATATTGAAGCTAAAGCATCGTACCAAAAAATGAAGAGCTTACTTCTCGACCCGAGCAAGAGGCAGGCGCCTACTCGCGACCATCACCACCACCCACACTCCATGCCGGATGCCAAAGAGAAAAAGCTTCATCCTACAGGCTCAAAGGGCTCGGAAAATGCAAGCTTATTCTTTGTAGGGACTGCCACGACGATTCTGTGAGTGGATTTGCGTCTCGTTGTTTCTTGGTTCTTTGAAGCTTGACTGACACTTGATGTAGGGAGTGGGAAGGCATTCGTCTCATGACCGATGTGAGCTCTTCCCAGTTCGTCTTTGACAGAATCACGTCTCCTTTGATGCTGATTTGCTCTCCAGCCCAACTTCCTCCACGCAGGCGACCACGTACATCTAGGGCCCGGAGTGACAGCACAACGCCTCACAAACCCGGCAATTGACCTCCATGATCTACCACCGATCGATGTCGTTCTCCTTTCCCACTACCATGCAGACCACTTCGATCAAAAGGTGGAAGAGAGCCTCAGACGCAATCTCCCCATTGTAACAACACCTCACGCTAAGGGCTGCTTGCAGTCGAAAGGTGAAGAGGAATCTTTCAGTCAGGTGTATGACTTGGACTTCTACGATGAAATGATGCTCGACATCGCACCGGGCAAACAGGGTAAGAGGGCAGCTATCAAAGTGCAAGGAATGCCCGGCAAGCATGTTCCTCCAGGACCTCTTGCATACGTGAACGATCTTCTCGGGGCTGTGAGTACCTATCGAGGCAAGTTCTTTGTTCCTTCACTTATTAACACATTCAGGTCCCACCAACGAACGGATGGATGCTGGAGCTTGGATACAAGAGCAATCCGAAAGACGACTCGAGCTTCAAGAGCGGCTACCGAATCTACATTTCGGGAGACACACTCATGATCGATGAGCTCAAAGAGATTCCAGAGCGATACAAGGGTCAGAACATCGATCTGATGTTGATCCATCTGGGCGGAACAACAATTCTAGGACCGAAAATGCCACTGTTGATGGTTACCATGGACGCTAAGATGGGTCTTGAGCTTGTGCAGCTGATCAATCCGGACGTAACAATTCCAATTCATTACGAGTGAGTTCTTGATCTCTCAGAAAAATTTGGTTTATCCTAACATGGTGTAGTGATTATGATGTCTTCTTGTCGCCTTTGAGTGACTTCAAAAAAGCAATGGACGAAGCAAAGTTGTCGGATAAAGTGGTGTATCTTGATCGAGGCGATCAGTACAAATTCACTGTCAAATGATAGGGGTTATGATAAAAAACTGCGTAATGGACCTATAGCTTTTTCTTAGCTTTCCCAGCAACAACAGTTGTAGAGAACAGCCTGTATGACTCCCAAAGAATCCACAGTGGAAACCAGATCCAGAGGGTGTTGAAAAAGAACAAATACACCCAAAGATACATGAAGTTAGAGGTGTCTAGATTCGTTGATGAATTCAGCCATTCCGGACAGAAGGTCATCCAACCTAAATAATCGTAATTAAGCGTTGTATATCTTGCTGCTGAGGGGCATCATAAAGGCTAGTGGTCAGTAACATACCTCCATACGACTCGCTCACAGCGATCTCCATCATCCACCACATGGCACGTGAATTATCGCGCGTCCGCGGCAAGTGATAAATGTAAAACGCAAGCGGTCCCATGACAAACACCGTCAAACGCTCAAGTGAAATAACAGTCAAACCCAATCCTCCCCATTTACGATCAGCTTTGGCATACTCCTGCCAAAATTTCGCCGTTGGAAAAGTGCCGCAGAAAGCTCCATGCAGAGCCTCAGATTTGCCGAGGAAGAAGACTTAAGGGGGTGCCGAGTTACCCATCAAAGT
>Ga0160429_1001496_pt1 | contig 12983 bp, 10 predicted proteins | sample SolpanmetagenomR_FD_108199 | JGI IMG/M metagenome (GOLD analysis project Ga0160429, IMG submission 108199) | Solar panel surface microbial communities from Lawrence Berkeley National Laboratory, California, USA - R | ecosystem: Engineered > Built environment > Solar panel > Unclassified ... | reverse complement strand
CATCGCAGGTATACAGTATGCTAACGAGATACCGGAAGATCGACGTGCCACGATGCAAGACGGACAGGAAATCGGCATACATGACTTCAAACGCCTGGAAGAGAACCGTCAAAAGCACACATCGAGAGAAATTATCAACCAATTCCTGACTCTGCTGTCAACCTGTCATACAGTGATTCCAGAACGGAGCGATGAGAAAAGCTCCAGCATCAAGTACCAGGCAGCATCTCCAGATGAAGGTGCGCTCGTCGAGGGCGCTGTGCAGCTGGGCTTCCAATTCAACGCCAGGAAACCTCGGTCTGTCACTATCGAGGCTGATGGTCAGGACATGGAATTCGAATTGCTCGCCGTCAATGAGTTCAACTCGACGCGAAAGCGCATGTCGACAATCTTCCGTTGCCCCGATGGAAAAGTCCGCTGCTATTGCAAAGGAGCAGATACCGTAATCCTGGAGCGATTGCACAAGGACAATCCATACACTGATGCCACCCTGCAACATCTTGAAGAATATGCTGCGGAAGGTCTGCGTACATTGTGTCTGGCTATGCGAGAAGTACCGGAGCAGGAATTCAGAGAATGGTACGATGTCTTTAATACCGCGCAAACGACTGTTAGCGGCAACCGTGCGGAAGAACTCGATAAAGCGGCCGAAATCATAGAGCACGATCTGACCCTGCTTGGAGCTACAGCTATCGAAGACAAGTTGCAGGAAGGTGTTCCGGACACCATCCATACGCTGCAAACTGCCGGCATCAAAGTATGGGTCTTGACGGGTGACAGACAAGAAACAGCTATCAACATTGGCATGAGCTGCAAGCTGATCAGCGAAGACATGACCTTGCTGATTGTAAATGAAGAGAACGCAGCAGGCACGCGCGACAACCTACAAAAAAAGCTAAGCGCTATACAAAGTCAGCGTGCCGGCAATCTGGAGCTCGAAACGCTCGCGCTCGTCATTGATGGCAAATCTCTCACTTACGCCTTGGAACGCGACATGGAGAAAATGTTCCTTGATCTCGCAGTAATGTGCAAGGCTGTCATCTGCTGCCGTGTTTCTCCGCTCCAGAAGGCGTTGGTCGTAAAGCTCGTAAAACGCCATCTCAAAGCGATCCTGCTTGCCATCGGCGACGGTGCTAATGACGTCTCTATGATACAGGCTGCTCACGTGGGAGTTGGCATCAGTGGTGTCGAGGGTCTGCAGGCCGCTCGAAGTGCGGATGTGTCTATCGGTCAATTCCGCTATCTTCGAAAGCTGCTGTTAGTCCACGGAGCCTGGAGTTACCAACGAGTCAGCAAAGTCATCCTTTATTCCTTCTACAAAAACATAGCCTTTTTCATGACACAATTTTGGGTATGTCAATTCAAGTTGGTGAAAAGTCCAATGGCTAACGAGCTCCAGTACTCCTTTCAGAACGCCTTCTCCGGAGAGACCATCTACGAGTCCTGGACGATGTCCTTCTTCAACATCATCTTCACAGTCCTTCCACCTTTTGTGCTTGGTATCTTTGATCAATTCGTCAGCGCTCGCCTCCTGGACCGGTATCCTCAGCTCTATCAATTGAGTCAGAAGGGCGTTTTCTTCAAGATGAACTCATTCTTCTCATGGGTGGCGAACGGCTTCTATCACTCCCTCATCCTTTATTGGGTGTCCGAAGCCATCTGGCTATGGGACGGCCCGAGAAGCGATGGCAAGACTGACGGGCATTGGGTCTGGGGAACAGCTTTGTACACTGCGGCTCTGGCGACTGTTATCGGCAAAGCTGCACTCATCACAAACATATGGACGAAGTACACTTTCATTGCCATACCCGGCTCGCTGCTGATTTGGTTCGCTTTCCTTCCGCTCTACGCCACGGTAGCGCCGCTGCTCAACTTCTCCACGGAGTACGGCGGCGTGCTGCCTAGGCTCTTTTCAAATCCGGTGTTCTGGCTTCAGACTCTGGTGCTACCCTTCTTGTGCTTGATGAGAGACTTTGCCTGGCGATATGCGAAGCGCATGTATTATCCGCAGCCATATCATCATGTCCAGGAGATTCAGAAATACAACATCCAGGATTACAGACCACGGTAAGTTATGATAGTCATAAGCCCCAGAGATTATACTGATGTTTTACCAGAATGGAGCAATTCCAGAAAGCCATCCGCAAAGTCCGGCAAGTCCAGCGCATGCGGAAACAGCGGGGCTACGCCTTCTCACAGACAGACGAGTCGCAGGCTCGCGTGCTGCAGGCGTACGACACAACGAGGGAGCGAGGTCGCTATGGCGAGATGGCTAGTTCTAGGAAATGATCATGTGCGCTGCTGTGCTCCGATACTTGAGCGCGGAGTCGGGCCACTAAGATCCTTTAGTTGTACGATCTCACGGGGATTACGCTTCGAATGATGGGTTGGCAGGTTCGGCGTGTTATGTATCTAAGGTACATAGGAAATGTCTTCCGTGGATATCCTATCATTTTCCGCTTCGAGATCTTGAAGTGACATCCCCATACTTTTAAGCATAGGTTCGTACTCGTACAGCTTAGATAACCGCGGATGGCAGGAGTCGTTCACGAACCCACGATACCTACGTCGACCTACCTTATCACGTCATCTTGCAGTCGGAAAATATCAGAAACACAACGCCGCTTGTCACGGAGTTTGCGGCACGCTCCGATAGCCATATGCTTAGCTTGATGCGAGGAATCGCCGGGCAAGACACCAGCCGTTGCTGCCCGTACCACCACTTCACAGGTCGTTCGTTACGATGAACTCCGCCGTTTAGATACCAGACTGTTGGTGCCACAGCGAGCATCAATGAAATGGCTACTGGCATCGCACCGTCAGTTTGCCGACAGCAGGTCCTAATGAGATGGGTAGGTCTTCGTGCTTGTGCAGCTGCAGCGCTTCATGGGGTGTCATCACACAGACGGACGTCATATCATAGGCACTTGAGTCACCCGTTTCCACTGTCGGATGGGTCATCGGCCGTACGAAAGCTAAGAAGAGTAAAATATTGGATCGATCTATGTTGTTTCATGTCATTTCTAATCTGTTTTGGAACTATCACCTCGTCGCTCGTTGAATGCACGCGGTAAGCTGTTGTAATCTACTGTACGTTCGCTGGCACGACCACGCGGAGCGGCCAGCATGGAGAGCGCTCGAGAGCCTGCGGTCCAGCAGCCCGGCGAGGCGTTTGGAGACAGAGTCCATCAGCAGGAGACAAATACAGAGGAAGAAAATGCTTTGCAATCTCAAGACAATAACCTAGGGAGTCGGAAAATCAATCTGAGTGAGCTGCTTCGCCTCCTCTCGCAGAAAATTTCTGACAACGCCTGGATAGTATCTAATCGGTTCCGGAGACCTGGCCGCGTTCCGGAGACCTGGCCGACACCACGACAACGCACAAGACACTGCCAATGGCACACCGGAGAAAAAGGAGGACTTTGATCCAGAGAACGATCCGAATATGAAAACTGTGGATTAGGACGGTCCGGATGACCCCGACAATCCGTTCAATTGGTCTGTGAAGAGGAAATGGCTGATCACCATAACAACCTGCTTCATATCAATCCTTACAAGCTTGCCCGCTGGTGCATACGGCACCGGAAACGCTCAGATGTCGTAGGAATTCAGCGTCGACAATAGATTATTTCCCTACCTCTATTTTGCTACGACATCGTTGGGGGTACCATCACGGATATCTGGAAAGGGTACAAGGAGCGTAGCATACCAATGAGCATCTTCGGCATGACCGGCGTTGTTGGTATCGCTCTCGGTCCGTTCATCGGAGGCGCCATTCAGCGCAACTTGGACTGGACATGGTAGGTCTGATGACACTTAGTATGTGACCATGTTGACTGTCCTAGGATATACTGGGCTGTTGCTAAGTTTGGCGCCGATGATGCTCTTGTTGAAACGGCCGGAAGTTAGAATGAGGAGTCCATTCATGAGCGAGGCGTCATTCACTCAGCAAGAGAACACTAGTAGGCCGAGTAGTCGGGATGTCAGGCGGAAGAGCTCAGTGAACGTGTAACGCAGAAGGTTGTCCGAGCCTATTCTTGTATCTTCAGCAGAAGCGACGGCGTCACGTGGGAGTAGTACAATGGCAGACCTGTAACGATACGCAGTTGAGCTGGAGACGGTCCCTATCATGTGATGCCTAGTTACTAGCAGTTGTTACGCTCAAACCCCCTCAGAGCTTACTCTCCGTCTTCCCCTCAGAAGCAATGAATTCCCAAGTGTCCCTCTCAAATTTCTGCGCCCCTTGGATGACCTTCTTACTCCACTCCGTCGCCACGACCTTCTTGACTTGATCACCGGGGAAGTTCGTCGTATCATACTCGTGCAGCGCAATGTACCGTGGCGTCTGCTGCTCTGATGTCTCGCTGGGATTCGGAACCGCTTTGTAGCGTGTACTGCGACGGTAGCCTGTACACATGGAGAGCATGTCGAGGTGCTGAGTGAGGGTTGTCAGCCCATGCACGAGAAGGATGTAGAGCTTGGCTGCAGGTAGCGAAGGCACTTACTTGCTTCCTGTACCACTCGTCAAACTCGTCGTCCGTTCCTTCCGCCGGTTCCATGCCGACAGTTATCAAGCCTTTCGTTTGACCTGCGAGAAGTGATGTTAGCTGGCTTCCTGGAGGCTCGGGCCGTCATGTCCGAGCGCCACGGTCTTTCCGAATACAGTGACATGTTGTGCAAAAATGAGCTGCCCTCGTTCAGGTGTGACACAAACACCAGACAAGGATCAGATAGAGCTATTTGCCGTCGTTCCGTACGAAGTACAATCATTCTTGCTATGATCGGTTGTGCCCAGCAAAGGGTCACACTTATGCGCCTCCTAACCTGCTCTTAAGCCAGCAGCCCTCAGCCTCGGCATTTGAAGCACCACTTCACAGTGAATTGACATAGACCAGAGAAAAACCACGTTACGACGATACTGTAGCAAAACACAGCAAAACGCCATCTCGACTCACCTTCCCCTTCACTCTGCCCCTCAAACTTCTGAATTTGCGTCCAAACCCTAACCCTCTGATCAACGACCTCGGTCCAATCCTTCCCACCCAACAACTCATGCCTCGTGGGAACCTTCTTCATAATCTCCGGGTCGCCGAGGAGCGCCAGATCCGGGGCGCGGTAGACGGCCAGGTACTGATACCGCGCGTCCGGGTTGAGGTTTTTGTAGCGGATGGCTAGGTCGGCGAGGCCACTGTCGACGACGTCGCGGATGTGGATGTCGGTGTACCATTTGTTGTAGGCGTCTTTGGTGACGGAAGGGTCGGTGGGGGTGGAGTAGGCGAGCATGAGGCCGGGTTGGGGCATGATGGGCGAGTAATGGAACGGAAGAATTTGATTGGAAAGTGTGAACAATTACAGTATGAACAAATGGATAGGCTACGTCGTTTTATGTGTAACTACTTAGCTTGTGAATAATAGGTAAGGTAGTTGGATCTACTTTGTGAGGGCGTAATCTCCACGACAGGTCGTCGCTACGGTACATACGGCTGAAATGATCCGCGAAAAGTCCGAGGTTGCGATGCGGGGCTTGGAGACGCGTAACGCGCAAACGCGGTAGCACGTGATACGGTTTTGAGCTATTCCATTCTCGAATGTGCTGTTGCTGTGAGGCTGCTCTTCACGGACCGCGTGCTACAATTTACATTGCGGGATACACCCAATTATGTTCTCAAGTCTCACGCTAAAAGTGCTTATACCTTTGCATGGTCTCATTCCGGCTCTTCCACCGGAGTCTCAGGAAGCTTAGGAGCAGCTCCGGTTCCCCCAGACGCATTCGCTGGGCTCGCCGTCGTACTCCTTTCCTTCATCTTCCCTCTCGCGCCCGCCTTCAGCGCTTCCCACTGTTCCCTATACCTCTGCAGGTTCTTAGCCAACTTCTCATTCTCCCGTTTCGTCCTCGCCGAGTCTCTCTCTATCTGCTCTCTCTCGTTCTTCGCTGCTTCTAAAAGTGTCTGCAGCTCCTTCACCTTCTTCTCAGCGTTTCCACTCGTTGCGACTTCAGCACGTCCTTTCCTCAATCTCTCTGCAGCCGCCGCTGCGGCTTCGGACACCCCAATGGTGTTGGCGAGAGTGTCCTGTCGGACGTCTCCATGGTTTGACATCCCGCTAAAGATGTCTCTTTCCCCGCTCTGAGGCATCACAAGACCGCGCATACTCTGCGCCAGCGCCTGACTCTGACTCTGACTGCTCGCCTCCCACATCTGCAGCCTCCGACTCTGCGTGTCCAGCAACTGCCTGAGCGCATTATTTTCGAGCTCCAACTCCTCGTTTGTCTTCCTGTTCTTTTGACCGCCTCTTGTGCGATTCATGATTAGAGTGCTGGCGTGCAAATCGCGCCCTTGACGTGAGCGGACACTTCCAGGAGAAGGAGGCCCCATGTTCTCGCGTGCGTCAACGAACTCGTCGCTATCGAGGGAACTCCGCCCGTCCGGCACAACTTCATCGCCAGTTAATGTGCCAGCGGCCATCCGCGCGTAGCTTACCGTGCCTCCAGAGGGAGGAACGAAGTAAAATGACTCGGTGGGCGCAGGATAGCCGCCCTCATCTCGGATGGCTTGAAGCGCAGCGCGTGAGAAGATCTTTGAGAGCTCGGGGTTATCGTGCGCATTGACACGGCGGCTCTCGGACATAGAAGTGTCTCCGTTGGTAGGATACGTGGGCTCCTTGATCAGGGCTTTGTCTGAATCTGTGGGGTTGAGAGGAAGACCGGCGAACGCAAGCGGAGCAGAGAGCTTGTTAAAGAGGTTCTCGAAGGTAGAGTAGAAGCGTGTAAAGCCCTCGTCCTGCGCGCTGACAGGCTCGGGTTTAGTACGTTTCTCGCTGCGAGGCTGATGTGTGCTGGGAGGAGCAATAATGGGTTTGGGTATGCCTGGAGGTGGTCTGCGTGATTCCGGAGAGTACTGCCGTGACCTTCTCTCTGTCAACCCTACTATCTTCCCTCCTGCATTGTGCGCCGACAGTTCAGGCGAAGCTGGTAGACCTTGTCCACGCCGTTGTGCTGGTGGACGACCTCTCGCCGTGGCTAGATTGCTCGCTATGGAGGATGAGAGCTCGCGTGGAGGTTTACGTCGGCTGGTGGTCGCTACGGAAGGTGCGGCTTGAGTAGCTTGTAGCATGGACTTGGACTCTTTCGAGGAGGAAGACACTGTATCTTTGGCCGTTTGATCATCTTGCTCAGTAGTGTTTGCCCCTCGAGGTGTGGACTTGGGAGTGCGCGACTTGAGGATATGCGCCAAACGACGATGACTGTCCTCAAGTAGACTTAGAATGCGAAGGGCCTAGCTGTGTCACAAAGTTTGCTTCAACATGTTCTAGAAGCCGCTGAAGCTCACCTCAAAATCGCTCGTGGTTTTCGCAGCTTTTGTAAATTCACCAGCGGCGAGGTCATGTTCGTTGATTGCTGCGGACGAGTTCGCCTTGTGCGTCTCGAGGGAGGCATTCCGGGCGTGCGCGTGTGCCTGAAATCGGGTCAATCATGCCTGGTACGAATGAAGTAAGAACGGCTTACAAGCGTCAAAGGAGACGTCTCCATGTCTACCGTCAAGTTTCAGCATCAAGGTGTACGTTTGCGTCGCAGTAGGTTTTCGATGCGTGCCGGCATGGGAATCTGAACGGCTACACACGGAACGTGAAACGCGATTCATGATGATGAGTTACATGACTCTTGTGTTAGGCGCATGTGCCGGCGCGCTGTGATCCAAGCTTTCCCGATCGATCTTAGCACGTCTTTCTGTACCAACCTCGGTGGCTTCAGGTCAGCATTTTGATCGTCTTTCCTAATTGCCCTTCGAGGGCGGGTATAGATTCGACCTGAAATTGGTTCTATAAGAGATCCAGCTCTATTATATCTGGCCACTAAGAATTCGCTTCTCCTTGTGTAGTATGCATGCTTTTCTCATTACCCTCAAGTTTAGTCCCTGAGTATCCGCAGCCAATATTGTGGGAACATTCGCACTACCAAAGACCTGGTTACCGTTAAAACGCATTCCTTTGGTGCTCTTCTATCTTTTTAAAGTACAGCAAGGATGGTTATCTCTTGCGTGATACTCAAAGACTCCCCACCGTCATCTTGTCGTCCAACGATAAAGAGAACGCTTTCCGACGTATTCTACAATGACCCTTTGGACGAGGATAATCGCTCAGCTTGAGCTGATGCTATGCTTCGCGGATCTACTAGACCTGGCAGCTGCGAAATTGCTGGAAAGGCGGTATGCGCTTAAAGAGCGACATGCTATTCCGAATCGGTTCCAACGAGTTGCGACTGCTCCGGCCGAGCAGCTAATTCGCCTTCATGTTGGATTGAAACACGGCAACTTCGAGGAGCTTGAAAGACAGCTCTATGAAAGTAAGTGTAAACTGTATCATGTTGATTCCGGACTAAGCTTTAGCAGTATCCGATCCAGACAATGCCCGCTACGGTCAGCATCTCTCTGCAGGGCAAGTCAATCATCTCTTGAAGCCCACCGGAGAGACTCTTTCCTCTGTCGAGGGATGGCTTCATCAGCATGTGGACCCATCAAGAATTGAGTCCAGCTCTGCGAAGGATTTCCTATCATTCACTGTGTCCATCTCTCAGGCCGAGGAACTTCTTGATACCAAGTACTCTCGCTTTCGCCACGAGGATGGTTCCGAGCTCATCCGAACATTGGCTTGGAAAATACCTCAGCATCTGCATGAGCACATAACGACTATCCAGCCAACAACTTCGTTCTTGCGCAAGGCCCCAAGTGATACCCCGTCGTTGAAGACTGAGGGTGTTACTGCGCATGTCAAAGCTGCAAACACCGCAACGGTTCCTGCCGAATGCAACGCCAGAGGCGTGACCCCTACGTGTTTACGGACCCTCTACGAAACGTGAGATTCGCATTTCTGGCGTGCTGGGAGCCTTGACCCCGTGAACTGACCTGTACACTAGGATCGACTATGTCCCCAAAGCGGCTGGCAAGAACCAACTGGGTATGACGAACTACCTTGGCGAGATCAGTGTTCGCTCCGACGTCGCGCGCTACCTCGAGCGATACCGCCCTGACATGGTCTCCGCGGCCGAAAACTTCACCCTCATATCCATCGCAGGAGGCACGATCGGTCAGACCTACGGCACCTCTGGTTTGGGAGGTGAAGGGGCTCTCGACACGCAAACGCTGCTTGGCATCAGTGCTCCCACACCACTGACCGTTTGGTCCACAGGAGGAGACCCACCCTTCATTCCTGACTCGGACTATCCGACTGTTGTGAACGAACCCTTTCTCACGTGGACAAACTACGTCTTGAATCAGTCATTCATTCCACAGGTGATCTCCAATTCATACGCGGACGACGAGCAGACGGTACCGTACGCTTATGCTGATGCTGTATGCAAGCAATTCGCCGCAATGGGGGCCCGTGGTGTCTCACTATTGTTCGGAAGTGGAGATGGTGGTGTAGGAGGTGTCCAGGGCGGTTCGTGTCAATCAAATACCGAGCCCAGGGACAAGTTCATCCCACTTTTCCCGTCTGGCTGCCCCTACATAACCACTGTTGGCGGTAAGTCAAGTCCAATGCAATCTGCCATATCGCAATTCGCAAATTTCTGGCGGTCAGGTTGATGATCCAAAACTGACCTGTTCAGGGACTGTCAACTTCCCCGAAACCGGCATCTACTTTAGCGGAGGCGGCTTCTCGGATTATTTCTCTCGTCCTAGCTACCAAGCCTCAACCGTAGACGCCTATATCGAGACTCTCGGTACTACCTACTCGACTCTCTTTAACAAGACCGGTCGTGCGTACCCGGACATCGCAGCCTACGCCTCAAGCTTCACCATCTACGTCCGTGGTAGAACGAGTCTCATAGGTGGAACCAGTGCTGCTACCCCTGCCGCTGCGGGAGTCTTTACGCTGCTGAACGATGCGCTTATCGCTGCCGGCAGGCCACCGATGGGCTTTCTAAACCCCTGGCTGTATAAGAACGGGGGTGTATTCACGGACGTTAGTAGTGGAAATGCGCCCGGGTGTGGGACGGATGGGTTTGAGGCCATCAAGGGGTGGGATCCAGTCACGGGGTTCGGAACGCCGAGGTTCAAGGCATTATTGAAAGCTTTGGGGTTGTAATTCACTCATCCCCTTCGCGAGGAGCCCGAGGTCCAAGGCGGTTCTCAAGACGTGGAGATAGAGTTCACTAGCTTGTCGACAGGGCAGGCACCATCCATATCAGGTCCTGCTTAAGGTTATCATTGGGACATCTTCGGTATTCCCTTTATACTCAGTGGCACTCGTGCTGTTGCTCCACATGGTTTTCGTTGTGGAGATGAGGTGCAATCATTCTCGCGTGTAGCGCAGGCAGTAAAGCATGTAGAAAGGAGTTACTGCAATAGATCTCCTATTACGGTCTGCGAAGTTTGTCAAGAAAATGGTATCGGAACCGCCTGAGCATGACTACTTTGCTACCTATGGTGGTGATTGTTGCTCCATCTGGAGGCACAAAGCCGCCACGGATGTCAAGGAACATGGAGAGCGGCACGTCAAGGTAACTAGCACCTCCAAGTCTCGAAAAGTCATTGAGTATCTGTGGGGAGGAATTCACTGATTGTAGTGAATTATGAAATCACAAAGGTGCAAGTTGCAGTTGGTAACACAAGCGCGAGCGTGCAAGGGTCCAATGAAATCATAGCGTCCGGTCAGGGTAAGAGGCATGGTAAACATGGCAGGACCACTCCAAGTCACCTGCCCGCGATGCCAATCGATCATCCTTCTTCAACCTTTCTTCACATGCCATCTACCTGGCCAGCTTCACCTCTACCTTGACGAGCGAGTCCGCTATGCTCGCGAGCCCAATCAGCCCGCAATTTGCCCAAGCCATCGGCGATGGAGAACAGCAACTTCAAGCGCATCTTTAGGAGCCGTCGGGAGAGCGTCGCGTCCTCGGCCGATGAGGGAGACCAGCCTCTATCACGATCCAACAGCGTCTCAGTGGGTGGTCTGGATGGCGCACGCAGCTCCATTGATGGAGCCAAGGACAAAGTCCACAGACTGTCTGCCAGGATCAAGACGAGAAGACGCAACAAAGACGGCGATGATGCAGATGCGGCCCGCATCGATCAACAAGAGCTCCCGCTTGAGAGATTCCCGGATCTCGGCAGCACAAACCAGAGTGAAGACTCTCTGGGTCTGAGTAAGAGCATTGCGAGCAGTCTCTTGACCGAGGATTCAGAGGACGAAGGGTACGTTTGAGCGCCGTTTATTCTGCATTGAATGTGTCGCTGGTCGCATGAGCTGAGTCGTCGTGCTTGAGCTTGGCGGGTCCTGCATCAAGGATTCCCATTCCAACCCCAAAGCTCCCCTCGCAATATCGTGTGCACGTCAATATTCTATTATCGCAGCCCACCTCTGATCCTTTGCGATTGCGAGTATTCGTGCATGGCATTGCCCATCTGTCACTTCAAAACTTCCACTCTTGTTTCTGCTAGTGTGCACACATCCCATCCACACCTCCGCATCCTCGTCATCACTAACTGCCTTGCCTACACTCTAGACCGTCAACAAGGCCGACTTTCGCAACTCATCAGTCTCATGCTGGCTACCTCACCCTCTCCTCTCCTCGAATAGCCGCCGAAGCCATAGATACCAAGACCGACTCAACGCTCGCCTCGCAAGCTCTACCCAACGACACACTGGCGGCCAAGCGCTCCGATACACTCGAAGCTCCCAAGTCTGACTCAGAGAGACGCTCCTCTTCGCCTGTTGGAAGGCTCAAGGAGGCGTTTACACCCTCGAGAAAGTCATCCCCTAAGCCTGCAAAAGAGAGAGGACTAGAAAGATCCGCCAAAGGTGGAGGCGGTGGTATTGAAGGCCGGGAAAGCGGCGACCTGAAGCAGCCGAATGTGCTTGACGGAACACGGCGAACAGATGAACGGGAAGAGATCAGTGAAGGACCCAAGCGCTCAAGGAAGCCCGTTGCTCCGCAGCCCATAGACACTACCGTTCGACCTGAGACGCCGCCAAACGGCGCTGTTGCAAACGTAACGCCCAAGACGTTGATTACACCACCTACACCAACTGAAACGGACCGTCCCGGTCAAAGATCTCCCACCAGAACGAATGTTACTAGTACCAACGGCGCATCTTCTCCTCCCAGCAATTTTCTGGCCAGCCGTCGTATGAGAATCGGCGCCAACCCTCCGAGCAAGCTATCAAACGCGCAAAGCGCTCCGTTGACCCCGGCTGTAGAAGAGGTGAAGACTCCTGGGGGCACTCTAGTCAGCCCGCAAGCAGCCGGCGGTAGCTTCTTTTCGGGTTTCTTCTCTGCTGCACAGAACGCCGCGAATCAATTGACCAGTACAATTGCGAGCTCAGGTGGGCAACGAAGCCGAAGCGGCACAGGACCCGAAGACAAGAAACCTGAAGAAGCTGGAGGAGAGGAGGTGATACTTCCGCACGCCGCCAGTGAAAACACCACCGGCAAAGAAAGCGAGGCTGAAGAGAAGCGTCCCCTCGCAATTGAGACCTTGGGTTCTGGCAATCTAAGTCTTAGTCATCTGGGTATCGCAGAGTCAGAGTCAGAGTCCCAGCAGTCTGACGCATCATCGAAGGCCAGGAACATGCAAAATGACGAGGCTTCAGCGGTGGCCGAGGACGACGCCGCCGCCAAAGCAGTGTCAGCCGCATATTTGGATGGTACCAATGGAGAGAAGGCGGGGTCCGTCAAGGGCGCCGACAATGGTGGAAGACCTCGATCGATCACCGCCAACAGCGAGGAGCAGACGCCTAATCGGCCGGCGTCCGTCATGAGTCCGGAAAGCGGAGGTCTGCAGAGAGCGTCCAGTGTGCGTAGCAAGATCAGTGCACGCTCACGGAGACGGCGCCATCGAGGTAGTTCCGCCACAACTGCGCAAACCATCGGGACCGCGCTTGGATCCACTCACTCGGGCTTTGCAAACCCCGCAGGGCAAGCAAACGGTCATCGTCTGACTGGATTCGCAGTTGCAAGCCCAAAGCGGAACAAGGATTTCCAT
>Ga0160429_1001495_pt1 | contig 12988 bp, 10 predicted proteins | sample SolpanmetagenomR_FD_108199 | JGI IMG/M metagenome (GOLD analysis project Ga0160429, IMG submission 108199) | Solar panel surface microbial communities from Lawrence Berkeley National Laboratory, California, USA - R | ecosystem: Engineered > Built environment > Solar panel > Unclassified ... | reverse complement strand
CTAATAAGTTCACTAGTACTTCCACCATTATCGCTAATGGGAATTACATAGCTTAAAGTCTTTGTATGCTTTTCAGCAATGTCATTGAATACATCGACTAGACTATTGGCTGCACTGCCGCCGCTGAATACTACAATGCCGTGCCTGGTACCTATTCGTGGCTGCTCGTTATGCATGGAAACAGTTTCTTGACTTGCAACATGTGTTTTATACAGTAGGTCACGAATTGAACATAGAAGAGACAGCTTGGAAGTTGACAGATAACGGTAGCCCAAAAATAAAAGGTGAAAATAACTACAATTGTCACGTGCGGATTTTTCGAAAGCAGAAGATGTCTCGAAAGGTCCTGTATAGTAGATGCAATGATTGAATGCTGGCGGGACAGGAATTGCGAAAAGTCGATAAAACGAAGAGTGCTGTCCGATGCAACAGAATATAACATATAGTAGTATGAGAGATGCCGTATCATATGAAATTATTATATACATTAATCACAATTCGTGATCTATAGCTTCATTTATTATTTGTTTATCAAAGCCTATGTGAGCCTCCTCAGTCGTTTATTTGACCATATGTGGCACCTCCACCTTTGCCATATTGATCATACCGAGACTAGGATCGGGATTCGACGATGCCTCGTTCTGTAATTGTAATTCGGCCCTCCGCCGCCTTCGCTCTAGTAATTTTGTCTTTTGACCTTCCAACATCCGTGCCTGGCTTTCATCAACTCCATTTATCCAGTATCCAAACGCTGCCCCTACACTTCCATATGCGGGATATGCCCATAATCCTTCTTTAGCAAAGAATGGTCGCATTTGTATTCCTAATTGCCAGCATCGTACAGCGATTCCTAGTGGATGGTAAGTAAAGATATTCTGGTTCTAAGTGCTGCAGCCTTGTCATGGACTCACCAAAACCACTCCAGAATAATATTTTGGAAGCCATTGAATGGTGAAAGTCGATCCACGCGGAGTAATACGATCAATCGAAAATTAAATGACTTTATTGTATGATATGGATCGGTATGGTATCGAAGAATCCAGCCGGCAGTCGGATAAGTCTAGAAGGAACGGGATTGCCTTATCCAGTATGACGCACGGAGGACTGAATGACTGATATCTCCTTACGGAGATCGACAAAGTCTTTTGAAGTTCGTAGATGAAATCCGGGGTAAATCGTATATCCAAAGTACTTTTACTTCCAGATGAGCGTCTCTTTTAATATTTCTTAGAACGCAGAATGGCGTCCACTGTCGATAGACATGTTGGGAAGACCAAAGGACCTATCAGGAAAAAGGCAAAGATATCCGAACTACCGATCACATCAGCTAAGCGATCAACAATCGATGGCATGCTTCGTTTCTTCAAAAAGGGTGGAGAATTTGATGCATTAAGGAAACAAATCTATGCTCATTTCGAAGAAGAAGTCAGCCATAACATCCTGCCACGTGTATGGTCTCCAATTGACATATCGATAGAGCATCCAAGAGGCGTTAAAGGTCTCCCTCAAGACCTTTGCAGAAGCAGAAATTGAGAGGGAACCACTAAAATATCTAGCAAAAGACCGCAGACAAGCTGCGCTACTGCTTGAAGGGGCTGTTGCACGAACAGATATTTACTCCGAATTGAAAGAATCTATAGATGAACAAATTCTTGCTCACTTTGAAACTGCTCGTCAGACTTTACGACAAGCTAGGTTAGCTGAAATTGGCATCGATGCTGCGCAAGAGGAGCAATTGAAAGGCGCCAAAACGGACAAAGAGTATGAAGCCGAAGCAGAAACTAGGCGTCAAGAGAGACATGATAAATATCTGGATAGTGTTGCATCTAAAAAGAAGAAAGAGAAGGAAGAGGCACGGAAGCGCGAATTAGAGGCTTTAAAAAGGCGTGAATTAGAACTCAAGTACGAAAAGCAGAAGCTTGAGGTTCAACAGCGGCGCAGAGAGGAAATAGAGGCGAAACTGTCCACTAGACACAAGGAGAAAATAGACTCGCGAGTCCCGCTCTTGGAGAAGCCCGAGATAAAAGCAAAGGATGACATTGGCGTGAGGACAAAGAATGGTATCGAAAGTGAATCTAGAAGGAAAGAGCGGGAAGCTGAGGAGGCTCGAAGGCTAGAACAACAAGCAATGCAACTGTTGTTAAAAGAAGGCGAAAAGATGACAGAGAAATCCACACGAAGAAACGCACATGATCAACCGAGTTCTGATGTCACAGCTAGACGCATTGGTGGCACAAGTAGAATCTCTCGATTGGCTGCAGAAGGGCAATCGAGTCGCTCCCGACCTCCTACATCGCTTTCGCATAGTGCTTCAAGCTCGAGACATCCATCAACCATTCATGTCGAAAATTCGCCAGTACCGAAAAGCTCGTCAAGTAGCCTGCTCTCCAAGCGAGAGTCTGGCGCAGAACGACGTGAATCCACTTCGGAGCGTGTCTCTGACAATAGTACACGTCGTGAATCCAACACAAACCGCGACCATCGAGACCCTCGTGAGCAAACACAACGCCGTCATCGAAGTCGAAGCAGAAGTAGAAGTCCAAAGCACGACAAGCGCAGAAGTAGGGAGAGATCAACTAGTCCGGGCCACCGTCGTTTTAGAGACAGAAGTAGATCACGTTCACAAAATCGCAGGAATCATGGAGATAGAAACAAATCACCCTTACCGCGACGGAGGTCACGCTCACGAAGTCCAGAGAACATCGATCGGTATGTTCCTGGTAGTGGAAGTCGCAAAGCTCATGATCTAGACCGAGAAAAGGAAAGAGATAAGGAAAGGGACAAGGATAGGTTAAAGTCAAGACCATTGTCAAAGGAAGAACAAAGGCGTCAGCTGGATTTAGAGCTTGATCGTGACCGAGAGAGGAGACGAGGTGAAAGAACTGGCTAACATTTGGAGCAGAACAATATCATTTTGTGATTGCGATATTTTAGATTGTACTCTTGATATTGTTGAAAACTTCACTTTGCAAATTATGGTCATCTGGAACACGTACGGTATATCTATATGACCTGATGGCGTGATTGCATTGTTCGTAGTCATCTATGGCTTGATATTGTGTGTAAGACTTGTATATATAACCCTCTCATCAACTCTGTCTTCCTACTTGCTTCATTCTGTCAAACATCAACATTCAGTCTAACCATCTATAAACATTTATATCACATCAGCTGCAAATATGAATACTGAAATTGTATGATTATACATATGCAATCGATCTAATCATATGTTCAAACAGTTAACCTATATATTTCGCAGATATCTACATCCCTTCAATCCAACCTCGAAGCGCTTATGCCTACAACCATTCGACACATTGGCGACCCGAATTACGGTCTTCCAGGGAATACAAAGCCCTTCTACTCGTGTGTCATAATGTAGTGGTTGTGGAATGATCGTAGATGAAGACCACAGAAGGGGGAGAAGAGGGAGGTTATGAGTCACCAATGATGTGAACCGTGTAAAACATAATAAATTCTGTCCCTATTTTTTGACATCAATATTATTCTTCACCATTGACGTCTAAAACTGCCAAACTTTTGTGACACCTCAGCGCCGACCATCTGATATCATTGAGTATTTGGTCAAGCGTAATAAGTATCTAAGAATGCAACTATCGATATAAAAAAAATCATTCATACAAGGCTTCTATCGATGCGATTGAAATACAATGGCAATCAGCGGACAAGACGGTCCTAATAAGGACTCCAATAATGGGACTACATCTCAGACACAGATCACCCTAACGAAACCCACCAACTCGACGGATCAGACTGAGCAGTCAGTAGCAGCTCCGTCGCAGACGAACATAGCCACCCAGGCATTGACACCAAAAGAATTAAAACTCCAACAGAAGGCTGAGAAGCAAGCGAGACGAGCACAAGAAAAGGTTGCAAAGGGTTTACCGCCGCAACCCACAGATCTAGACGATCGTATACCATCCATAACTTCTAACCCTGCATCACGTCAACAGCAGGGACAGGCGCAATCAAACAAACTTCAATCATCAGCACAACCACAAAGATTGAATGCGCTCCAACAACAGCAACAACAAGGAACTCCACATAGACGAGGGTCACAAACCCTTGCACAACGACCTCTTATAATAAAGCCACCGGTAGTTCAGAAAGAAGGTAAAAAGTCAGTCCCTGATGTAGGATTATTTGGACATTTGTACGGACAAGCGCGGCGGCAAACTATAGAAGGTGCATCAAAAGATGTTCACCCAGCTGTGCTTGCTTTGGGATTTCAAATGAGTAATTATGTCATTTGTGGTAGTAATGCAAGATGTGTAGCGATGCTACTTGCATTCAAAGAGGTATACCCAAATCAGATGCTCAATCATATAAAATTTATACTAACAAATGACAGGCCATTAAAAGCTATACCACACCTCCAACAACTTCTCTAGCTCGCCATCTCATATCTCACTTCCTCTCCCCTCAAATAGATTATCTCAAATCTCACCGACCAATCTCTGTAAATATGGGAAACGCGATTCGATGGCTAAAAGATTTTATCATCCACATCGATCCGGATGTACCAGAAAACGACGCCAAGTCTTCGATATCTGACGCCATCGACACGTTTGTACGAGAGCGCATAACTCTCCCTGATGCCGCAATTGCCAGTGCAGCAGCAGCGAAGATCAAGGATGGAGCACGAATAGTAACTTTTGCGAAATCAAGCATAGTATTCCAAACTCTCATCTATGCTGCAAAAACCCAAGAAAAGAAATTCTCGGTGACATGTATGGATTCACGACCATTATTTGAAGGAAAGAACCTAGTCAGAGACCTGGTCGATGCAGGCATTGAGTGTCGATATGCTCTACTGCCCGCCGCGGCACAAGTCATGAGAGATGCAGATCTGGTCTTTCTTGGTGCTCATGCAATGATGGCCAACGGTAGACTGTACAGTCGAGCAGGTACAGCCAGTGTCGCCATGTTGGCGAAAGATAAGGATGTCCCAGTTATTGTATGTTGCGAATCGTTGAAATTTACGGATCGTGTTGCATTGGATAGTATCGTAGTTAATGAAGTTGCTCCTGGAGATGAACTCGTATTAGATGCTAGTGCAGACATCAATAACACCACAACCATGCTTCCCAAAGAAGGCGATGCTGCAGCGACCGCAGTAACTTCGGGTTTAAATGGGTGGAAAGACGTTCAGGGATTACAAATCTTGAATCTCATGTATGATGTGACGCCTGCGGAATATATCAACATGGTCATTACTGAATATGGTAGTTTACCACCAAGTAGTGTTCCAGTTGTATATAGAATTAGTACGGAGAAGGATGTCAGGACTTGACCCAAATACTATCAACACTTTTTATGTACATTACAAGTTTTGTTGGTCATATTATTACACGTTCATCATCATGTCGTCCATAACTCATTAAGGTCATTGTCGTGTTATATCTCCTCTATCCCAACCTTTTTCTCCTTGTGCTCTTTTTTACTCTGACCAGTGAGTTTATCCATAACACTAGGTGCTACCTTTTGTCTCATGACTTTGGCATTATTATCAACCTTTCTAACCTCTTCATCACTGTCACTTGCAGAATCACTCTCATCCTGGCCCTTGGTCGTATCGCGATGCTCTAATACACCCAGACCAAGATTCATCTCTATACACTCCTCGCCTTCCTGTGCGTTATCCAAAACATGATTCTGAAGCGTTCCATCCCGTCGGGATTCTTCAATGGCTTCGTTCGCTTGTTTTATTTGCGGAAGAAAAGATGCTAGACGAGATTTAAGATCGGAAGGGTCAGAAAGTGTCGGTGTGGTGTGTGAGGGTGTTGGCTGACGATAAAGGGTAAGAAGATCAGCAAGCTCGACATTTGCTCGGTCATTTGGATCCTTATCAGATTCGGACTCGGAACTAGTGTCTGACGAGTTGCTAGATGACGATACGTCGTCGGATTCGAGAGAAGATTTGGATGGGTTCTTATCTGCGACATGATCCTCTACAATATTTGTAACGTCAGCGTCATCTTTTTTGAGCATTGTAACGTTGACTGCTTTTCAAGAACAAAAATTGAAAATGCGAAGGGAGAAGAACAAAAAATATACAATTGACGTCATTTTCAAGTCTTTGTATAAATCTGAACCTCGATTTAGCGGTCAAACAACGCCCAATTTTGCCAAGTCACACAGAAAAAAGACTCGAGAACTACAGTGACTATTTAGCATACTTTGTCTACTACAATATAATGGATTCTGTCGAGATTTCCGAAACTACTTCCACCCCGAGAGATGTCAAACGACGAAATGCAATCAGTAACGTAGAAAGGCGAAGTCTACGGAAGTTTGCACAAGATAATCCAAAAACACCACAGAGACTGGTGAAGCAATGGTTTGAAGCTACTTTTGGTAGGGTTGTTAACCAATCTACAATCTCGGACAGCTTATCAAGTAAATACTCACACCTTGATCTTGAGGACGGACTTCAGAAGCCTGGGACGTGGAGGAGGGAGAAGCATGCAAAATGGCCAGAACTCGAGGTTGCGCTTATCGATTGGGTCAGGCGGAGTCGCGGAAAAGTACCCATCACTGAAGGAGCGATAAAAGCACAGGCTGCTCGCTTTTGGTCGCGTTTACCGGCATGTAAAGATGTAGAGGAACCAACATTTTCAAACGGATGGGTCTGTCACTTCAAAAGTAGACATGGTGTAAAGGGGCATAAAAGTATACAAGACCTTCCAACTCCAATTACGTCGAATGTGGCAGAGCAATTACTACGTTGTCAAAGTGCAGTGGCTGCTTATGCGCCTAAAGACGTCTTCAATTTCTGCGAGACACTTTTATATTGGAGAGCTACACCGAATTTTCTCAGAAGGGACGCTCAGGGAATCTGTGTGGATAATGACAAGATGGTTACCACTTTGATGTTATGTTGTAATGCAGATGGTACAGAGAAACTACCTCTTTGGGCGATTGGTAAAGGTGCAGAACCTAGATCTTTCACAGCAGCAAAGGTAGATCCAAAAGCATTTGACATAAAATGGATGCACAACGGCAAAGCTGCCATGACCTATAACATAATGTTGAAATGGTTACGATGGTTCGACGAGCGGATGACTGGCAGACGTGTTCTTTTATTACTTGATGACTTTTACGCTCACACTTCTGCGGTACAAGAACTCGTATCAAATCAAAAGCTCAGGCATGTTGAGATCTGTTGGATGTATGATGATACATCTGCTATTCATCAACCATTAAGGCAAGGCATTATCGTGACCCTTAAAGCAATATATCGGAACCAATGGCTCGAGTACATGCTTCTCATGGCAGAACATGGTCGTTCAGCCGTCAGAATCATGACCATACTTCGAGCTCTGCGCTGGATCTCCGAAGCATGGTCTAAAATCAATCCAGCCACAATCGAATATTATTGGCGGCATCTCCGAAGTTCTGTAACGATTGGCCCAGATCAAGCAACATTGATAAACAAGGAAGCGCAAGCTCTGTTAGATAATGTTTCGGGAATGATTGGAAAGCTACGAGAGAAAGGTGTTGTCACTGAATGGCCATCTGTCGAAGACTTTATTCATCCTACTCGAGAAACACAAGTATTTGAAGCAGCATATACGGCAGAAGATGATATCCTTGCAGAATCTGATCAAACGCAACTCGACCACGATCCTGATGATATCATTGATGACATGCCGAGAATAGGCATTGATGCTGCAATGCAAAGTCTCATGCTGCTCAGACGTTACGAAGAGCAACAGCTGGATGCAAATCCGGACATTATACGACAACTAAGTGTCTATGAAGGGATTTGTAAAGAGCGAAAAGCTCGGGGGGAAGCTAAGTAAAGCGTCACTACACACGTTGATCATTATTCGATCGATTCTTCACATTATTCTACAAAGAACGCCCGTTTTAATCTGCTTATCTCCGAAGAATTTTGAGACCGTAACGGCCACGGCAACGCTCCTGCATATGGCATGCATAAGGACTGTTTCACGAACGGCGTTTATTGCTCTGCGTTTAAAACGGGCATATATTAGAAGGGCTGCGTCATTCCTGACCTGCATTCGTAATATAATGAAAAGCTAGTCGCTTTCTTTTCTTTACTAGATGTTGTAACATTCATTCTTTCTTGAATACTCACTTACATCACTCGGACCAATCACAATGTTCACAATCGTTACAGGCCAATTACCTCAATTAAAGGTTACAGAGTTACCAAGGGAGACTTCCAATGCTCTATCAACTTCTGTCGGGGATGTTTCCACCATAACAAACAGCGCATCTCCCCTGCGAGGCAAAGAAATGAAACAGAACTTGCTGTCCAAACTTCGATCTCCACCACTGATACACGCATGGGAATTCTGGCACGACCGTCAAGATCGGTCCAAAACCGAAACGCCGATCGACAGAAATAGTGCGGTATCCAAGTCTTCAGAGACTGATAGCGGCACATATGAAGATCGTCTTGTACAACTCTCATCCATCACTGATATTCGTTCCTTTTGGTCAACTTATAATAATTTTGACATTTCCTCTCTTGCTCTTCGGGATAGCGTACACTTGTTTCACAAGGATATAAAGCCAGTATGGGAGGACGCTCGAAATGAACATGGAGGAAGTTGGACGTTTCGTGTACCGAAAGATAAAGCTGGTGATTTTTGGAAAGAGATGTGTATGCTTGCAATTGGGGAAAGACTACAACAGGCCGTGGAATCGAGTCGAACGAAATTTCGTGATGACATTTGTGGAATCACCCTGAGTGTAAGATTTACATCAATACTAGTACAGGTTTGGAACAGAGATGCACAGCATGATGAAGGTGTACAAGGAATTCTGGCAGCGATTTTAGAAGAGATGCCGGAAGGATTGAAACCTAGAGAAGGAAGTTATTATTATAAGAAACACAGTGAACATGCTAGCTTTGGACAATGAGAGCTGTATGATTCATCCAAGTAGTAGAGATAAGAGCATAGTCAAATGAAATTTCATCAGCTCCTTTGTTATTGAATGAAAGTTTCCTGCTTTGTATATTTTCGTGTCGTGACCTTTGGCCTAAAAATGGAAATGCCGACAACGCCAAGCCACGTCTTGAAACTCGACATGTTCCCCACCAAATATGGGGTAAAAAAGTATCCCTTCGTTTCGGTCCGACCCATGGCTTTTTTCTCAGCCTTACTTCTCGAGACTCCCCATGCGTCAAGCACAGACGTCATGAACCCTTTTGGTTCCTCAATACCTCTGCCCACCCCCAGCCTGATTCCAACTTGAATGCGATATCCGAATATCTCCTCATACGACGACACTAGGCCGACACTCCTTCAACGTTCCCGCATGACTTGAAAACGCATCTAACCCCATCACGGGCAAAGCGCCACATATATCTGGCCTGATCTTGGTAAAAGCGCTATGAATAGGCATGATCGGGACGATCTACCGTCACCGTCAGGCATTCCAAAAGAATCAAGAGGTTTCTGCGGTAGTCTGGAACGATGTTGTTCATATTCTCTATCATATTTCCCACTCGTAATCGTATACGGGTTGACGACGTGGGCGGGATGGGTTTGCATGCGAGCAGGATATGATAAAAAGTCGTCGCAATGGACTCGTACGTTGACGATCATCCGTACATGTCGATACATGTATCACTGACGTGTCATAATAGATCCTTCATTAACGATCACGACGCTTGTATTATATTGTCTCTTAAATATATGTTACACCGTAGCGGTATTTACAGATCCTGGATCGCCTGTCAAACGAGGATCGAAACAAGCATATTCCTCTCTACCGACACATGAAGAACCGATATCGCCACAACCAACGGCGGTGACTTCAAAGTCAACCGGAGCTCAACGATATTGCAAGAAATGTCAGGTCGTGAAACCAGACCGAGCGCATCATTGTAGTTCATGTAATCGCTGCGTGTTGAAGATGGACCATCACTGTCCATGGTTGGCTACTTGCGTAGGACTTCGTAATTACAAAGCGTTCTTGCTTTTTCTAATATACACGTCGACATACTGCTGGACTAGTTTGACGACTACTTCGATGTGGGTGTGGCGGGAAATAATATCTGCGCCGGACGATTTTATGGATTCGGCGGATGGAGCAGAGATGGGCGTATTGGCGATAAATTCTATTCTTCTTGCAGTATTAGGTGGAATTATTGGTATAGTCTTGACCGGGTTTTCTGGATGGCATATATACTTGGCATCCAAGGGTTTGACGACTATCGAATGTCTGGAAAAGACCAGATATCTGTCGCCTCTCAAAAAGAAGTTGGAAGCGAAGCCGAAAAAGAAGAAGAAGAAAAACCAAAAGACACTTACAGATGCAGCCGAGCCATTACTGGAGTCTCTGAAAGAAATACATGGGAATGCACTCCCAGGTGTACTTCGAGATGAAGAGGGTGAAGTCCGAAAGGTCACAGACGCCAGTGAAGACGAAGAGGAAGAGGAAGAAGAAAATGAGGACGATACACTTTCCCCAGCACAGAAACAATTACAGTCATCCTACGCAAATATGGAAGCACGACGGGAAGAAGATCGATATGCTGCATATCTCGACGAAAAAGCATCCGAAAAGTTACCACATGCTTTTGATTTGGGCTGGAAAAGAAATGTTTCACATATATTAGGTCCTAGAATGTTCTTGTGGCTCGTACCTTGGACAAACACTACTGGAGATGGCTTCAAATGGGAGACTAGTGAAGAATGGCACGAAGAGCGGATAAAAGCCGCAAAAGAGCAAGAAATCGAGAGACAAGCAAAGGCTAAACAAGAAGAGGAAGAAAGACAATCACAAATGGCTCTGCAACAATTCCAACCTGCGGGAATGATTGGTGCTAACGGATTAATGAATGGTCAGGAAGTAATGGGTCAAGCAGCTATGCGATATACTCCTGGTCTTCAAGTCCCGGTGATAAATCAACAGGTCCAAGGACAACCTTTTCAACCTGGCATACAACAGCCATATTATCAACCTTCACTAGCACAATCTTATCAATCCTCATTTCACCAACAACAACAAACAGGATATCCTGGGATGCAAATGCAAATGCAAGACATGTCAAGATCCATTACTGGTGTACCATCTCTCGCTCCTAATTGGCAAGCACAACAAGCAATGTATAATCCTAATCAACCTCAAGATTGGATGTCTAATGTTCCTGCGAATAATATGATGCCTAGCACTAACATTGTCCCGGCATATGTTCCACAACCTCCACCGACACAAGCCATTCCTTCTTCGTCGTCTTTACGTAAACGTTCAAACAGTATATATTCTATCGGTTCTTCTCCATCAACATCAGACAGTGAAATGACAATCGCCACGTCAAAGACATCTCTTATACGACCATCATCTTCTTCTTCAAGGCGTCATAATAAACATCGAGATGATTATACTTCAACATCATCAAAAACTTCTTCACGTGAACCTCGACCTCATGTTCGTTCACGATCTGTAGGAATGTATCGTTCATCTTCAAGAAGGGACAAAGATAGAGATAGTGATCGCGACTCTTTTAATGCTTTTTATCGAGAACGAGAACGAGAACGAGAGAGTGAACGAGAACGTGAAAGACGACGAGAACGAGACAGTGAAAGTAGAAGTAGAGAACGTGATCGTGATCGGGAAAGATATCGAGACCAAGATAACTCGACTCTTTCCAATTTCTTACGGAAATCTACTACGTCTTCTTCGTCATTCTCATCAGCATCACGACATCGAGAATACGAACGGGAGAGAGAACGAGAACGAGAGAGAGAAAGAGATCCAGATCGACAAAGACGAGCCCAATCCGCCTTTTCGACATCTTCTTCTGCCCGTCGAAAGCGTGATGATGATTACATCTCCCCATCTACATCTTCATTCTCGTCCACAACCATGTTATTAATGAACGAAGGGTTATCTTCTCGTATAGTAGAATTACCCGATACAGAAGTCGAAATGGACGATTCCACACGAAAAAGTCAACGAAGTAAAGATTCCAAAGACGACAAGAAGCGCGAAGACAAGGACAAAGAACGAGAGAAACGTCGTCGAGGAGAACACCGCGACCGTGATAAACCAAAAGACAAAGAACGAGACCGAGAACGTTATCGAGACGGTGGAGTCAGCGCCATTTCCTCCCTCTCTACCCTATCTAGTCTTTCTACCTTTAGCTCCGCATCGAGAGACAGCGCTCGATCGACCACGTCTCGCACGTCGAGCTCGAGAACGAGAAGTTCCAAAGACGGAGACGGAGACCGGGATCGCGAACGACGAAAAGAACGCGAACGAGAAAAGGAAAAGGCAAAGCAAAAGGAAAAAGAAAAAGAGGCAGACATGAAAGTCAGAACGTCGCTTGATAGTTATAACTTGTCGTCGGAAAAGAGAATCAGAGGTGGTGTTAAATCCGACTAGAATCTAATCCTTTACAAAGACAGTTTTTTCTTTTTCCATTGACGTTCGTTTTTTTATATCAACCAAGACCGAAAGACGACGGACGTAAAAGGAGTTGTTTATTTGATTTGTTCACATTCAATCCTTTTTATGTAATGATAATAACTAATACTAATACTGCTACTGATACTAATAGTAATAACGACTATAATGATGATTATGATGAGCTACGGTTTTTTTTCTTTTTGAAAAAAAAATTGTAAATTAGATTAGATAGAGATTTTTATATACAGTAAAGTACAAGATGACCAGACCAGTGAAATAGTTGATGATGAAGAAGAATACTATGATTAAATAGATAGACGTGTCTCTTTACAATAGTCGTTGAGTTAGCTGTTTGTGAAATCAAAGATGATGGATACTAGGTGACTTTTGTATATTCTACATATGTTGAGAGACAACTTCCATATCATCTTGTTACTTTCTATATTGATCATCTTAACTTATATAATACATATACATGCTATTCTATATCATTACTCTACATTATGAAAATGCTGCCCAGCCTAATGACAAAATATAATTAGTTCATATACAAAAGACACGAGTAAAAAAGAGG
>Ga0160429_1001494_pt1 | contig 12989 bp, 11 predicted proteins | sample SolpanmetagenomR_FD_108199 | JGI IMG/M metagenome (GOLD analysis project Ga0160429, IMG submission 108199) | Solar panel surface microbial communities from Lawrence Berkeley National Laboratory, California, USA - R | ecosystem: Engineered > Built environment > Solar panel > Unclassified ... | reverse complement strand
GAAAGCAGCGCCGCGCTTCAGTCTTTAGCGTAGCGCTGTAGTGAGGATCAGCATGAACCAAGTGCCACACCAAGGACAAAGCGGCTTCGACGCGGTCGCGTTCGATCTGCTGACCGCCTTGATAGACTCCTGGTCCCTCTGGATTGAGGTTGCTGGTGAGGACGCTCTCGGACGTGCTTGGCGGCGCAACTCGCTACATCGCGTGACAACTGCCGGCGCATATCGGTCATACGAAACGATTGTCGAAGAAGCGGCGCATGAAGTTGGTCTTAAGTCATCGCATGCAGATGAACTGATTGCACGGTGGGCAGGTGGTGAGCTACAGCCTTGGCCAGAGGCGCAAAGCGTCCTCGCGCAGCTTGCGCTGCAGGGTTGGCGAACAGCTGTCGTCACGAACTGCTCGCAGAGGTTGGCTGAAGCAGCTGCTGCCGCGACGGGCCACCACTTCGATGCCGTCATTAGTGCGGAGCGGGCTGGCTTCTACAAAACGGATCCTCGTGCTTATCAGGCTGGACTCGCTGCTTTAGGTAGACCTGACCCAAGTAGAGTGCTGTTCGTGGCAGGCTCTGCCCATGACGTACCAGGCGCAGGTGCTATTGGTATGCCGGTGTACTGGCCCAACCGGTTTGCTGACGCTGTTCCTGTAGGCGCACCTGCACCTGTCCTGAACTCACCGAGTTTGCTTGATCTTCCTGCTCTACTGGTCGGAAATTATTCGTAAGATATGCATATTCCTGCGCTCCGTAGGTGCAGCGTTCAAATCTTCTTAATAACCGGCAGGCTTGGGGCGATGATGCTCTACGGCGCAATGGCATAGCTAAGACCGAATTTTGGTCTAAAGCTCTGATCTGGAGTCATGCAGCGCATTCCATGACGTTCAACCTACGAACGGCCGCTTGTGGGCACTGTAAAGGCCGTCCGGAGCGACGAGGTAGGATGGGAACCGGAAGGACTGCTTCCGAAGCACGGCGGCAGGTCAGCAGACAGTCGGGCGGGGCGAAGGTGTCCCCGGCCCACCCGTGTCCTCCTCTGTGTCCGCCGCTCATTCTGCAGGTTGAGGCGCACCATGCGAATCCGTGGTCATCTCACTTGATGCTTCGGGCTTGCCGAGGAGGCGCTCGAAGGCGACGTAGAAGGTCGGCGTCACGAACAAGGTGATGAAGGTCGCGACCAGCAGGCCGCCGATCACCACCGTGCCCATTGAGACCCTGGCGTTCGCGCCGGCGCCGCTGGCGATGGCCAGGGGCACCGATCCCATGATGAAGGCGAACGAGGTCATCAGGATCGGACGCATACGCAGGCGGGCTGCATCCTGTGCGGCCTTGAGCACGTCCTCACCCTGCTTGCGCAGGTCCTCGGCGAAGGCCACGAGGAGGATCGAGTTCTTCGCCGCTAAGCCGACGAGGAGCAGGAGCCCGACCTGCCCAAAGATGTCGAGGGCGAGGCCTCGGATGGCAAGGAAGCCCACCGCCCCAAAGATCGCGATCGGCGTGCCGAGAAGGATCACGAACGGCAGACGAAGGGACTCGTACTGTCCGGCCAGCAGTAGAAAGATCATCAGCGTGCCGAGGCCGAAGATCAGCGGCGCGTAGCCTCCAGCGATCTTCTCTTGGTAGGCCACGTCGGTCCATTCCACCGCGTAGGTGGACGGCAGCTTGGCATCAGCGAGCGCTTCGATGGCTGCGATGGCGGTGCCTGAACTGGCGCCCTCTGCCGTGTTCACCGCAATCTCGATGGTCGGGTAGGTGTTGTAGGACAGGACCGCCGTCGGGCCCGTGATGAAGTGGGTCTGGATCAGTGAACCAACTCGCACGGGCTCGCCGCGGTTGTTGAGCACGGTGAGGGCCTCGACGTCTTGGATCGTGCGCCGGCCAGAGGCCTCGCTCTGGACGTAGACCTGGTAGACGTAGCCGAAGCGGTTGAAGAGATTGACGAAGCTCGATCCCACATAGGTGCCCAGCGCGTCGAAGAGGTTCTGCAGCGGCACACCGAGTTGCTCGGCCTTGGCGCGGTCGATCTCAAGGCGCATCTGCGGCACACCGTAGGTGGTCGTCGGGATGGCACGGCCCACCGAAGGCAGCTTCTCCATCTCGGCGATGAAGCGATTGGCCGCCTCGGCGAGCTTGATGCCGCCCGTGCCGCTGCGATCCTGAAGCTCTAAGGTCAGTCCGCTGCGCGATCCGAGGCCCGGCAGAGGCGAGGGATTCACCACGCGGACCTGCCCGTCGGGATCGTGCTTGAAGCGCTTCTGCACCGTAGCGATGACATCGTTGACGCTGTGGGTGCGCTCGCCCCAGGGCTTCAGGGTCGGGATCTGGAAGCCGTAGAAGGGCGCGATGGTGTCGGCCAGGATGCTGCGGCCGGTCACCCCGATGGTGTGCTCAACGCTTGAGACCTCTCGTAGGGCGTCGCCGAGGCGGTCGACCACCCGGTTAGTGCGCTCTACCGACGCCCCTTTTGGCAGCACCACGTCGGCGAAGAAGTAGCCCTGGTCCTCGTCCGGCACGAAGCCTGAAGGGCGTTGTATTGTCATCCACACCGTCAGGGCGGCGAAGAGCACAAAGCCGATGCCCACCAGGGCGATGTGGCCGGTCAGCCAGCCGATGGCCGCCACGATCCGGCGGCTCGCACCCTCAAGCATGGCGTTGAACCAGCGCAGCGGAGCGCGCCAGCGGCTCTCGTCCTTTGTCTCGGGGTTGCGGTGCTTCAGGATCAGCCCGCACAGGGCCGGGGTCAGGGTGAGGGACACCACCGCCGAGATCATCACCGAGATAGCGATTGTCAGGGCGAACTGATTGTAGAGCTTGCCCGTGAGCCCGGGAATGAAGGCGACGGGCACGAACAGGGCTGCCAGCACCAGGGTGGTGGCGATGACAGGGCCCGCCACCTCCGTCACGGCCTCGCGGGAGGCGTCGCGGGGCGCCAAGCCCTCGTCCATTAAGCGCTCGGTGTTCTCGACGACGATGATAGCGTCGTCGACCACGAGTCCCACGGCCAGCACCATGCCGAGGAGGCTGAGGGTGTTGAATGAAAATCCCAGCAGCGCCATCGGCCCGAAGGTACCGACCAGTGCCACCGGCACCGCGATGGCGGGGATCAGGGTCGCGCGCCAGTTCTGCAGAAACAGGTAGGTGACGATGACCACGAGGACGAGCGCCTCGAATAGGGTCCGCACCACCTCGAAGATCGCCTCCTTGACGAACTCCGTGCGATCAAGGGCGATCCGGTACTTCAGCCCTGGCGGAAAGCGCTTGGCCAGGTCCTTCATCGTGGCGCGGGCGCCGTCCATGACCTGAACGGCATTGGCGTCCGGGTTCTGGTAGAGACCGAGGGTGGCCGAGGGGGCTCCGTCGAAGCTCGACCGGACGCCGTACTGCTCCGAGCCGAGCTCGACGCGAGCGACGTCGCGGACGCGCACCACCGAGCCGTCCGGGTTCGCGCGAAGGAGGATGTTGCCGAATTCCTCCGGCTGGCGCAGGCGCCCCTGCGTTACGAGTTGCAGCTCGAAGGCGGTAGCCTGGTCGACGGGAGGCTTGCCGAGCGTGCCCGTGGTGATCTGCGCGTTCTGCTGGCTGATGGCGTCGGTGACCGCACCGGGACTGATGCCGAGCGCTTCCATCTTCAGCGGGTCCAACCAGACACGCATGGCGTAGCGCTTGTTTGAGAAGTTGACGATGCGGCCCATGCCCTGCACGCGCCGCAGGGGCTTGATCACCTGCGTTTCGGCCCAATTCGCCAGGAACAGCTCGTCGTAGGGCGCCCCATCCTCCGCATAGAGCACGATGTTGCCCAACCGCTGGCGCGAGCTCTTCGTGATCTCGAGGCCCTGCGCATTCACCGAAGGCGGGAGCTTGGCCTCCGCTCGGTTGGCACGGGTGAGCACCTCGGCGGCGGCGGCATCGAGGTTCGAGCCGACCTCGAAGGTCGCGTCCATGCTAACACTGCCGTCGGTGTTGCTGGTGGAGCTGATGTACAGGAGGTTCTGCGCGCCGTTGATCTCCTGCTCAAGCGGGATTGCGATGGCCTCGTAGGCCTGCTGCGCGCTGGCGCCCGGATAGGTCGCCTGGATGTTGATGATGGGCGGGGCGATCTCGGGGAATTGCGCGATTGGCAGGGTCAGCCCTGCAACGGCACCAATCAGGGTGATCAGCACGGAAATGACACCGGCGAGCACCGGCCGATCGACGAAGCGGGCGAACATACGGGATCGTGACTTCCAGTCTTGGGCCGTAAACGGCCTAGGGGCGCACGCATTTCGGGCCGCCATTGTCGACCTCGCGATGCAACGTCCGGTCCTCAGGCGTGTTCCCCTGGCGCTGGGCGGTCGAGGTGGACCGGCCCGTCAGTTCCGGGAGCGTGATCGGTGCGGACAGCGGTGAAGGTCGGGATAGGAGCGGGGCTGGTCGTCCTAGCGAGCACAGGCGGATGGTACGTGGCTGGGCGCCCTTCGGCACATTGGATTATAGCTGCGCTGCCATTCACTGCAGCCAAACCCGCCGCCGAACCGGACGAGCCGCCGCTGGAGGTCCGGGTGGTCACCGCCCGCAAAGTGCCAGTGCCGATCAGCTTCACCTATACGGGCACCATCATCTCGCAGCAGGACGCCACCCTACAGGCACGGGTGACGGGCAACGTGATGGAGCGGCCCTTCGAGCCTGGCGGCCACGTGAAGAAGGGGCAGGTGCTCTTCCGTATCGACCCGCGACCCTTTGAAGTGGCACTTCAGACCGCCAAATCGCAGCAGGCCCAGGCCCAGGCCCAGCTCACCTTCGCACAGGCAGAGGTGGACCGGACGGAGTCTCTTGCCGACAAGGGCTACGCCACCGAGCAGCGGTTCCAGCAGTTGCAGTCGAACCGCACCTCTGCCGTCGCGCAGGTCCAAGGCGCCGAGGCCGCAATCGCCCGGCAGAACCTCAACCTTGATTACGCAATTGTGAATGCGCCCTTCGATGGTCGGGCTAGCCTTTCGACCATCAATCCCGGCGACCTCGTCATCGAGAACCAGACGCAGCTGGTCTCCGTGGTTCAGCTCGACCCGATTGATATCCAGATGGCGCTTTCGGCGGAGGATTCGGAGGCGATTCGGGCGGCGATGAAGAGGGGCAGCGTCACGGTTGCAGTCCTCGACGTCACGGGCAAGCCCGTGCGCGAGGCCAAGATCTATCAGCTCGACAATCGATTCGACCCGCGCACCGCCCGTCGCCTCGTTCGGGCCCTGATGCCGAACGCCGACGAGCGCTTCCTGCCGGGTCAGTTCGTCCGCGCCAGCATCCAGACCGGCACGAAGGACCGGCTGCTCGTCCCGACTGCTTCGCTCGATGCGCAGCTGGCTCAACAGATCGTCTACGTGGTCGACGCCGAAGGACGGGTGCAGCAGAAGCCTGTCACCACCGGCGACACCTACGGAGAGAACACCGCGATCCTCGGTGGCCTTTCCGACGGCGACAATGTCGTGGTCGACCACCTCCAGGAGATGCGCCAGAACCTTAAGGTCTTGGCCCGGCCGGGGGGTGACGTCATCCCGGATCAGAAGTCCGGGGATGCGGACGCTCCGGCATCGAGCGAACCCGGCTGAGCGCACGATCGTAACACTCGCTCCTGCTTCTTAACCCTCAGCCTTGCCGCCGGTCCTGCCATGTCGAACCTCAACTACGTGGCTGCCCTGGCCATTCTGCTCAGCCTCAGCTTGGCGCCCGCGCGTGCGAGCGCGTCAGAATGCCGGGCGACACGCGCGGCTTACGGCGCCCTAGAGCATGGAATGAGCTACCGCAGGGCCGTCGAGATCCTCGGTTGCCCGGGCCGGACCGTGACTCGGATGGCCATCGGCGACGCCCGTCGCACGACTTATTCCTGGCGCGGAACCGGCGCCTACGGCGCGAATCTTACGGTCTCGTTCCGCGACGGCCACCTCACGAGCAAGTCGCAGCTCGGGCTGTACTGACGAAACCGGTCGGACAATATTCAGAAGGCCTATTTGCTGATGCCTCGGGTATGCGCGTGAGGACAAGGGGCGACCCCCTGCCAATGGCCGTCTAGCCGAAAATCGGGGCCGTGAAGCCGTTCCAGTCGACGATGCTGCCAGCCAGCACGTTCAAGAAGACGATGGTAATACGCCGACCCGAGCCACGCGGGATGCAGTGCTCATGGCCGAGATCCGGTGAGTTTTTGAGACTAACTTGCACAACTACGGTGGGCTTAAGGTCTGGCGGCAGCTCGATTGCAAGGGGATCGCGGTAGCGCGCTGCACCGTCGCTTGGCTGATGCGGGCGATGGGCCTGAAAAGCGTAGCGCGTGACAAGTGCTCCTTCGAGGCGGTCGAGCACGCCCCCTTTGAATGGGTGGATTGGTTTGGTAAGCGGCGCCTGCTCGAACCCATCGGCAATATCCCTCCCGCTGAAGCCGACGCGCGCAAATATGCTCGGACGGAGGTGGAATCGTTAGCCGCCTGACCCGAACCAAATAGCCTCCGGGAAACCGGGGCGATTTACTGGAGATCTATGATGGCGCTCTTGAGCGTGTTGGTCCCGCTGGATCCGGGAGATGTGGGGATGGTGCGCCTCAGACTTGCGGTGAGCGTGGCACGGCGCTTCGAGGCGAAGCTGATCGGCGTCGCTGCCCGTCAGGCACTGCCGCAGCACTTGTATGGAAGGGGCGCCTATATCGACAGCCGGTTCGTTGATCAGGCCCTATCACGCCTCGACGACGAACTTGTGCAGCTCGCGGCACGGTTTCGAGAGTACACGTCTGGTCTCGATGGTGCCGAATGGCGCTCGGCTAAGACCGACCCGATGACGTTCCTAGTCCAGCAGGCCCGATCCGCCGACCTCGTCATCGTCAACCGCTACCGTGAGGAGGACAACGAGGATTGGTGCTCCTGCATCGAGCCAGGCGAACTAATCCTACGCCTCGGCCGCCCCGCGCTCATCGTTCCGCATTCGGTAGAGGCCGTCGCGGCGCGGCGGATTGTCGTGGCATGGAAGGATACCCGGGAGGCCAGACGGGCCGTGACCGATGGCTTGCCGTTCCTAAAAGCCGCCGAGGAAGTTTTAGTCGTCGCCTTCGGGGACAACGCAGACTGGGCGGGGGCCCGCGCCGTCCAGGCCTACCTGGACCAGCATGGCATCGCTTCAGGGACGATCCTTCGGCCTGCACCAACCGGAAGCGTCGCTTCCGAGATCCTGGCAGTTGTGCAGCAGGAGGCCGCGGATTTGATCGTCGCCGGGGCGTATGGACATACGCGTTTCCGGGAGGTGATCTTTGGAAGTGTGACACAGACCTTGCTGGAGCGCACTCCTGTCTGCTGCCTTATGAGCCACTAAGCGTCCGAGGAAGCCTTGGCTGTGCCTGACTAGCGCCAGTCTGAGTAGTAGGTAGTCACGCGGAGTGGCGGCACGCGCCGTGTCTCCGGACAGGCGCTTCTTGTCAGCCTCCAGGAACTCCTTGGACCAGCCGTAGTACATCGAGGCGGCGATGCCCTCGCGCCGGCACAGCTCGGCGATGCAGTCCTTGCCACGCAAGCCTCCCAGCACCACGCGGATCTTCTCCTCGGACGAAAACTGACGACGCGTGGCCCGACGGATGTCCTTGATCACCGCTTCTGCCGGCTTCTTGGCCGGTCCGAATGTCTGCTTCATCTTCGCTCCTCAAGGGCTACGATGAACCAGCTATCTTCCGTTCGTGAAGACCCGCAATCTGTCCCACAGGTGCTGACGTTGGACAACTGAGGGGCTACGTCCGGCCTTCGCGACGTAGAGCGGAGGCCCCATCGGAACTGCCATTTCGAACAGGCGTGCGCGGCGCATGGGCATCGAAGACTCGCCTCGGCCATCGGACATCCGCACCTCGGCCTCCGTCGGCGAGATCTTAACATTCGCTTCGTGCCGAGTCCGGCCGGTCAGCTGCTATAGCGGTGTACCTGAAGCGCCTGTCCTAACCCGTCGACGGATAAGGCATCGACGCGGCAGGTGAGATCTGCTTCAAATCGGCAACAAAATTTGGGAGGGCTTATGTCGGGTCTGCTGAAACGCCTCGCCGGGCTCGCGCTCGGAACCGCGGCCCTCATGAGCCTTGCCGTTCCAACGCGAGCCGATGATTTCGTTGCCATCCTTACAGGCGGAACGTCGGGCGTGTACTACCCGATGGGTGTCGCGCTCTCGAAGATTTTCACCGAGAAGGTACCGGGAGCTCGCCCGTCCGTTCAGGCCACCAAAGCCTCCGTCGAGAACCTCAACTTGGTTCAAGCCGGCAAGGGCGAACTCGCCTTCACACTTGGCGACAGCTTGGCAGCTGGATGGAATGGGGACGAAGAAGCGGGTTTCCGGCGCAAGCTCGACAAACTGCGCGGGGTCACCGCTATCTACCCTAACTACGTTCAGATCGTTGCCTCGAAGGAGTCTGGCATCAGGACATTGGCGGATCTAAAGGGCAAGCGCCTCTCGGTTGGTGCGCCTAAGTCGGGCACGGAGCTGAACGCCCGCGTCATTCTGGATGCCGCTGGCCTGAGCTACAAGGATCTCGCTAAGGTGGAGTACCTGCCCTTCGGTGAGTCAGTCGAACTCATGAAGAACCGTCAGCTCGACGCGACGCTGCAGTCAGCAGGTCTCGGTGTCTCCTCCATCCGTGACCTCGCGAGCTCAACACCTATCATGGTTGTGGCCATACCCACGGCGGTCGTCGAAAAGGCCGGTGCGCCCTTCCTCAAGCGGTTGATCCCAGCGAACACGTACGAGGGGCAGGCCGAGCCGGTCGAAACGGCGGCGGTCGTGAACTACCTTGTGACCCGTGCCGATCTCTCGGACGACCTCGTTTACAGGATGGCGAAGGCAATGTTCGAGAGCCTGCCCGAGTTGCAGGCCGCGCACTCTGCCGCAAAGGGGATCGACATCCATAAAGCTGTCGAGGGTATGCCGGTGCCGCTCCATCCGGGCGCCGCTCGCTACCTGAAGGAAAAGGGAGTCTCCATCCCCAATCCCTAAAAGCGTGCGGAGCGGGCCTCAAGATTACGATCCGTCGGGCCTAGCCAGGGAGAATGAATCAGCGCGCTTCCGGAAGGCAGTCCATGAACGAGCGAGTTGACCAAGCCGAGTTGCAGAACCCGGAGCACGGGCTGCCGGAGAATTTCGGGCCGGGCTGGCCTGGTCGCCTGCTGTTCTGGCTTGCGGTCACCTTTTCGACCTTCCAGATCGTGACCGCCTTCGGCGTTCCGCTTGATCGCGCCATTGCGTTCGGTGTCACCCCACTCAGCCTCGCCTGGGTGGCCATAGCGGCCGGCGCACTCTTCGTATGCTTCGCTACCGTACGGCGGCGACCGATGTTGGACGGGCTGCTCGCCGTCAGCGCGATGGCGATCACCGTCGGCCTCGTCAGCAAGTTCCCCGGTGGGCTGCCGAGTCAAGTCGTCCGCTCGCTTCACGTTGGCTTCCTTTGCCTCGTCGGCGGCGGCCTACTTGCGAACCACCGATCGCGCTCACGCGTGACTTGGACGATTGGCTGGACACTCGCTGTCGCCGGCTTCCTGATCGGCGCCTACCAATGGGCCTTCTACGACGACCTCGTTGCGCGCGCAGGTGAGCTTACAGACGCCGACCTCTACATCGGGCTCGCGCTTATCACGCTGCTGTTTTACTTCGTCACTCGCATCATGGGACCAGCGCTCGTCATCGTAGCCGGCGCGTTCCTCGCTTATTGCCTGCTCGGTCAGTACCTGCCTGCGCCGCTGAACCATCGGGGCTACGGCCTTGAGCAGGTGGTCGAGCACATGGCTTTCGGGACGGAGGGCATCTACGGCACGCCGGTCTACGTGTCTTCGACTTACATCTTCCTGTTCGTGCTTTTCGGTGCCTTTCTCGAGCGCGCCGGCATGATCGCATTGTTCACCGACATCGCCATGAGCCTGTTTGGCTCTGCCCGGGGCGGGCCCGCTAAAGTCGCAGTGTTCTCCTCCGCACTCATGGGCACGATCTCAGGGTCCGGCGTTGCAAACGTCGTGGCAGTCGGCCAATTCACGATCCCGCTGATGAAGCGCTTCGGCTACAAGCCGGCCTTCGCGGGAGGCGTTGAGGCGACCGCCTCCATGGGCGGGCAAATCATGCCGCCCGTGATGGGGGCGGTGGCCTTCATCATGGCTGAGACAATCGATGTGCCCTACGTCGAGATTGTCAAGGCGGCGATTATTCCAGCCCTCCTCTACTATCTCTCTGCCTTCCTGGCCGTGCACTTCGAGGCCGGCCGGCGCGGCTTGGTGGGCCTTCCACGCAGCGAGTTGCCGAGCGCCAAGGCCGCGCTGCGGGAGCGCTGGTTCCTCATCCTCCCGCTAGCTGTCCTCGTCTACTTGCTCTTCGCAGGCTACACGCCGCTTTTCGCAGGTTCGGTTGGGCTCGCGCTCACGGTGACCCTCATCCTCGGCGGCACCATCGCCCTCGGCTTTGGCCGCGAAGCTGTCCGCTCGATCTTCTACGTCACGCTCGGCCTGATCGCCGCTGCTGCGCTTTGGCTCGGGATCATGCTTGTAGTGGCACTCGTCCTCGTCATGGTGGTCGCTAGCCTGTTCACCCACGGCGGACGCGAGACGCTCGTCGCCTGCCGCAACGCGCTCGCCGACGGTGCCCGGCAAGCCCTTCCTGTCGGTCTGGCCTGCGCAGTCGTCGGTCTCGTGATCGGCACGATGACGTTGACAGGCGTCGGTACGATCTTTGGCAACTACGTCGTGTCTGTCGGCCAGAGGTCGCTCGTTGCGTCACTCATCCTGACGATGGTGGTGAGCCTGATCCTCGGCATGGGCATTCCAACGATCCCCAACTACATCATCACCTCTTCGCTCGCGGCTCCCTCACTCCTGACGCTCGGCGTACCGTTGATCGTCAGTCATATGTTCGTGTTCTACTTCGGTATTATGGCGGACCTGACCCCGCCGGTTGCGCTCGCTTGTTTCGCAGCCGCACCAATCGCGCGTGAGAGTGGTTTCAAGATCAGCCTGGAAGCGATCCGAATTGCGCTGCCTGGCTTCGTGGTACCCTACATGGCAGTCTACGATCCGGCGCTGATGGCACAGAACACCACCGGGATGGGCGGCCCAGTCTTTGCTGCGGCTGTGGCTTACATGTGCGTAAAGGCCGCCGCTGCGGTATTCCTGTGGGGCGCGGCCACGAGTGGCTTTCTGCGTGGACCGATGCGGGCGTGGGAGCGGGTTGCAGCCTTCCTCGGCGCCCTTCTCCTCGTCGTAGCTCTTCCACTGACCGACCAGGCTGGTTTTCTGCTCGGGGCTGCCGTTGTTAGCGCTCACCTCTGGCGGCTGCGCAGGGCCGCGGCGCAACTGGCATGATCTGCCTCCTCGCTGCGGGTGTTCTGCTACCCCTCGGCACGCAGGTCATGACGCTGCGCTGGACTCACTCGGTCGAGAAGATCGCGTGGGAGGAGGATTGGGTGGACACGCCAGTGGGGCTAGCGATGACCGCGACCCGGGTCAGGGGTTCGGGCGCTGGCATGGAACCTGCCCCCGATGCGCACCTAGTGAACGGGGCTTGGACCTGGGTTCCGCACGTGACTCCCGTGCGCGAGGTCATTTTGCGGCGTTCGGAGGCGACGGCGGACTGGTCCGTGTGCCTAAACGGAGCCTGCCAGCCGATGAGCGTCTATGTCGGGCCGCAGGCCGATCCTGTGATGCTTACCTCGTGTGCTAGCGTCTCAGGCGTAGCCGCGGCCAAACATCCCTGAATTAAGCTCGACTTTGGCCATTTGCGGCGCGTCGAGTGGGCGGAGGTGACGAAGCGGGCGTGACGGGTCGTCGGGCACGAGAGCATCCATGACTGCTCAACCCTTCAAACTCCGGTTTTGCCCCTGCTCTAAGCTCGACTTTGGCCAATTAGGTGGCTTGGCAGAGGGCATAGGCCCAGGCTGGTGGCAGGCAGAACCGGGGTTTCTTTCGGTTGCGTCTGCGGGGCGACGTCGACAAACCCTGCTGGCGCCAGATCGCGCGACGGACGGCAGCGAGAGCATCGGAGAAGGTCGGCTGCGGTTTGGGGTACCACGCTGTCGCCGCGACCTGCCGCCGCTCACGTGCTGTGAGCCGGGTGGCGAGCAGGGTGACGATGGAGAACAGGGCGAGCAGGCAGGGGGTCGTACGAGCGATAGCCTTGTCGGACCACTGACGCTGTGTCCTGACGCCGAGATGGGCACGCGCTTCCTGGAAGGTGACCTCGACCTGCCAGCGTCGGACGAACCACGTCACGCTCTGTGTCGGGTCTCGTGCGGTGTCGGTGCAGAGCAGCCCTTGCGGCTCGAAGCGGTTTTCGGGATCGCGGATCAGAACCCAGCGGATCGGCACTGCTGGTAGACCGGAATGATGCCAGACGGCGGTGGCCGTGGCGATCTCAATCCTGCGCTCGTCCATGCCGTACCAGCCCGGCACGCTCACCTGCTGCCAGAGGGTACCCGAGTCGGTCAGGATCTTAGACAAGGTTGGCCGCCGCACACCCTTCTTGCGCGGGCGCCCGATCGTACCGGGAAGCCTTGGAGGCGCTGGATCGTAGAGTGCCGCATCCAGGCGCAGGCGGGTGATGGCGGTGATGGCGCCGCGGCGCAGAGCAGCGAGAAACAGTAAGGCCGAGAATGCGCTATCGCCGACCAGCACGAGATCGCGCCCCGGCAGCCAGCGCCTTACCTGCAAGGCCATCTGAACCGTTCCGGGTTTTCCGGAGTGTAGCGCGGCAATCTGGATGATTGGTCAGCGACAATCTGGATGAGGCACCCGGCGTCGCGGCGGGATGAGTTTGGTCCTGTGGTTGGCGCGGCGCAAGCCGGATCGGTCGTTGATTGACGCTGCGCGACGATCAGGGAGCCGTCTTGGTTGTCGCGCGGGTGGGTGGACGCCGGGCCCGCGTTTACGATCGAGGGCGACGCGTCGCCGATAGCTCTCGACGTTCATTTCGAAGATCGTGGCGTGGTGGACGAGCCGGTCGACGGCGGCCAGCGTCATGGCCGGGTCGGGGAAG
>Ga0160429_1001493_pt1 | contig 12989 bp, 6 predicted proteins | sample SolpanmetagenomR_FD_108199 | JGI IMG/M metagenome (GOLD analysis project Ga0160429, IMG submission 108199) | Solar panel surface microbial communities from Lawrence Berkeley National Laboratory, California, USA - R | ecosystem: Engineered > Built environment > Solar panel > Unclassified ... | reverse complement strand
CGTCGGCGTCGGCGTCGGCAAGCTCCTCATCCTCGAGCGTCTCGTCGTTGGTGTCGATTCCTACTGCAAGTTGCGCGCCCTTGACGGGCGATGCCCCTTCGTGCTCGTGGAGATTCTCCTCTTCGTCATCGTCGGTCAAGGTTGGGGGGATATCGGCGTCGGCGATCGGCGGGGAGACTTTGGCTGTAGCGCCACGCGTTTTTCGTGCCGGGATGGTCTCGGCAGGGGTTTCTGTTGACGGAATAGGCGAACGGCGCGGTTTTGGCTCGTGAGATGAATGTGACGGTGCGGTGGTGGACATGGCCGTGATGCTGGTGTTGCGCCCGCTTGCGCCCTTTTTGTGAGACCGTTTGACGGTCGGTGCGGCCATAGATACAAACGCGGGCGCAGGCGACGATGCGGCAGCATTGTTGCTGTTGCTTGAGTTTGAGCCAGAGCCATTGCCGTTGGCGGCGTTACGCGTAGAGCGGGAGCGCGACAAGGTGGCTGTGGCTGCAGGAGCGGGTGGTTCGGAAGTTGCCCCCACGGGGGTACCAGGCTTGGAGGGCTTATCGCTACCTCCCCGTGAATGTGCCGCCACAATGGGGACAGAAGCAGTAGTAGTTGTGATGAATATTTGGCGCTCATCTAATCCGACAGTCTCCGCGGGTTCCGTATCTTCACGCTTGAGCATGTTCGCGTTGGCTTCTGGCGCGATTGTATCCTCTGGTAATTCAGTATCAACATCATCTTTCGCCTCGAAGGTGTGATCTGCCTCGTGACCACCGTTTGCTACTATAGGCTCTGGAGAGAGCACCGGAGCCCCATTTGTTACCTTCGCCTTCGTGGGTGGGCGACCTCGGGTATTGTCCTGGACCAGAGACTGTACGGAATCTTGTCGCATTCGAGAATTTGCAAAAGCCCGAACGCTTGGTGCCGGACTGTGGTCTCTGTTCAACGTTGCAAAGGTGCCACGTTTGGGCGAGGAGGCGGCGATAGAAGGGGGATCCACAGCTTGCCTATGAATAAGGTTAGCAGACTGAAACAAGAGCAGGAATCTCACTGCACCTTTTTCGTGGGACAACGGGCGCAGAAAGCGGCTTCGATGATTTCTTCTTAGGCACTTCCGTCGCCGGTGTTTCCCTTGGGCTTCCGGGCTCTCGGACGCCCTTGGCTCTTCCATTTATTGTACTGGCGGACCTTTCTAGTGCTGGAGGAGGGAGCTTCTCGACGCGACGTCGCTTGTGGCCTTGGGCGGTTGCTGCACCACCAGTCACCGTCTTTGGGTTGTCCGCGAGAGCCTCTTGCGCCTTTCGGACCTTACCCGGTTGTGCCTTTCTTGCGGTTGTGCGGTCGTCGAAATCGGAGTCAACATTAACGTGGCGCGTACGCTTGGCCAGCATGGCTTCGCGTCGCGCTTCGCTGCGCGTGGCAGCTATGTCACCCTCATGCACTGCCGCCGCCGCTGCCGCTAAATTGTTCGCTGTCAAAATATCTCTCCGTGACCGCTCCGTTGGTGGTGGTGCCGCAGCCTTGCGTAGTTCTTTCATGTGAGGTAGTGCCCAATGCGTGTTGCTTCCCAGCCGCGCCTCTTCGCTGATCTCCGCTTCGATGTACGGCATGGTCCCAGAAAGTCGCGTAAGCTGTCTTACGAGAGTCTCGTTGGCAGTTGTCAGAACATGGTTCTTCTCGTCCAAAACGTGCACTATTTGCTGCAGCTGCACGCGTAATTGGGAGAACAAAAGTCGTCTCCTCTCGGATGGCTCATCAAGCGCAACCTGAGAGGAGGCAACTTGCTCATCGTTTGCAGTCTGCGGGTGCGACGTGAACCCGTCTATCATCGACACATTAGCGCTGGCGTTGGCGCTGTTGGCGAGGGAAAAGTTGAGAAAAGCTTGTAACTGTAGCTGCGCCGCACGAGGCGGCGTAGGAAGTTTATCGATCGCATCAACGAGTTCGTCAATAGCTTGTTCGTGCGGGTATGCTTTTCCCTCCGTTTCCCTCAGCATGGTCAGGTGTCGTATCACCTCCTTGGGAAGGGCAGAAATGCCATCCGTGAAGTGCGTGATGGCGGGGAAGAATCCGGGGGCGGCGTCAAGGCCAACTTGGGGCTCAGGATGAGCGTCCGGCGCACCGCGAAAGCCTGAAGGCTTAGCATAGTAATTCGAGGGGCGCAATGCAGTCGAACGGACGGATCGCTGTGGCTGTCGTCGATTGTTGTTGGAGACAGCCGGGGCCCCGGTGTTGAGGGCGCTCTTCATGAGCGGCCGTTGGAGCGCTCAGAGGCGCAAAAGGGATGAAATAGAGTGGAGAAGTGATGAAAACGCGTCGAAACGCCAAGGAGAGCGTCAAACGAAGGAGAGGAGCTTCACCAGCAGTCGGCGCACATTGAACGAGCAGAGTAGAATGGGTAGCAGCAGCGACAGACAGTCCTGCCAGTCAAGTCACAAGAAGCAGACGCCCAGGGCAAGAAACGGCAGAATCCGAGTGCTCTTGACCGCCCCCTGTCAGTTGGTCCCTGATGACGTAACAAGCCATGGCTGCGTGAATTCTAATATAGTATAGTATTGTAATAAGGGCAGGTTGGGGTATCTTCTAGGTGTAGTCTCGCTATGTATACACGATATCTACACACAAGGATGGAGCGTCTAAATCCTCCCGCCTTCGACCAGCTCTCTCCCTACCATGACCACTTCACCAGTTTCCGTCGTGCGCCGACGCTCGAGGAACCACCTGACCTCCTTTCCTCTCTTCCTCGACCTCTGCCCCGCCGCTTTTCCCCCGTCATGCGTCTCAATATCCGAGTAGCCTGAGTCAGACGCTCCGTCGGAGCCCGATCCAGTCTCGATCTCCTCCTTCACGTAGGTGACGCTGTCTGCACCCTGCGAAGCAACGTGTCGCTGAGTGTTTTGAGGTTGGTTGCGCACTATACCGCCAGGCGTGCGGGCAGGAGAGGGAGGCTGGGTATCGAACGCAGCTGATGATGCCGGAGGTCGAGCAGCAAACTTCTGCATCAAACCCGAGGGTGGGAGTGGTACTGACATGGTTGCTGCTGAGGGTAGGATAGGCAACTGCGGTGTTGGGGAGGTAGCAACTCTTGCTGAGGATAAGTGTGGACTTGATGATAGTGATGATGAAGCCATAGGTGCCACTGGTGAAGAGTCTATGGTTTTCAGACCAGGCGAGAATCTTTTGCCTGCGAGAGTAGGTCGTGCTCTCTGTGATGAGCTGGCCACAGCGCCGCGCATTAACAGTGGACTAGGCATGCCGCTCCATTGATCTGACGTTGGCGGCGAAGAGCTCACGGAACCTCCTTCTTCGGCCGATGCATTCCGTGAATGGAAACCAAGAGACCTGTTGGGTATGAGCGGTGATGCCAGAGGTGAGCTGCTGAACGGATTAGGCCCGCCACTGCCGCCAAACGCCTCTTTGCGCAGCTTGAGCAGTTGACTGAGGGTGAGGTCATCTTCGTCCTTGCCAAAACGGGCTGCAAGTTCCTTAAGGCCAGGGCTTGGCAAAGGCGAGCCGTCACGCAACGCAGAGCTTGATAGACCAATACCAGGACCGTAATTTCCCATTGATATGAAAGAATTGCGTGCACTGAATTCGCTGCGCTCCGTGATCGGCGTAAGGTTGGGCTCTCTGCTTGCGTTGCCAGCAATGCTACCCTTGAGCGCTTCAGGTGGAACAAAGTAGCCTCCGTTCGCAGCTTCCCCTCCGTTGTGTGAGCTACCGTAGAATTGAAACTCAGTGCCGTAGAAGCCAGTATCATCAGCTGCAAGAGCGTCGGCATTCGCGGCTGCAATAACAGAATCTTCAAGTGCAGAGTCATCCAAATCATAGTCGTCGTCCAAGCCAGTCTCTGAATAATAAGAGTATTGGTCGAGACTAAGGTCATGCAGGACATCGTCCTCATGCGGGCTGATTGGCGATGTAGTGGACATGCTCTGACTTCGAAATCTCCCATCCGCCGCGGCTTTCGCGGCCGCGCTTGCTAACGCATTATGATACGCATCTATATGCAGCCCAGAAGGCTGGCCAGGATCGGGCGACAATGAATATCCAAGGTCATCGGTGGCACGCAGATGAGTTCCATTGCCCGCAACTTTCCCGTCATTGCCTGCTCTAATCTGCTGCTGAAGATTATTGTTTTGCTTGTTTTGCGCTTCGTTCTTATCAGCGTGATTGGTTTCGACTGGACTGTCGAAAAGTGTTTCATCGAAGCCTCGGCTCTCTGACCCTGCCGGTTCTTCAATATGGCCATCATCAAAGTACATTTCGTCACTCGTGTGAGACTGCTCGGTGTTGACTCTAACGGGCGGAGTCTTACTATTCCTGTAAACAATCGGCACAGTCGTGGCCGTCTGTATCATGGGTCTTGCATCTCGCATGACTCGAGATCCTGGCGAACTCCCACCCTCGTCGTTGGTGTTAACGCCCGGAACACGTTCCTCGTAATCATCGTCGTCATCGTCATCGTCTATGTCTTGCTCAATGTCTTCGTCGCTAGAATCGTCGTGTTCATCATGCATCTTCGTTGCCTGGCCGTCGGAGGTCGAAAGCGTTGAATGCGGGTGTTTCGATTCGAGAGTTTTCTCTTGCACATCGGATCGATCGCTGTTGAATTGGAAGCTAAAACGTGAGCCACGAGCGGCTTCGCTTCCAAGATGGCTTGGAAGGTCATGGAGTAGCCGAAACTCTTCCTCGGGTTGTACCGATTTTTGCGAGGGATTGTTAGAAGAAGTTATGGTTGGCGATGTGCTTTCTCTCTCGACCAGGGCAGCGTTTTCACTATGGCCGCCGCCGACATCCGACGGATACCCCTGGGCAGCACTCTGTATACTCAGTTCTGTCGGTATCTTCAAGGGGCTTCCCCGTCCGTAAATTGCCGAGCTTGGCGGAGAAGGAGGATCAAAGTCTAATTGCTTAGCCATTCGTGCGAGGAAAGATGCATTTTCAAGATTTTCTCTCTGCACAGCAGATGCGTTGCTATCATCTGACGTGGCATGCTCGAACATCTCAACGAATACAGGGACGCGTTCCTTCTCTGGAGTTGGATCGTCCCTCGGTGAGTACGTCAAAATTTTGTCCCGCGTGATACCAGCCAGTGGGGGCGCACGAGATGAGTCTCCGTCATTTGTATCAAATTCTGTCTGACCGATTCCGAGACCATGTACATTGTTTGCCGAATGATTCCTCTTCGGTCGAGGGGCGTTGAAATCGTGTACTCCCGTCCCTCTGATCCTTGGATCATAATTTGCAGGCAGACTCAATGCAGGGACTGCGAAGCTGTTCTCCTTCCCCAAACTATCATCTGCCATGATATCCATTCCATGGGTTGTTCGTCGACGAATGAGCAGATTCACCGGGTGAAGAAGATGCTTTGCCTTTGAGAGTTTGCTGCTCGATCCAGAGGGGGATTGAGAAGAGCGTGCCGGCATAGGAGAGGCTAGGGTCTGGATCAGCGGGGATGAGGATGACCTGGGGAATGTTGCGTATTTGGGAGATCTTTGTCGAGGCTGTTGAGGCACGGTATCCTGGACAATCGTAGCATCCTCGAGTTCACTCTCATATGGGGTGGCACCTAGTCCAGGCCCTGAACTTAGAGAGCTCACTGATTGCGCCTGGCGAGCTGTAGCTGGAGCTGCAGACACCGGTCCGAGTTCATCATCACTCTTCAACTCGAAATTAGGTGACCCCTTTGATGTGACCGAGACTCTTGACTCTTCTTCTTTCCTGGAAAGCTCTGGACCAATGTTTTCTTTACGACCGCTCTTAAGACCGAGTCTACTGAACGAGCCATCTTCTGCAGAACCCCTGCGTGAGGCTACATGAGGGATTGGGGGTAGCGTCGGTGGAAGGATGGATATAGGCGACTCGGTAGGTATGTCGGCGGAGTGCGAGAGCTGAGAGGGATTTGGTTGAGAGCTTGTGACTACGGATAGCGAAGAGGAGCGGTCTTGAGCCGTGGATCCGACTCTCCGATGGTGAGAGCGAAAATAGGAAAAGACAGAGGAGGGCGCCATTGTCAAGGTAGATTTTGCCCAAAGGTCCGGCCAGCGGGCTAAGAGTAATGTACAGTGAACCGAAGAAGAAGGCTGCGTTATGAAGGTGGAAGAGAGATGTCCGAGTCCATTGTCGGCATGCTAGATCTTTCGAGGGTGGAGAAAGGAAGTCCTTGAAGCAGATCGAACCGTTATCGCGAACAGAGCACGAAACACCAAGGACGAGAAAGACCAGCAGAAGTTTGTGTAGTGGACAAGTTCAGGCTCCGTGCAAAGTAAGAGGGGGAGATGGAGGGAGAAGTTGGCGGACAGAAGATTGCAGCCTGCAAAGCATGCGAGTGTCAAAAAGTATAAATCCATATATACACTCCTGAGAAATTATGGTGACGAGATTAACAACGTTACAACACTCATTAATATCGAACTGTCTCAATTCATCATTCGTACTATAGTCATAACTCTTCAAGACATAGCGTGACGGCTTCGCCACCATCAAAGGCTCTTCTTCATAGCCAACCCATCGCCTTCATCAGGCGTACTGGCCCCGCTGCTGTAATCTTCGTCATCCTGCGCGGCATCACTCGCTCTTCGGCGTCTCCTCTCTTGCATCGCACCCCTGATTTTCTGGCTGACGTCGTCGAGGGCTTCTTTTGAGTCGATGGTGCTAAATCCGTTAGCGTTGCCAAACATCCGACTGCTGGAGTGTTTCCTGCTGTTGCTCCGGGAGCGCGAGTGCACGGACAGGGGAGTTTCCGGTCTTGATGCGAAAAAGGACGTGTTTCCAAGATTCTTGAAAGAGTCATTTCGTGGTAAATGTCCCGAAACGGACGACCCTCCACCAATGCTTGCAGATGCGTTCGAGCTACCGTCTGGTGAACCATCACGCAGCTTCATGCTGAACACTTCGCTCCAACTGCGAGTGCGGCCACCCGGTGTTCTTGGAGGCGTGTCTGATAGAATACGATTTGTCTCGAAATCCGGGAACATCTCTGGGCCTAATTCGTTGATCAAGTTCGTTACTTCGGCGGCCAACTCCGCGCGTGTTTTGCGAAGCTTAACAAGCGTGTTTCCAGACGACGGGTACAGAGCCAGAACTAGGGGCCTCAAAGACTTGACAATATCCATACCGATCTCGCCAAAGCGCAGCGCAGCATAGGTGATGGATGGAAAGAAAACGTAGCCGAAAACCACAACAGCCCATAGAGGGACGTATTCTGGCATACGCCCTCCGATTCTGTTATAGTAGGTCCACCAGGCGAGCAAAACTGTATAGAGCGTATAGAGTGCCGGTGCGAGGGCCATCGCAACAAGCAGTTTCCAGGTAGCGAGGACGTCCCTGGCTTGAATCTTGACGGTTGAAGCAGCCAAGGCTTCCGCCGACTTTCTGATTGATATGACCTTGCCTGCAATGAAGACCGGGGCGAACAATATCAGGCCCGGTAGTACTCCCGCTGCCAAGAGAGTGATTTCACCCAGTCGATAGATTAGTGTCGTGATGACCCGGGCAAATGACAACTTCGCATATTCGAGTTGGTGATCTCGGACGTTCAGCGCCAGTAGCTCCTTGTTATAGCTGATGACATTCTTTTTCAGTTGGATTATTCGCGGATCATCTTTGTAACGCGTATAGCCCTTGACCAATCTACGATTGAGTTCGACGACCATGGGAAGAGGCAGTTTCTTACCCTTTGGATTATATAGTCGACGTACCGCTTGTATGAGCTGTCCAGAATTAGCCATTGGCCTTGAGCTTTGCAAGCTAGACTCACCATGAGGGTATCATAGTCGGGACTTGTGACTGTGACAGCGACCAATGCGTCGTAGATGATCGCCAGCATTTTGCTGACGGCATCTCGCCGCGAACCTGTTTTATACTCTTCGACAAGCTCAGGCGGTACGTCTAATGGAGTACCGAATTCGATGACGGCACGAGACCTGAATTTATGCGCATGAAAATAGTTCATGCCACAAGGCACTATTTTGAGGTTGCAATTTGGATCTGCAGCGACCGCACCCAAGGCCATGATTGCTACGCCAGCTAACAAAGTCAGTTGCTGTACATAAAGCTGTTCACAGGACATTACCTTTGAGGGGCAACAGCTCAGGTCTGTCATGACTACCGCCTTCTGGGAATATAGTTATGCAGCCGCCCGCCTGTAATCTTGCGAATACAGCATCGTATACCTTTGACTTGTTACTAACCAATAATCCCGTATCTCCGTATGCGACTACGTACCTTTGTTTGGTCGATCTTTGGAGCGACTTTGAAGATCGAGCCTTCAAATTGCTTCGTACCGTTCGAGTCCCCAAGAGCATGACCATTGGTCTGTCCATTTGCAAGGCCATCTAGCGCTTCTTTGTGCCCGTCATTGAGCTCTCGACCAGTGAGCTGATGTAAAGCGATTGCGCCTTTGAACGGCTTCTTCAGCCGTATTTTCCCGGGTCCCAGGATCTCAGCGATTTCCGTGTTTGCTGAAATATTTTCGACCGCTGGCAGGACTATGAGGCCACCAATTTGAAATTCTGGCGCTTCGAAGTTGGTTCCTATTCCGAGCAAAAGCGTTGGGTCGTTATCCGGGTCCGGCAGATATACCTTGCCAGGCATCAATTTCGTGGTATCCAAAGCGCGCCCCACGGGCACGGCACCGGTCAGTCGACTCATCAATCCGATGAACTTCCTCTTCATCGACTTCTCGGCGGTTAAGATAGCAAATCGGCGCTTGGCTTGTTGTCGTACGACACGCATGAGGATGACAGGATCGACGAACTGAGCAAGTTTAACGTCCATTAGATGCGGTATGGAAGAGAAAAGGACTTACCTGGTTCGCATGAGGAGCAGCAACGAAGATGACAGGCCCTGTTCGAGGAATTTTCCAGGAGCCTCGAGGATGTACTACTCTGAAAAAGAGGTCGATAAGGATCGAAAGAGTCCATAGCATAACATCGTAGGTCCAGTTTGCCCGCTGATCGTCCCAAGTACCCGTCATCTTGACACTTGAAACCCCCTTGAAGGCCATGATTGAGTCGCAGTCCTCGGGTGCGACAAAGCGGAAGGCCTGAACCGCTCCCTATCTCAGAAGGCAGATGCTAGGTTGTGGCTTCCTGACATGCAGATAGCAGAGTCTTTGGAATGAACAACACACACAACAATGGTGTGAAGGACTGAAACCAAATAGGCTCCAAAGAGTCACGCAAAGAAGCTGTTGGAAAAGTGACGAGAGTTCCCCAACGGCCTCGGATTACTCGTACGCTGCGGGGTCGGCCCTAAGCACGGCGTTTACACTGGCCGTCACGTCACACGTCACAGGGGTAAGTTGTTCAGGGGCGAAGCCTATCATGAACCTCTGATGGATGCATTCTACTCTCGTACAGTCTAACTTACAGCTAAGTTACTGTAGCTTTAGCTCAGGTCAAACCCTGCCCCCGAGTTGACCGCCTGAAGCAGCTTCCCCTTGCAAACCCCTTTTGCAGAGTACCGCGGAAGCTTGAGCAAGTTCACACAGGTACTTGTACTCGGCAGCCTGGTCTCGTCTGCGCCGGCGTCTCGAATCGAGAAGCGGGGAGTGAGAGACCCAAAGCCCAACAGCGGGGCGCGCGGCGTACTCGTCACAAACTTGAGCACTTTCCGCCTGTCCTCGTCCGGCAGCTCTTCCATGACCTGCCAGAACATTGCAACGCTGGGGTGCTCAAGACCGTCATCTCCAATGACGTACACGCCCCCATATTGCGTGTTGCGGCGAAGGTCTGTTACGTCTATCGCCGCAGGAGCGCCACCGACGAGCGTTTGCAATTCCGATTGGTTGAACATAGACAGCCATGCTGGTTGAATGATGGTCGAGAGGCCTCTGAGAAAGGCACTGGTTTGAAGGAACGGTTGTGTTTGAAGTCGATGGCGCGCCACGTATGAGACGTAGACGAGCCGATTCGCATTCGTGACTGGTAGGGACGCACCATTCGGCTTGAGGTTGCGGGTGATGGATTTCACCGTCGTGGCAGGGTCGATGTCGGAGCGGGACAGCGTGTCCGAGATTGTGAAGTTAAGGGAGAAGTCCTCAACATCGCCAGGGTAATTCTTAAGTTGAAGCTACGACTGTTTAGCTGATGTGCTGTTGAAGGTAGCCAAGCGGCAAGAAAACATACCAGTCCCTGATACAGTTCTTCGTCAAAGTCACGCAGATCGTTTAAGTTGGCTCGATACCCGCTCTCTCTTGGTGCTACTCCAATGCCTCCGGTGAGAGCCCACTTCAACAGAAAGAACCCGGCAAACCCAATATCTACCAAGATTCCCTCGTAAAGGCATTTGCCTATCACCCTGCCTAGGAATTCGTACCTTTGCAAAAGAGCGGAGATCGTCTCGCGGGATGTCGGCATATTATCCACAAACCCAGCTGCTCTCAACAGATGTTTTTGTTCGTCCAATGCAGAGGGGTTGGGATAGAGGAGATGGTTAGCGTTTTCCATGAATAGCTGAACACTACCAGCAGCAGGCGCAAATGCCTGATTGGTGACACTGGTTAAAAATTCTTTAGTGACGCCTCCGCCGTCAATTCCTGCCTCTTCTTGGTCGAATTGGTTCACAAAGGTGATCGAGATGGGTTCTTTGAGTGCAGGTCCCAAGTCGTAGAACGCCTCGTAGGCATCTTCGAATTCGTGGCCACGCCGTATCTTGGCCTCATGCCTTTCCAATCCGCCACGCCAAGGATCCTGGCCATGCAGTCGAGAAAGGCGCCACATCTCAGGATCTATCATGCCACCGCGCCGCTTGAGTTGATCCATGTGTACAAAGCGTCTGAAAATCATGACTCTTGTTTCGAAGGGAATAAGGAATGGCATGTTTTGAAGGATTTCCAAACGAGGCGCAACGTTTTGGAGGCGTCGTCGGTGTACTTCAGCTCGTTGTTGATGCTGCATTCGCTCTAAGCGTTGTAATCGCTGCACATGACTTGTGCCAACAAGGCCGGATGATCTTGTAAGATTTGCCACTTCAGCCTCAGGTTCATCATCCACTGCATCGTCGTCCTCGTCCTGTACCTCGTTCCGGCGCTCCTCCTCTTCAACTACAGCATCGATGAAATTGGTCATATCAAACCGCGAGGTCATGAGCCAATGCCCAGGTGGTAGGAACTTCCGTCTTGAGTCCCTCTCATAAACGGCGCGTAGAAGTCCAGTTACTGCGCCCTTGACATAATCCAGACTCATGCCTTGCAACCCAGCAACGTGGTTACTATCCGAAGCGGCATTGACACTGTTGAAATCCACTCTAGATGATATCGCGGTCAAAGATGCACCTCTTGAACCCCGGTTACTCATCCCCTCCATTGAAGCCGCAATCTCGGGTGCATCATAGTACATGGAGAAGCCGAGGTGCTTGAGAAACGTTACAAGCAGCTTAATATCATCTAACGGGAGTGCGTTGCGCCGACCAAGTGAGTCCAATTGTCTTGTCCGAGCTGGCATCCCGCTTGAGAAGAATTCTTCATCGTCCATGACTTTCAGTACAAACAGGTAGAGCTCAATAAAAAGGAAAATGATTCGTAGTTGGTCGTTGAGATTGGAGTCGAGTGAGCTCAATGTGCTAGGCGTCCCTCCCAGGGATGTAAGATTTTGTCTCTTGAGCATATGAACTGCGGTGCGTGGATCGCGAGTTACGTCGCTGAAAACTCGAGTACTTCGAGCGGCTTGCCAGAAGTAGCCTACGACTGGTACCCCTTGGGTAGATGCGACATTCTCCCTCGAAACGGACGGACCCAAGTAGAGCCACATGCGTATTTCATCACCTCGTTTCGGAAATATACGGAACAACGTCAGTATATAGGTAGCCAGTATTCGAGAGAGGTTGTCAGAAGAGTTCGGGTGGCGTTCCGAGCGACTACTGGACGTGGTAATATTCATTTGAGGGAGCAAAGCGCTGATACTGTCTTGATTGATGAGCGATTCGATTTGAAGTTGAACGAATGGAGCGACAATGTAAGCTCGTTTGAGGTTTCCATCCGCATCTTCCTCGTCGTCATTGTTGCCGCCAAGTTCAAAATCCACAGCATCGGCAAGGGAAGATAACAAGTGAGAGACTGCAAAGATGTAGTCTGCGCTCACAAGTTCGTCTCTCAGGTGAGCATGTCCATGCCGATGAAGATATATCAAGTGACCGAGCAGCCAAAGTCGATGTTCAGTGGTGTGAACTTTACTAAGGAGTTGCGATTGATGATCTTGAGGTCTTGATGCATTCTCAGAACCCCTCAACAGTTTTGTAACTTCCGACTCGAGTATTTGGCAGTTTATAAGCTGTGCCAATGCTCGAAGACCGTGACTAGGCTCCAAGAACGCATCAAGATTCGGTACAGTAAGAAACTGGAACGCGAAAGCTTGATACTTTTGTAAAGTATGATGCATAGATCGTAAAGGCGCCACAAGTACGTCCGTCGGGGGTGTCGCACCCTCTTGAATGACTTTTGCCAGTACACTGTAATACCTGATCGACTGTTGTCCCACATAAGTGGCATTCACCGCGACCAGGAACAGCAAAACTTGGAGGAGGTTTGTTCGATGCTCTTGAAAGCCTTCTCGCCCGAGGAATTGCAAGCATGCCTCCTCAAGGCCTAACCAAGCCGTCTGCCACGGTCCACCAGGAGAACTCAAAGGCGCTTTGGCTACCGTCGCGGACAAACGTCCATAAAGGTGTTCCAGCCTAGTAAGATCCACCTCTTGTCCTGGTTGGTAGAACCGTAGAAAGGACTGCAGCTGTGAGAGCGCCTCCTCCTCCGAGTTGTACGGTGACGCCTGCTGGATCTCTAGCCTGCTTTTCTGTTCAACGTCGTCCCATCCAACTCTTCGCCGTTGCCTGATTTGCTGTCGAACTGCTGCACCTCTCCATGTTTTCTGTATTGTTTTGGCAGCTTGTAACCGTTCTCTCTCCTGCTGACGCGCCAGCCGATCTTGTTGAGCATGTGCAACGGCGTTCTGAGAGGTCTGTGGTGCACCAAACTTGGCGAACGGATTGGTATTGCG
>Ga0160429_1001492_pt1 | contig 12991 bp, 16 predicted proteins | sample SolpanmetagenomR_FD_108199 | JGI IMG/M metagenome (GOLD analysis project Ga0160429, IMG submission 108199) | Solar panel surface microbial communities from Lawrence Berkeley National Laboratory, California, USA - R | ecosystem: Engineered > Built environment > Solar panel > Unclassified ... | reverse complement strand
TTCCCCTTCCTCGACAGCAAAGAAGAACACTCCTTCGGCGTCTCCGTCTCAGCAGCCATGACCTCCTTCGTGATGACGCTCCCCGCCGTCGGCGCCACACTCATCGATCTCGAACGCATCCTCGCCTCGAGCCCTTACCAAGGCTTCCCCATCGTCGAGACAGACACCGCACGCGACTGCAGCAACATTCTAGTCGGCTACATCGGCCGCACGGAACTCCGCTACGTGCTCGACCGCGCGAACTCGGACTCCTCCATCTCCTCCGATGCCATCTGCAGGTTCTCACAACCTGACTCCATACCTACAAGCGCCACCACTACCACGGTACCCATGACGCCAGTGACACCAGCGATCCGCATCACCTACGACATGCTTACGCAAGAACCTACTGTCGACCTCAGCCGTTTCGTCGACTTCACTCCTTTGGCCGTCCATCCACGCCTACCTCTGGAAACGGCAATGGAGCTGTTCAAGAAAATGGGACCTCGAGTCATTCTCGTTGAACACCGCGGCCGTCTTATGGGACTAGTCACGGTCAAGGACTGTCTAAAATATCAGTTCACGGCTGAGGCGGGACACGAGGCTTCGCCGCGTGACAATGGTGATGCGATTCAGCAGGAGCGGCTTTGGGGTGTTATGCAGAGCGTTGCGATGTGGGTTACAGGCCGCATGGAGAAGTGGAGTGGAGGGAGGATAAAGCTTGGAGAAGCGTGTGGGGATGGAAGTGTGGGGCTTGTGAGGCCAGGTGGTGGAAGACGGGGAGGCCCGCTGGCTGGGAATGCGAGTGTCGATGTTGAGCTGGAAGATCGATCGATAGGAACCACGAGTGGCGGTAGTCGGCGGTGATAGATGATGAGGGGTTGGATATTACGCAACGAAATGAGTACACTGTTATTCTTGGAGCCTAGTGAGTGGCAGCACGCTTTCGCAGTACCAGTTGTCGTAACACGACACGATAATCGCAATTACTTTGATTTTTCCGAAAAAGCCGAGGAGGCGCAGGTATACATAGCTCTGCTACGGAAAAAAATGTGGTATCTATAATGCTGTCTACAAGAAGTAGTCAGGGGTGCGCCTAGAGACCATGGGCTCGCCTGCACGAGGGCATGGGTCGAATTGAAGGCTGTGGAGAAAATTGTAAGCATATGTGAGAAATGATAGGCTATAAGTGGGTAACACTTACAAGGTGTACTTCAAATGCTCATCTATTTCCATAATTGCTGCCTGGTTACCACAACGGTAGCAGTAGTTCGGAGCTGTTCGAAATTAGTGGCCGGCGACCAGCGAAAACTTCCCAAACAATCATACCGGAGAAGATGGTTACCACGTTTCTATCCTGGGACCAACTGTATCCTTCCATAACCAACTGATGCGCTCGAGCAACCAGCGTAAGACCGTTGTTGTGGTTGAAAGCTTCCGAGATGTCCTGTCCGAATGTGTATCCAGCACCTCTGGGTGATATCCCCCATCCGCATCGATCGTCGGGATCAGACCACAGAAGATCGCACATTGGCCCCTCATGCGGCACTTCCTGGATTCTGTCGAGCGCACGGATATTATCCAGCGTGTCGATGCTCGGTGAGAGACCACCGTGAAGGCAGAATATTTGATTTTCGATGAGCGCCGTAAGCGGGAGGTAGTCAAAAAGGTCTGTGAAGTGCTTCCAGACGCTCGCGTTGCCGTATTTGCGGAGGCATTCGTCGTAGAAGCCGTAGACTTGTGTAATCTGACGCGATTCGTGATTACCACGGAGAATGGTGATGCGTTGTGGATAGCGAATCTTAAGAGCGACGAGAAGAGTGACAGTCTCAACAGAGAAGTATCCACGGTCGACGTAGTCACCTGGCAAGTTTGAGTTAGTCGCAGCTAAGTGGCAGGTTTGTGCAGCGGCCTACCCATGAACAGGTAGTTCGTGTCTGGATTTGGTCCACCGATCTTGAACAACTCCATCAGATCATGGAATTGGCCATGTATATCTCCGCAGACAGTTACAGGACATTTCTGTTTGTAGCGGTTAGCGATAGAGCTAGAAAGCCAATTGTCGCGTGACACACCACTTGCTGCACATTGGACTCCTCTTGTAGTACTTCACGAGCCTTGACTGCAGGTTAGCCAATGCACTCAGGCTGCATGTATCCGTTGTGAGCAAGAGCTTTTCAAACGACCTACTTTCTCGCACAGCCTCTGCACATCCGCTTCACTCAGTTGTTTGCAAGCCATTAAGCTCTCAATCCACCCATCTAGTGTGCCCATATTAGGAGCTTCCACCGGCGCTGAGATCTCGTGTGACTCCGGCGACTTGCCCGCATCCTCCATCCTGATATCCATGCTTGCAACAACAATATCCACACAACAAAGAATTAAGGAGGCTTGCTGGGCGTTCAAGTGTGGCCGATATGGAAATTGGTGTGTTTCACTGCTGGGCGGCTGATGAGGAAGGTATTGCGGGTATGGCCAAGAACAATATTGTATATTGTATTTCTAAGTGCAGTTGCAATTGTTAAAGATGTAAGTCGCGACCCGCAATGATGGGAGCTCAAGCAATTGGTTATGATCCAGGAACTCTTTGAAAACATCGGGGAAAGCAAGCCACATGTGGCTGGTGCCATCCCCTTTTGACTTCAACGTCACCGATGTTTTTGAACAGGTGCAATGAAATTGTAACAGATATTATTGTGACAGGCTACACATGATATGTTGAAGCCGTGACTACTATGTGTAGGATCGTGTGACTAGTGAACTAGGGAGTTGGCACGCACCTTTTTATGCTCTGGCAGGATGTGGTTGATTGTGCTACTTTCCAGGCTAGTGTGCTATCCTCTACGCAGATTGTTTCCAATGTGAGGTTAGCCAGAAGAGGTAGTTTTCCACGTCCATTCTCTCTTCAAGGAATTGGCACATCTTTACAGGATACATACTCCTCTAGACATACCCGTTTCTTAGGAACATTTCATGTAGAATACCATCCCGTATTCCAGAAGAACTGCCTTCTCTGCTGAGACTTTACACCTGACGCACGTAAAACAAAAGACTCGTACGGACCCACTCTACGTGTTTGAGATCGGCAAGTGCAGCAAGCTATCGTAGGACAAGAAACACATACTTTATAGAAGATCTGGAACATGAATTTATGATTGCTTAGAGCCACCACGTATACAGATAGCTTGAACCGCTTCTACAATAAAGCTATCTGAACGGGTTCAGGTGGACTTTGCGAACTCTTCACTTCGTGAGCTGAAGTGACCCAGCCCTCTTCAAAGGCGTAGCGAACAATCTCAACATAGCTGTTTCCTCCCTGCCGCAGCTCGACTCGCTCGCTCTAGCCTTTGCCTCCTCTTTTAGCAATGCGACGCGCCACTTCCATTTCCTTGAAACATTCGCATGCCTTGTAATGACATCAACGCGCATATGTTTGCACAGCTTTTACTCCCAGCAAAATTCTCTTAAAGAGGCCGCACCCCCCAAACTTGTTCCCCCTTCATTCATGCTTGTTTTGCCCTTCACACTCTCCCATATTATCTACAAGAGAGACGACCAAATTCTACGTGAGTTGTGTTTCGAATTGCCATCGACTCCAATAGAAACACTCGAAGCTTATGAAGTTCATTCATTAATATACACGCAGCACATCCCGAATCCAAAATGTCAAATCCAAAAGGATGACACAAAAATTACGCAGACATTGGGCGGATTCGGTGATCAACAACGCCCTGTCTGCGGTAGGCGTTCTGCCTTTTGGTTCTCGGCTCGCGAGTTTCAAAATAGCATGCTGCGTGGCATTGGAACCTCGCTAGGGACACTAGATCTTGGAAGCCAGTACAAAGACCCCGGTTCATTTTTGAGGCTGGATCAGTCGCGGTCGCTTCGGCGTCCAAAGCAGTTCAGTCTCGGGTCTTCCAATGTCGCCAGCCCCTGCGCTCAAGGTCAGTCTACTCGGGTTCGCTCGAGTAAATACTGCGGAGTAGATCGAGTCTCTACGCGTCTGCGGCAAAACTGCCCCAGAATTTCCGCTGGAAGTCTAGCTTCCGCTCAGTGACAGTCCGTCCACGATACGCTTGCCAGTGGTCGGCCTCTGCAGTCTCACATGTCTGTTGCGGGTTCTTCCATTGGCGACCCCCGACAATCCAGTCCTGCCTTCCCATTCTGGTTGCGCATGGTTTTGCGTTGGTGCTCGTGGCTCCGAACGGACGGGCCACAACCGGAGGGTCTCTGAAGGTTACTACGGTTTCATTCATGCCAAGGGCGGTGGTCTTGAAGCGAGGAAATGGAACCTTTGGCGGAGTAGTAGCTCCAAGATTGGCGAAGTTGCGGAGGTGCCGTCTCGTTTGATACCGGTTTTACGAACTATGTTCCTCGGCGAGATTGGTCTGACCATTGTGGTCGTGCTGTTGAACTTCATCGCGTGAGGTCCAATTGTGTCTGTGTGCTAACTTTAGGCCCACCATTTAGATCTGCCTGCGGGTGAGTCACTGGAGGGCATCAGTCGAAGTCCTCTTTCAAATATATTTGTTGGAGTGAGTGATACTTAGGAGAGAACGAAGATTGCATAGCCGTGATCTCGTTGCGTATTGGCGGTTGTCGCAATGTTACGAATCTCCCGATAGTGACCACGATGTTTTGCGAACCACCATCACATAAAAACGAGCGCATGTGACATAAAAGAGCAAGACGTTAGATCGCATCAACATCTCTCTCTTCATTAAGTAGCCAAACATGTTTATTAAAGACGCTACGTAGCACCACCCATAACACCTCTCCCTACCAGACTTCCAAAATCAATCCCCACCTCAGCTAAAAGTCCCGCATGCTCCCTTACACCTTGGACACACGCCCTCCGCTCATCACCGTAAGGATCTAGTCTTGCTGTCTGCCGCGCCAATGTGGCATCGAGTTCGTTAACGTGTGCCTTGGCCCACTTGATGCAAGCGGAGGATAGCGCGGGGGCAAAAGCGGCTTGGTGGATGCGGACGGTATTAGTGATGAGGGTGAAGTAGATATAGCCGAGTTGGGTGAGGTAGTCTTGGAGATTGCCACGCGTGATACATTGGCTGGTAGCAGTTAGTGTTCTATACTTGACGGCTGCAAAATGCGAGGAAAGCAAGAGAGTAAACTTACCTAGTCCGCGTCTTCACAACCGCGTCACGGGCTTCAAGGTACGCCTCCGAGGCGCGTCGCTCGAAGCCCAGTTTTGTTAACCAGGTGGCGTATTGCTGTGTGGTGGAAGCGAAGGAGGATGTGTCTGCCATTTGGCGGATTAGAGCTTCGACCAGTAACGCCGTCCGCTCTGTGACGCGACCATTGAAAAGGGTTTGGATGACAGAGTTGGATTTGTTCGTTTGTGCGATTTGTTGAAGAGTCTCGACCCGCGCAACGGCTTCGTCAAAGCGTTGGAGCGCGATGTCAATGTCCAGCTCGTCCGCTTGGTTTTCCACCCATCGCACGGTTTGTTGTTTACCGTCGACGTCAACAAAGATGGTCGATTTGCGAGAAGCGGATGGCTCTTCCGTGCTGTTTCCATTTCTCGAAGCACTGTGGCCGTGGTTAATTGAGCCATTCCGCTCGAGTGGTTGATCTCCGTCAATGAATGTTTTTTGTAGGTCGGCCAGAGCTTTTCGGTATTTTCCAACAAGAGTATTCTTGTCCTCCGGATCATTGGAGGACGCATAAGTAAACGATTCCGATCCGACCTTGACATTTACAGCATTTGACGCGTATGGTCGGCTGCCTCTTCGTCCCGACCCTCCATGCCCTTGTCTGACCGAGATATCAGTCATCTCAACCTCCTGCAAGGGCCAGCACCGGTCCGCGACCAATTGGATATGTGAACTTTGCTTAGACTTGGGATCCGTCGCGTCCTGCGAACCTCCTTCTAATTGCTTCCTTTCCGTTGCGACAAGTAAATGGTCATTGAGCAGAATCAAATGTACCTGTCTCCTAGGCCTCCACGTCGCCGCATTTAATTCTGTCCATCTCCCAGACTCGTGTACTACATGTCTACCCGCTGTAGCCGGGAGAAACTTCTGTGAACCATCCACTCGCCTCCAAAGTTCTTGAAGATGTGTACTCCATAAAGCCTCAAGATTCGCGACCGAACTACGATTCGCGTACTTGCGAGTGTCTACAGTTTCCGAGCTGATTCCTAGTGCGGCATTGGTTTGACCGAGCGTATTTGTGAGATCCGACATGAGGCTTCGCAAAGCTCGCATCTCGGCTTTGAGCTTGTCCGCTTCCTGACTAATCTTGATGAACTGGTTGCGATTTTGGTAGACGTTATGTTGAAGATCGATGGCTGTTCTAGTTTTGAGCTTACTGAGCTCATCTTGATATTCGTGTATGTCTTTTTCTGTCGCATTGGCAAGGATTTTAGAAGTGTCTCTTATAGTTAGTAGACGAGCAATTAATATGGGGCGGATTCCTCACAGTCATCCGCTCGTAACCTATCATCTTGCAGAGCATTGAGATCTATCGCGACTTTCGTAGCCTCTTCACGAGCAGGTGCTGCATACTGACTCGGTATGGTAGGTACAGCGGGAACGTTGATGTTGAAATCTTTCAACTGAGGCGTGATCTTTGTCGAGTATCTCCTCTTTACATAGTCTGCCGTATCACCACTGGCACCTCCGCCACTCGACTTCTCGCGAACCAGTGGCACCGAATTGGCATTGTTGCCATGGGGGAGTTCTTTGGTCACGAAAGATGGGACTGGACCTGTAATCTGTTGTGGCGCACCAATTCTAGGTCGAGCTCCCGAGCGCTTCTTGCGCAATGAGATTCCCTTCACATCCATCATGCTGCCAGCTGTTGTCACGCTTCCTCCATGGTCAAAGATCAGTGTTGCGGTAAGTGAACCCCTTTAGCCTTGCTGCCCCTCGAAACCAAGGACAGCATCATAGCGGGGTTTAGCCGAAGCCAAGCTCAAACGGGGCTCCGTCGCATGAGAAAGAATGTACAAAGTCAAAAGAACAGAACATCCTGTAGCATTAAACGCATACCTACGACATGTCTTCTTCCATCTCAACTTCAACAATTGTCTTCGCGACTGTCGGTACTGTGGCTACTGGACTCGTCGCCTATGCCGTGTATTTCGACTACAAGCGCCGACACGATGTTGAATTCCGTAAATCACTAAAGAGAGAGGCAAAGAAGCAGGCGAAGGCGGCCAAGGTTGAGGAAGAGCAACAAGGAAAGAAGAAGCGACAAGAAGTCCGGGAGTTGGTGGACGAATCGAACGAGGATGGTTACCCAGCAGGGGCAGAGGACAGGGAGGCATACTTCATGACGCAAGTTGGCGAGGGTGAACAAATGGTTCAAGACAGTATGTTTAGTTGCCTCTGGAGGGATGAACTTGTATTGATAGAATCGCATCAGGTACCAAGGAGATTGAAGCTGCTCTATGCTTCTTCAAGGCGTTGAAGGTATACCCGCAACCCAAGGAGCTAATGAACATTTACGACAAAACTGTGCCAAAGGTATGTAACAGCGATCACTGTCGGTATCATCTCTAACCTCAGTAGCCGGTGCTTGATCTCCTTGCTGAGATGGTTGCCTACGACCGAACATCCGATGTGGACGTAGGTGGTTCTGCCACTTCTTCGGCAGCTGGTGTGGAGTAGTGCAAAAGTTGAAAGCTCAAAATTGTAAAGCTATGTATGCATATGGCGTGGCGTCCGGGCACTTACGTGTGAGAATAATGACTCTGGCAAGAGCCATGGTATGACACATTGGGTAGTTAATGAACTTTGTCCCCTCTTGGTATTGTTGGACTCTGATGATTGACTTACGTTGTGATTATGGCGGATCTAAGAGATTCAGGCAACACGAGAAAAACTGACGATGGGTGATCGACATTCCAACGAGAGCTTGATGTCTCTTCATTATTCGGACGAAGGAGCAATGTCTGAGTGTAAATGATAGAAAAACTTCTCAATAAATTCTCAGTACCCCTTCAGATCCGTCTTTCTCTGTTGTACCTTTGTTTCTCGACAGCTTCCATTACCTACTCGCGGGTCGTTGAAAAGCCATTTTCTTCGACTACGATCTCCCAATGGATATAACACCTCTTTGCTGAGACATAACCACTGACACTCGCGCATGTTGGGAAGTATTTAGGTAGTATCTGCGAATCAACGTAGGGCGAACGAAAAAGTAGAAGCAGACATTGTCACGGGTGTGCTGCAGATCATGATCCTGGCATTGAAGGATTCTTGTTTAGTCATTCCTGGAGTTGGATACTCCTCATACTCAAAGATCATATCATTGTAGTGTAGTTCTAGACTCTCACGGCACGTTATGTTGTGGTTGGTAGCACAGCAATCTATACAACAAGCTTTGACAGTTCTAATAACCTCATTGATTGACCTCATGTCAGTCATGTTTTGTGAAACATAATTCTACCTCGTATTCAACGGTAAGTAATCATCATGAAAGGGAGAAAATCGGATATATTGACTGGTCACTAACGGATGATGGAATAGACCAATTAATACAAACTTAAACACACTAGATATCAGAAGTCCCGCAGAACCCCACTAACTTATAACCTTAATATCAATGGTCAAAGTGCTCCTGCAAGTACAACAAAATACCCCTCCTTTTGGCTTCAGCAGCAATACAACCTTGCCTCGTGTAAAACAATATCCCCACGAGATACACAACTTTAGTGCATTTAAGTATTTGCAACCCTGTTCTCAAGGATGGCTTCTCTAGAGCCCCCATACCAAGACGAACCGCAACAAAACCCATTACAAGAGGACAGCTCAAACCTTCCTGACGCCCCGTTACCATCATCAGCAACGAATCATGGCTCTGCCTCAAATTCAGCAACAAATGCCACTCCCATATCTGGCGGGCCAAAATGGTTAACCTACGCCATAGCCAGCGGAGTATGCGCGGCGACGAATGGAGTATTCGCGAAACTGTGCGTTGCAGCGTTCATAGAGAAAGGTAGAAGCAGGAAATAAAAGCTCACGAAGATGAACAGAACGACAACAACATCCACCCAAACCCTCGCAACGTCCCTCGCTCACCTCCTCGGCTTCGCACACGCTATAAGCATCGTAGAGGTTGTCTTACGTAGCGTATGTTTTCTCCTTTCCCTCTTGGCCGCATAAATCGCACTCACGCTGCCCAATAGTTTTTTTTCTCACTAAACCTCCTCTCCAACGCAACGATGTGGTTCCTCTTCACGCGCGCTCTTACTCTCGCGACATCAACGACACGTGTTGCCGTGCTGAATACGAGCGCGAACTTCCTGGCTACTGCGGCATTAGGCATGGCGGTGTTTGGAGAGATATTGCCGGTGAGGTGGTGGTGTGGGGCTGCCTTGTTAGTCGGAGGGTGTGTTGTCATTGGGAGGAGGGATGAAGGTTCAAAGAATGGAAAGGAGATAAAAGTCGAAACCGATGCTAGGACTCAGATCAGAGCCGAAGGTGGGGATGTGCTTGATAAACCGAAAATGTACAAGGATAATGATGATCAAGACGAAGAGCATGAGTTTGCACAACCATATGCAGGAGAGGAGGGAAAAACGACCAACGAGCAGGTTGCCAATAAAGTCAAGACGCATACGGACACGGACGAGGTGAATGAGGAGGAGGTGTGGAGGTCTAAATAGGCGGTATAATTCTTGGAAACATGTTCGTCCCGGTTACTCGAGACTTGACAGCGAGGTAAGGGTGTTGATTATCGTCTGGTCAAACTACCTTTCTCAGTATCTCAAACTGACATTTGCACCCGGCGGAAACCTCGTCACCCTCAAAAGCCCATTGCGATGGAGTATTCATTTGCAATCCTCGATTGAGCCAGGGAAGCCAATAACAATGCGATTAAATAGCTCTCCTCCCTCCAATAACCGGCAATACCGCCTGGAAACCATAATCGAGACCGATTATGAATGATGGCAAATCGTGGGCTGTAACTGTGTCTTGAAAAACATATTGCGGTATGAGCCATGATTGGATGGCGGCGACCATGAAGATGATATATCATTGCCAGGAGTGCCGCCTGAGTAGGTTGCTACTGCGCGGGAGGTGCAATCCTATGAGCATGTTGTACAGCCAATTTTCTGTAATTCCAGTGAGCATGCGTGGACACAGTGTATAGGACAAATGCCTAGTTGTCTGTTAAGACCATAGACAATTGTTCCAGTCTTAGAATTTTTTAGGTGTTTCCCAAGGTCGGTTTGTGAGAGCAGACTTTATATCTTGCGGTCTTCGAATGGGTGGACTAGGGAGTTCTTTCCATGAGAGTCGAGAAAGAATAGATAGATAATGTCATGTATATGGCAAAATATCTTGACGTTCTCAAGTCTCACCAAGCTTCTTGTTAAGGCAGCTCACGATCTTGATCTTGTCGGCTTTCAGAGGCGTTTGATTGTCGAGCTTGAAGTTGACGTCAGTGAGTTTGAAAGTCCACACATCGTCACAGAAGCGGTAGGTATCAAGGTGACCCTGTTCTGTCAATATCGCAATGAGCAGCGTCACAAACGTCTCGTACCTTAAAGGATAGTCGAGACTTGACTTTGTCGGCGATCATCTCCGTAAACACCTTGTCGAAGTTCGAGATAATTTTCATAGCAAGTTGAGGCTCGATTTGATTCTCACTGATGAAGTCGTCAAGAGTGTCGGTTAAGGCAAGACCGATGCTACCACCAAGCGTCAATGACTAGATGTTCCCGTCTTCTTCCTCCCAAGCCTCACCTGCTATGCCTGTACAGATCATAGTATGCTCCTTGGTTGTTACTCATGGTGAATTGCGGGGTCGGCAACTATTGACGAATGTGTTGCAAATACTCAATAGTTGATCTTAAACGAGAGAAGACAGACGTTCGAGGAAGAGAGATCGCAAACTTGTGATTACTAAGCAAAGTTCTTCCGCCGAGCGAAGTGGAGAGGCGTCACAGGAAAGCATTCACGATCACCTTCGAAGTTGTTTACTTGACCACCTTTGCGTCGACTGCGAGGTTCCATCGTCAGGATGGTTCTCACTTATGCTATCGGTGGTTCTACAGCTGCATTAACGATAATAGGCTTGTGTATGTCTCCTCAGCTTGTGGAGAAGCACTTTGTTAACTCATGGCAGATATGCTATTTAACAATGAAGGAGAAGCATTCAATGTACGCTACGGCAACCTCGTCATGATCATACACTAAATAGAGTATTAGGTTGGCCAATTCCTTGAGACCGTTTCACCGTATACATGGGCAAATATGGGAGTAGCACTATGCATTGGTCTATCTGTAGTAGGAGCCGCCTGGTAGGTTTACGTCGTTACATAACATACTTGGAGGCCTACAATTGAGATATTTAGGGGTATATTGATTACCGGATCCTCAATCTTGGGAGGTGGTGTCAAAGCACCGAGAATCAGAACGAAGAACCTAATCTCCATTATCTTCTGCGAAGTTGTCGCCATATACGGTGTCATTATGGCCATTGTTTTCTCCTCAAAGCTCGGTCTCGTGGAGTCTGATGACATTTACTCCGGAAGTAACTACTACGCTGGTTACGCTCTATTCTGGGCTGGAATAACAGTTGGAATGTGCAACTTGATCTGTGGTGTTTCCGTTGGCATCAATGGAAGTAGTGCGGCTTTGGCAGATGCAGCGGATCCTAGCATGTGGGTTATGAAGGCGTGTTGTGATTGGGCTGAGCTAATCGTTATAGGTTTGTCAAGATTCTTGTCATTGAGATTTTCAGCTCTGTCCTCGGACTTTTCGGTCTTATTATCGGCCTACTGGTATCTTCGAAGGCCCCGGACTTCAAATGATACGGTGTATATGGAAAGTAGAGAGCATTCGGCATTGAAGCATTATGAAAAGGAGGAAGTAATTGCACAAGCAGCAAGACAGCCCGCAGAAACCTGAACGCCTGAAGAAGACAGCCGATAAGCCGCGACGCTGCATAGACCCTAGCAATGAGCGACAGGAATGGCGGGAGTATTAGTACTCAATGGGGTAGAATTGTACCTGTTTGGGTTGCTTCATGTACCAATATAATTTCAGTGTAGCACGAGGGCATGAGTACACCAAGGTTACATTATACGAGTACATTACAAGCCTCGAATCCACGACTTCTTGCAAATTACATGTTGCACCCTCCGCCTCTACTGACTTGTGACCATGATAAGTCACCATATGGTGATATTTCAGAATATAAAACCGACTAACGTTAGTACTTGTATTCCAAGTCGGAGTTCCTTCCCCGAACGCTCCTTGACCACTCATTTATTATGAGCATCGATTGATACTGTCCTATACTTCGTACCTTCTTCAATTATTTCCCTTTTTCTAATTTCCTAAGTAATCAATCGGTCGTTTTCTACAAAGTTGAAAAAATGGCTTCACATAAGCTGAAAGCCGCTATTCTTGTTGTATCGCAAACTGCCGCGCGTGATCCTTCAACAGACAAATGTATAGACACTTTACAGAGTGTCTTCAGAGACGACGGCGCAGACAAATGGGATATACCTAAATCAAAAATCGTACCAGATAACGTGCTTGAAATTCAACGAGCGGTAACCGGCTGGAGTGATGGAAGTGAGCCTGTGAATCTCATCATTACCAGTGGGGGTACTGGCTTTGCTGTGAATGATCATACACCAGAAGTAAGACAGCGGCAAGCGCTGTTCGAGGTGAATGCTGAGATTGTGGTCAGGCTGTTACTCCTTTGCTACATAAACACGCTCCAGGACTTGTGTACGCACCTACTGAGGAGTATCAATAACGGGCAAAGCCGCTAATATTCGCCAATCAGGCATGGGATGTTAGCATCATCTCTAGCGGTCACCCCTTGTATGAATTCTCACGCTCAATCATGTATACATGATCACTAACTTCTCATAGTTGCAGTAATGTCAAGGCCTGTGGCCGGAGTTAGATATGGTACCATCATAATCACTCTACCGGGTTCGCCAAAGGGAGCCAAAGAAAATCTGCAGTCGGTCCTAAAGCTCCTGCCTCATGCTTGTGAACAGGCCGCCGGCGGAGACTCT
>Ga0160429_1001491_pt1 | contig 12995 bp, 13 predicted proteins | sample SolpanmetagenomR_FD_108199 | JGI IMG/M metagenome (GOLD analysis project Ga0160429, IMG submission 108199) | Solar panel surface microbial communities from Lawrence Berkeley National Laboratory, California, USA - R | ecosystem: Engineered > Built environment > Solar panel > Unclassified ... | reverse complement strand
TTCACCCACCTGCGCGCCGGCCGCCCGGCCGCTTTCGCCTGGAAAGCCGGCGACCTTCACCCGTCGGGGGCGCTGGGCGACGCGCGGATCGGCACGGCCGAGGCCGGGCGCGCGGCGCTCGACCACGCCGCCGCGGCCTTCATCGCCCTGTTGCACGACGTGGATGCCTTCGAACTCGACGGGTCGGGGCAGGCGTAACCGCCGCCGCCGCCCGGTCGAAGGAACCGGTACGCCGGGCGAGATCCGCCGGTATGCGGGAGTTCCGGACATGCGCCCTGCCCTTCTGATCTCCATCGCGTGCCTCTGCGGCGCCCTCGGCGCCTCCCCCCGTCCGGCCGCCGCCGCGGAGCGCCCCGTCGTGGTCGAACTGTTCACCTCGCAGAGCTGCTCGTCCTGCCCGCCCGCGGAGGCGCTGATCGGCCGGCTCGCGCAGGAGGGGTCTGAGGTCCTGCCGCTCGCCTTCCACGTCACCTACTGGAACCACCTGAACTGGCGGGATCCCTACAGCCTCCCGGCCGCCACCGCGCGCCAGGAGGCCTACGCCGCCCGCCTCGGCGGCTCCAGCTACACGCCGCAGGCCGTGATCGACGGCCGGGTCGGTCTGGTCGGGTCCGACGAGGCCGGCCTTCGCGCGGCCATCGCACGGGCGCGTGCCGACGGAACCGCCATTCCCATGACGCTGGTCCGCGACGACGGCCGCCTCGTCGCGCAGATCGGCCCGGGCAGTCCTTCGGGAAGCCGCGCGGGCCGCGTCCTGCTGGTGGGCTTCGATCCGAGCCGCACCACGAAGGTGCTGCGCGGCGAGAATGCCGGACGCACCATCGAGCAGGTGAACATCGTGCGCTCCGTACAGGACCTCGGCTCCTGGTCCGGTGCGGCCGAGACCTTCACGCCGGCGCGTCCCGACGGTGAGGCGGCGGCCCTGCTGCTGCAGGCGGAGGACGGGCGCTTCCTGGGCGTGGCCCGCCTCGGTCCGTCCGGGGCCGGCCGGGAGGCGCTGCGATGATCCTCGTGATGGCCGGCGACATGGCTCCCCGTAGCTGGACGCTGGCGCCGGGATCCGGCCGTGCGCTAGATACGACGCGTGCCGGGGAACGGAACGGCGGCGGAGCCCGCATGGTGCTCGAAGAGGAACTGGCGACCCTGATGGCGTCGGCGCAGGGCGGCGACGCGGTCGCGTACCGCTCCCTGCTCAAGGCCTGTCTTCCGGTCGTGTCGGCGATCGCGCGGGCGCAGGGCGTGCGTGGCGAGGCCGTGGACGATGTCGTCCAGGATACGCTGATGACCGTCCATCGCGCCCGGGCGAGCTACGACCCGTCCCGCCCGTTCCTGCCCTGGCTTCGGGCGATCACGCAACGGCGGACGATCGACCGCCTGCGGCGGGCCGGCCGCCGTCCCCGGGAGGTCAACGATCCCCTGGCCTACGAGGCCGAGGTCGATCCAGGCCCCGCCCCCGGCCAGGGCCTGGAGGCGCGGGATCGCGCCGCCGCCCTGGCACGCGCGGTGGCGGCGCTCCCCGATGGGCAGCGCCAGGCGGTGGAGCACCTCGGCATGCGCGAGCTGTCCCTCGACGAGACGGCGGCGCTTACCGGCCGCAGCAAGGGGGCGCTCAAGGTGAATCTGCACCGTGCACTGAAGGCGCTTCGGGCCAGCCTGACGCAGGAGAAGGAGTGATGCCTGGGGACGGAAGCCGCGCCAGCTGCGCGATGACGCGTCACGAGCGCCTCGTGGAGGAGCTCGCGGGCCGGCTGGACCCCGTGCGGCCCCTGCCCTCTCCGGTCGCGCGCGCGGCCCTGTGGCTCGGCGCGGCCCTGCTGCTCGGGCTCGGCTTGGCGGCCTTGGCCGGGACGGGAGGGTTCATGCTGCGCATGCGCGTGCCCGACCTCGCCCTGGCGGCGCTCGGCGCGGTGCTGACGGCGGCCGTATCCGCCTTCGCGGCCTTCGCGACCAGCATTCCGGGCCGCTCCGCCGGCTGGGCGCTGCTGCCCCTGCCGCCGCTGGCCCTCTGGATCGGCGCGAGCGGGTTCGGCTGCCTGCGGGAATGGATCGCCCCGGGGACCGATATCCCCGGCGGCCACACGGTGACGGGCTGCTTCAGCTTCCTCGTCTGCGTTTCCGTGCCGCTGTCGGCGCTGATCGTCGTCATGCTGCGCCGCGCGTGCCCGCTGCGGCCGAACCTCACCGCGGCCCTCGGCGGTCTGGCGGTCGCCGCCGCGGCGGCCGCCCTGCTGATGCCGGTTCATCCCCACGACGCGACCGCGACGGATCTCCTGATCCACGCGGTGGCGGTCGCCCTCATCATCGCGGCGAACGGGCTGGCCGGGGGGCGGCTACTCAGCCGCGACGCCCGGTTGAGCTGATCGGGCCGCTTCCTCAATCGGCGTAAGGGTCGCGCCCCGGCCAATCGACGATCTGATCCGGCAGTTCGTCCTCCGAGAACTCCTCCTCGTTGCCGGCGAGCCGGCCGCGCACCGAGATCCCGGCCTCGTGAACGCTTCCCGGCCGGCCCGAGATCAGCGGGTGCCAGGGATAGAGGGGCTCCCCATCCCTGACGAGGCGATACGCGCAGGTCGGCGGCAGCCACGCGATCGTCCGCACCGCCTCGGGCGTCAGACGGACACAGTCGGGCACGCGCTTCTGGCGCCGGGGATAGTCGCGGCAGCGGCAGGTGAAGCCGTCGAGCAGCGTGCAGCCGACATCGGTGTGGTGGACCTCCCCGGTGTCCTCGTCCTCGAGCTTCATCAGGCAGCACCGGCCGCACCCGTCGCACAGGCTCTCCCACTCGGACGGGGTCATGGCTTCGAGCGACGTGGTGCGCCAGAACGGCTCGACCGCCCCGCGGCGCGGCGCCTCGGGCTTGGACATGGTTGAGGTCTCTTGAACGGGCAGGCGCCTCTCTGCCCGAGCCGCCGCGCGGGGGCAAGCGGCGCCGCGGGCGACCGTGTGCGACCGGATCGCCCGCTGGCGCGTTATGCCCAAGCTCGTCCGCGGCGTTTCGCGAGACTGCGCAGAGCCTCGCCGAGGGATCCGGATCCTGCTATGGACTCCGGACGCCGCGCCGTGGTGCGGGCGCAGGTTCCGTGCCCGCGGCGCGGGCGTTCGACCATCCGCCGCCAGGATCCGCCGCAGAGGCGCTCGACAAGCCGGGTTCGACATCGTGCGCCTGCCGACGATCACCGAGATCAAGATCCGCCTCGAACGCGCCGCGCTCGCGTTCGATGCCTGGGTGAACGCCACCCTGTACGACGGCGGCCGGTCCACCGGCGACGTCTACGAGCGCTTCCAGCGCGTCATGGGGCGCTTCGCGGTGCGCGGCTGGAAGCGCGCCGCCCTCGACCTGACCAGCGAGGGCGTCACCCTCGGGACGGGCGGCGCGGTGCTGATGCTGGCGCTGGCACAGCCCGCCTTCCAACTCACCAGCGAGAACTGGCTGAAGCAGCAGGACCTCGCCGTCACCTTCCTCGACCGCTACGGCACCGAGGTGGGCCGGCGCGGCATCAAGCACGACGATTCGCTGAAGCTCGACGACTTCCCCGACATCATGATCAAGGCGCTGGTCTCCACGGAGGACCGGCGCTTCTACGAGCACTGGGGCATCGACCCGATCGGGACGCTCCGGGCCCTCGTGAACAATTCCAAGGGCGGCGGCGGCACCCAGGGCGGCTCGTCGATCACCCAGCAGCTCGCCAAGAACCTGTTTCTGACGAACGAGCGCTCGCTCGAACGCAAGGTCAACGAGGCGTTCCTGGCCCTGTGGCTGGAGAGCCACCTCACCAAGAACGAGATCCTGAAGCTCTACCTCGACCGGGCCTACATGGGCGGCGGCACCTTCGGCGCGGTGGCGGCAGCCGACTACTATTTCGGCAAGCCGCTGAAGGATATCAGCCTCGCCGAGGCCGCCATGCTGGCGGGGCTGTTCAAGGCGCCGACCAAGTACGCCCCGCACGTCAACCTTCCGGCGGCCCGCGCCCGCGCGGCCGACGTCCTGCACAACATGGTGGAGGCGGGCTTCGTCACCGAGGGGCAGATCCAGACGGCCCTGCGCAATCCGGCGACGCCGGTGACCCGCACCCGCGACATCACCGCGGATTACTATCTCGACTGGGCCTTCGGCGAGATCAAGGGCATGGCCGACGCCGGCAAGCTGCGCAACGATCGCGTGCTGACCGTGAAGACGCCGCTGGACCTCGCCATCCAGAAGCGCGCCGACGAGGTGGTCGCCGACACGCTGCGCAAGTCGGGCGACGCCCTCGACGTCGACGAGGCCGCCATGGTGATCCTCGACCCCGACGGGGCGCTCCGCGCCATGGTGGGCGGCGCCGATTACGGCGAGAGCCAGTTCAACCGGGCGACGGATGCGCTGCGCCAGCCCGGCTCCTCGTTCAAGCCGTACGTCTACTCCGCCGCCCTGGCCTCCGGATTGTTCAAGCCCGAAACCGTCGTGGTCGACAGTCCCGTCTGCATCGGCAACTGGTGCCCGCAGAACTACGGCCGGTCCTATTCCGGGCGGGTCCCGATGTGGCTCGCGGTGGCGAAGTCGATCAACACGATCCCGATCAAGATCTCGATCGCCCTCGGCAAGGCCATGGGCATCTCCCACGAGGCCCGGGCCGCCAAGGCGGGCCGCGCGAAGATCACCGACCTCGCCCACAAGATGGGCATCACCTCGAACCTGATCGATACGGTCTCGATGCCGATCGGCTCGGACGAGGTGACGGTGATCGATCAGGCGGCGGGCTACGCGGTCTTCGCCAACGGCGGCTTCCGCGCCAAGCCCTACGCGGCCATGGAGGTGAAGAATTCCTCCGGCGAGGTGATCTATCGCCACGCCGACGAGGCGCCCGAGCGCGTGCTCCCGCCCCAGGTCGTGGCCGACATGAACTTCATGCTCAACAAGGTGGTCGAGGAGGGTACCGGCAAGCGGGCGCAGCTGGAGGGCGTGAAGGTCGCCGGCAAGTCCGGCACGACGAACGCCTACAGGGACGCGTGGTTCGTCGGTTACACCGGCAATTACGTCGGTGCCGTGTGGTTCGGAAACGACGATCACACCTCGACCAACAAGCTGACCGGCGGCTCGCTGCCGGCGCAGACCTGGCACGACGTGATGGAGCCGGCGCACCGCGGCATCGAGATCAAGGGCTTGCCCGGCCTCAAGGACAGCCCGCGCGCCGCGCAGCAGCAGGCCTCCGGCGGACCGACGGCCCCGATCGATCCCAATGCCAGCGCGTACGGCAAGCTGTCGCGGCGCTCCTTCGAGGTGATCAGCGGCCTCAACGGCCTGTTCCGCACGGTCGAGCGCGGGCCGGCGGCGGGTGCGAATGCCGGCGCCGCTGGCGAGCCGCGCAAGACCGAGAAGAAGCCCGGGGACCGCGCCGCGGCCGGGTCTGCATCGCGCGAAATCGCCGAGGGCGCGAAGTCCGTCGGCGGCTTCATCGAGGTGCGGTGAGCGCATGAAGCTCACGATGCCCGAGGGGTTCGGCCGCGCGCTCGCGGCGGGCGGATCCAATCCCGCGTCCCGGCGCGGCCGCCGCAACGGCGTCGGCCGGCTCGTCGCCCGCCTGTGGCGCAAGAGCTCGGTGGCCGGCCTCGCGGCCTATGCTCTGGCCCTCGGCGGCGTGCTCGGCCTTGCCAGCGCCGACTGGGCGACCAGCGGCGGCTACCCGTTCGGCGGCGTGCAGGTCGGCGACTGGACGGCCTGGCCCCGCGCCGGGGCCGCGAATGCCGATCCCTACACCCGCGCGGTCAACGCCCGGAGGGGCGAGATCCCGCTGGCGGTGGGCGAGGGTCTGCTGCTCACGGCGGCGGCGGACGATGCCGGTCAGGCGCTCGACGCCACCTGCACCTACCGGATCGGTGGGGGAACGCCCCCGGCCCGCGCCTGGACCCTGACGGTCGCCGGCCGCGGCCCGCGGGATCCCGGCCGTGCCCCCGTGCGCGAGGGCTTCACCTCTACGGAGGTGCTGCGCTCGGCCGACGGGCGGTTCACCGTGGTGCTCGGGCCCGAGGTCCAGCCCGGGAACTGGCTGCCCAGCCCGCGGGCGAGCGGGCCGGTACGGCTCGCGCTGCGCCTCTACGACACGCCGGTCGCCGCCAGCGTCGGATCCCTCGACCGGAGCACCGTGCCGGCCGTCACGCGACTGGGATGCGCCCCGTGAGCCTGCGCGTCGTCTACGCCACGCTGGTCGGCCTCGTCCTCGCCGGCCTCGTCCACATCGCGGCGGTGCTGGCGATCCCGGTCCTGTCGGAGAAGGATGCCGTCTCCCGCACCCGCACCAGCGAGGGCCTGGACCATCCGCAATCGATCTACGCGGTGGCGACCGGCGACGACCCCTCCCCGCCCGAGGCGTGGCTGCCGATCCCGGATCCGGCCGTGGCGGTGGGCGTCTGCGCCTACGACCTCGCGGACGGCCCGATGCGCGTCTCGGCACGCACCGGGCCGCTGTCCCTGTCGCTCGCCGCGCACGCGCGGCGCGGCGCCTTCTACGCGGTCACCGACCAGGCCGCTGTTCGCGGCGCCCTGGACCTCGTGATCCTCACCCGCGCCCAGTACGACGAGGCGCTCGCCGACGACGACGAGAACGATCCCAGCCGCGACGTGCGCATCGTCGCGCCGGACAGCCGCGGCTTCGTGGTGGTCCGGGTGATCGCCGGTCTCCCGAGCCAGCGTCCCGCCGCCAACGCCGCGGTCCAGGCCGTGTCCTGCACCACCGACACGCCCGCCGACGAAGCGGGGAAGGATGGCTCCGGCAAGGGATCGGGGCGGTAGGGCGTCGAAAGCCGGAGTGTCGGGGCCCTGTATCGACGGGTTTCGACCCTGGGCCGCGGTATAGAGGACCGGACGCGTCCTCGGATCGGCCCTTCGGCGATGTCGACCGTGTTCGGATAGCAGCTCACGAAGGGTGAATTCGGGCGTCCGGCAACACCCGGTCTCTCACGCCCGCTCAGTTCTTCACGACGAGCGGCCCCGCCTCCGCAACGGGCAGCGGGAGCGGCGCGAGCCCGCATCGTGCCGCCGCGTCGGGTGGCAGGAGCGGGTCGAGCAGGTTGCGGCGGGCGGTCAGCATCGCCAGGGACCGTTCGGCCGAAACGGCGTCCTGAGTCGGCGCCGCGGCGAAGAGGTGCTCGAGGGCGAAGCGGTAGCGGGCGAGACGCAGGCCCGCTTCGACCCGCACCCAGGCGATCAGGCACCGGTTCTCGGCGACCCGCTGGACGGCCAGTCGCACGTCGGCATCGCCGAGGGTCTTGGCGAAGGGCAGGCTGCGCAGACGGGCGGCATCCGCGTCGATCACCCGGGCGGCAAGTGCGGTGAAGAGCGGGATCAGACGGGCATCCGCCGTGGCATCGTCGCCGAGCTGCCTGTAGCGGGACACCGGTGAGCGGGACGGTTCGGCGGTCAGCGCCGCGTAATAGGCACCGATCGCGTCGACGCGCCACGTCGGCGGCGTGGCGTGCGCGGTCGCGAGACCCAGCACGGCGTCCTCGAAGGCCGCGAAGGTCCCGGCGGGCTGGACGAAGCGCCACGCGCGGTCGCGCAGGGCTAGCTCGTCGTCGGTCAGCCCCGAATCGAGGAGCAGCCGCCCGCGATCATGGGTGCTGAAGCTGCCCGTGGTGTCGATGAGGCCGTTCCAGACGCCGGTGCGCGGGCGGCCGAAATCGCCGGTCTGCGTGCAGGCAGCCAGGAGGGCCAGCGTCGCCGCCGTGGGCAGGAGGCTGGCTGCCGTCCGGAAACGGCCGTGCCGCGGGCGGTCGGGGATCGGCATGGGAAACCGTCGGTGTCGTGGCGCGGCCGGCCGGAAGGGCCCCGTATGGTCTCAGGAGGCGAGGCGCTCGTAGCGCACGCCGAGGAACAGCAGGATCTCGCCGCGCTGCTCGCCGGAGCGGACGATCCGGCGGGTTCGCCGGGCTTCCGTACCGGGAAACGGGATGAGGGCCGCCGTGGCGGCGCTGTTCACTTCGTGCAACGGGTCGGATGCACGGTCCGACGACGGCGCGCTGCACGGCTCCTGCGGCTTGATGACGATCATGATCTCCGGCTCCTGTCGGCAATCCGAGCTTCTGGCCCGGGCCCGGGAGGGCGTCGGCAAGGGCTACCCCGGCAATCCATCACGACGTGGTTAACGGACTCTTTCCGCGCCTCCGGCGGTGGGCGATGCGTTTCCGTACGAGTTGGCGCGCCACTTGCTTCGCTTCTGTCGCCCATGGCGGGCGTTTCCTCCCTTCGACTTGGGGCCCTGTTCGATCGCGGACGGGGCCCACTTCTCGCCGCGACCCCGCGTCGTGCGGCCGGACCGCCACAGTGCGGCGAAGCGTTGCCGCAGCGATCCGCCTTGGAACCCCCGCGAACCTGCGGCGCTTGCATACCGCCCGGCACGACCGATATGCCGGTCCCGGGTGGAGGGGGGACCGCCGCATCGGTTCTCCGCCCGAACGAGATTTGAGGACACCGCTGTATGCGACTGGTTCCGGAACGATCCCTGCGCGCTTCCCGCCGTGGACTGACCATCGCGGCGCTGGCGCTGTGTGCGCTCACAGCCGGCCCGGCCTACGCTCAACGCGAGGATCAGGGCCTGCAGCTCGGCTGCGCGAACGATTATTTCCGCCTCTGCGCCGGTGTGGATCCGAACAGCCAGGATGCGGATCGCTGCATGATGCGCAACCGCAAGCGGCTGTCGGCCGAGTGCCGCGCGGCGATCGGCGATTATGACAAGCGTACGGGCAGCAAGTCGCTGTCCGACGAGTGAGACGGCCTCCGGCCGCGATGTCCGCCGCTGGCGAGGGGCGTTTGTGATGAGCCTGACCGTCGCGGTCCAGATGGACCCGATCCAGAACATCCGGATCGCGGGTGACACCACCTTCGCCCTGCTGCTGGAAGCCCAGCGGCGGGGACACACGCTCGTCTACTACACGCCCGATCGGCTCTCGATGCAGGGCCGGCGCGTGACCGCGCGGGTCGAGCGTCTGAGCGTCCAGGATGTCGAGGGCGCGCATTTCACCCTCGCGCCGCCGGAGCGGATCGACCTCGCCGAGGCCGACGTGGTGCTGATGCGCCAGGACCCGCCCTTCGACATGGCCTACATCACGGCCACCCACATGCTGGAGCGGATCCACCCGGAGACGCTCGTGGTGAACGACCCCTTCGAGGTGCGCAACGCCCCGGAGAAACTGTTCGTCCTCGACTTCCCCGAGCTGATGCCGCCGACCCTGATCAGCCGCGACAAGGCGGAGATCGAGGCGTTCCGGCTGGAGCACGGCACGGTGGCGATGAAGCCGCTGCACGGGCACGGCGGCGCGGCGGTCTTCAAGGTGACCGAGAAGGACCCGAATTTCGGATCGATGTTCGACCTGTTCGCCACCACCTTCCGGGAGGCCTGGGTTGTGCAGCGCTACCTCGACCGGGTCACCGAGGGCGACAAGCGCATCATCCTGGTCGACGGCGTGGCGATGGGCGCGGTCAACCGCGTGCCGGCCGCCAACGACATCCGCTCCAACATGGTCCGGGGCGGCGCCGCCTCGGCCTCCGAGCTGACGGAGCGCGAGCGTGAGATCTGCGCGACGATCGGCCCGGAACTCGCACGCCGCGGCCTGATCTTGGTGGGGATCGACGTGATCGACGGGCACCTCACCGAGATCAACGTCACGTCCCCCACCGGTATCCGGGCGATCCAGCGGCTGGGTGGCCCGGACCTGTCGGCGGCGGTGTGGGATGCGATCGAATCGCGCATCGCAGCCCGCAAAGGCGTCTGAGGCCTTCATCCGTCGCGACCGGCCCTGCCCGGAACCTTCAGCGGCGGCAATCCGGACGGGCCGCGGACGCGACGTCGCCCGACGGGATCGGCGAGCCGGACGGCCTGTACCGAACGGGTCGCCGGGCTCAGGTCTCCGCCTTCGGCGTGGCGCTGAGTTCGGCCCAGTCGAACTCCTCCTCCAGCAGATAGTAGGCGTCGTCGCCGATCCGGCCCATCCGGCGCAGGGACAGCACGGCATCGCGAGCGGCCTCCACGGCGCGGCGACGGGCGGCGTCCGCCGGCAGGCTCTCCGGCGCCAAACCCTCCTCGTGGACCTCGGCCTCGGCCAGCGCCGCGCGGAATTCGGCGCGCAGCGCGTCGGTCGCGGGCTCGTCCTCCGCTTCCGTGAGGCTCTCCAGGGCGGCCTTGTAGGCGGCGGCCCGGGCGCGGCCGGTCTCGCGCCCGACCGGGTCGTCGTCCTCCAGCTTCAGGTGAGCCAGCAGCGGGCGCAGGGTCAGGCCCTGGATGATCAGCGTGCCCAGCACGGTGAAGAAGGCGGTGAACACCACGAGGTCGCGGTGGGGGAACTCGGCCGGCAGGGCGAGGGCGGCCGCCACCGTGACGATGCCGCGCATGCCCGCCCAGGACAAGGCAAGCCCCGGCCCGAGCCGCGCCGGCGCGCCAGCCTGCCGGATGCCGAGCCCGCGCATCCGGGTGGTCGGCAGGATCCAGGCGAGGCGGGTCACCACCACGGTGGCGAAGGTCGCGCCCGCGAGGACCAGGGCCTGCCACGCATCCGGGCCGGTCAGTCGTTCCCGGATCGGGTCGATCTGGATGCCGATCAGCACGAAGGCCAGGACGTTGAGCACGAACACCGCCGTGTCCCAGACCGCGTAGGAGATCACCCGGGCGCGTGGCGCCGTGATGCCCGGTGCCCGGCGGGCGACCGTGATCGCGAAGGTGACGATGGTGAGCACCCCGGACAGCTCCAGCCGCTCCGCGGCGAGCCAGATCCCGAAGGCGACGACGAACTGCATCACGATCGCACTGGCCGGATCCGTCACGCGCCGGGTCAGCGCGACGAAGATGAGGCCGAGGACGGGTCCGACGACGAGGCTCGCCACCACGCCCAGGAGGAAGATCGGCGCCACCTCCGCCGGGTGGAAGGTGCCGGCCATCGCGGCCGCCACGCCGAGCCGGTAGATCAGCAGGGAGGCCGCGTCGTTGAGCAGGCTCTCGCCGCGCAGGATCGTGGCAAGGCGATGGGGCATCGGCGCGTGCTTGAGGACCGCCAGGGCGGCCACCGCGTCGGGCGGCGCGACCACCGCCCCCAGCACGATGCAGGCGGAGATCGGCATGTCCGGCACGAGCAGCCGCGCGACGACCGCGACGGCGAGCGTCGTCACCGCGACCGCGCCGACGGCGAGCCCCAGCACCGCCCGCCAGTTCTCCTTCATGTCCCGGACCGAGGCGTCGAACCCGGCATCGAGGAGGACGGGCGCGAGGAACAGGGCCAGGGCGAGTTCGGGATCGAGCCGCAGGTTCGGGACGCCGGGCACGAAGGCGAGGCCGACTCCCCCCAGGGCCAGGAACGCCGGATAGGGCGCGCCCAGCCGGCGGGCCAGGGCGGCCAGGAGGACGGCGCCGAACAGGACGCCGACAACCCACTCGAAGATCAACATGTTGCGGAAAGAGGCGGCGCGCCGTCACCGTTCCCGGCTGCGCCGTCGCAGGCCGGCTCAATACTGGACGGTCGCCCGTACTCCGAGCACCGCCGCGTTGCGCAGACGGCGCCCGTCGGGCCCGGCGATGCCGGCGCCCGGATGGACGACGTATTGTGCGTCCGGCTGCACCGTGAAGCCCGGCACGACGACGGCCTGATAGGTCGCCTCGATGACCGCCTCGGCGCGGCGGCGAGGCATCGGCATACCCGAGTAGAGGATCGTGTCCCGGTCGGCCCGCTGGGCCTCGTCGCTGATGCGGGCATAGGCGAAGCTGAGGCCGATCGTGTCGTCGTCGCGCCCGTCGAACAGGCCCTTGTAGGCGAGCCCCGTATCCACGTAGGCGTCGATCAGGCTGGAGCGTGTGGGCGACCACGCCGCGCGCACGAAGAAGCCGAGGCCCTCGTCGTCCTTGCCGGATTCCCGGTAGAGGGTCTGGTCGTAGACCGCGTAGAGGCCCGCATTCCCGCGCACCGGACGGCCGGTCCCGCTGGCGTTCGGGTCGGCGAGCGGCACGCCGGTGATATCGAAGCGGAGGCTGTCGAACCGGCCGAAATGCTGCCACCCGCCCAGGGTGATGTCGCCCGGCAGCCCCTTGGATCCGGGGGCGATGTTGTACGCGTAGGTGGCCTCGGCGATGAGCAGGGCCGGATCGTGCAGGCGGAAATTCGTGCCCGTCCGGTCGAGGCGCTGTGCGTCCGGGTCGTCCCCCGGGCGGTTGGCGCCGGCCGGATCGCCGTCATAGAGCCCGACCTGCAGGGAGAAGCCGTTGCCGGGCGCGTATTTGGCCCGGATCGCCGGTGCCGCGAGGGGGTAAGCCGGTCCGCCGCTCGGCAGGTCGAGCCCGGTGATGGCCGGCCAGCCGAAGGTGGAGTTCACGAACAGGGTCGCGGTCTGGCTGACGAAGAACTCGGTGTCGGCGGCCTGCTGGCCGATCCGGATCCCGAGCTGGCCGTCCATCAAGCTCTGGTTGAACCAGAGCACGTAGAGGCGCGTCGCGGGCAGCGCCTCGATGACGCTCGTGGTCAGCAGGTTGCCGACATAGTAGCGCGATAGGCCGGTGCCGTGGATGAAGTAGGCGTTGGCGTGGACCGTGGCCCCCGCCCAGCCGGCCAGCCGGTCGAGGTCGAGGTTGAGCCGCAGGTTCAGGCGATCCTCGACGATCGCACCCTGCCGGACCCCGCCGATCGGATTGCCGAGCACGTCGACGATGTAGGTCAGGCTGTACTGGATGCCCCGCTCCTTCAGGAGGGGGCGGATCCCCAAGGGGTCGCCGAGCGGCCCGAGATACGGTTCCACCGAGCGGACATAGCCGCCCGAGGCTTGGCTGGTCGTCTCCGGCTGGGACACCGAGATGCGGGGATCGGCGCCCGCGCCCTCGAAGGGTGTCGGGACGTGCTGCTGGGCGGCGGCAGGCACGGCCCACAGGCCGAGAACGAACCAGGATGTAAGTATCCGGAACATTGTCCGCTTCTGGGGGACTGCACGGGCTCTTTATAGCACGGCCGAACGCCTGAACACGCTCGGCCTTTGCAGGACGCACAGGCTC
>Ga0160429_1001490_pt1 | contig 13007 bp, 9 predicted proteins | sample SolpanmetagenomR_FD_108199 | JGI IMG/M metagenome (GOLD analysis project Ga0160429, IMG submission 108199) | Solar panel surface microbial communities from Lawrence Berkeley National Laboratory, California, USA - R | ecosystem: Engineered > Built environment > Solar panel > Unclassified ... | reverse complement strand
TCCTGACCGTATTTCCGGTCGGTTTAACCCCCTCTCTCGCATGAGTGAAGTAGTAGAAAAGAAAGCCCCCGCCGACTACTCGGCCGATAGCATTCAGGTGCTGGAAGGGCTGGAGGCGGTGCGTAAGCGCCCGAGCATGTACATCGGCGACACGGGTATCAAGGGCCTCCACCACCTGGTGTGGGAAGTAGTCGATAACTCCATTGATGAGGCCCTGGCGGGCCACTGCGACCTGATTCAGGTTACGATAAACGAAAATAACTCGATTACCGTCCGCGACAACGGCCGGGGAATTCCCGTCGATTTTCACGCCAAGGAAGGCCGCTCGGCCCTCGAAGTAGTGCTCACCGTGCTGCACGCCGGCGGTAAGTTCGACAAGGACTCGTACAAGGTTTCGGGCGGCCTGCACGGCGTGGGCGTGAGCTGCGTAAACGCGCTCAGCACCGAGCTTAAGGTGACGGTGCGCCGCAAGGGCCACGTGTACCAGCAGGAGTACAGCATCGGCGCGCCGCTCTACCCGGTGAAGGAAATCGGTGATACCGACGAGCACGGCACGCAGGTGCAGTTCTTGCCCGACCCCACCATCTTTGCCGATACCGAGTACCGCTACGCCACCATCGCCAGCCGCCTGCGCGATTTGTCGTTCCTGAACAAGGGTATTCGCATCACGCTGACCGACCGCCGCGAGAAGCCGCTGGGCGACGCCGCCGTGGGCCACGTCGATGCCGAGGGCTTCCGCTACGAGGAGTTTTACTCGGAAGGCGGCCTGCGCGACTTCGTGCAGTACCTCGACGGCACCGAGCGACCCTCGCTGCTCGCTGAGCCCATTTACGTGGAAAGCGAGAAGGGCGGCACGCCCGTGGAGGTGGCTTTGCAGTACAATACCTCGTACCAGGAAAACGTCTACTCGTACGTCAACAACATCAACACCATCGAGGGCGGCACGCACGTGGGCGGCTTCCGCTCGGCCGTGACGCGGGTGCTCAAGGCGTACGGCGACAAGAAGCAGCTGTTTGAGAAGGCTAAGGTGGAAATCACCGGCGACGACTTCCGCGAGGGCCTCACGGCTGTTATCTCGGTGAAGGTGGCCGAGCCGCAGTTTGAGGGCCAGACCAAAACCAAGCTGGGCAACTCCGAAGTGAGCGGCGCGGTAAATACCGTGGTGGGCGAAATCCTGACCCAGTACCTGGAGGAAAACCCCAACCAGGCCAACCGCATCATGGACAAGGTGATTCTGGCCGCTAAGGCCCGCATCGCCGCCCGCAAGGCCAAGGACATGGTGCAGCGCAAAAACGTGCTGGGCTCCAACTCGCTGCCCGGCAAGCTCGCCGACTGCTCCGACTCGGACCCCGAAGTGTGCGAGCTGTACCTGGTGGAAGGTGACTCGGCCGGCGGCACTGCCAAGCAGGGCCGCAACCGGGCGTTCCAGGCTATTCTGCCGCTGCGCGGTAAAATTCTGAACGTGGAGAAGGCGCAGGAGCACAAAATCCTGGAAAACGAGGAAATCAAGAACATGATTACCGCGCTCGGCGTCACGTTCAACGAGCGCAAGTCGCTGGCTTTCGGCACCGACGACGAGGGCAACGAAACCGGTCCGCTTAACTTCGACAAGCTGCGCTACCACAAAATCATCATCATGACCGATGCTGATATCGACGGCTCGCACATTCGCACGCTCATCCTCACGTTCTTCTTCCGCTACATGCGGCAGCTTGTGGACCAGGGCAACATCTACATCGCCCTGCCGCCGCTCTACCTCGTGAAGCGCGGCAAGGAGGAGCGCTACTGCTGGACCGAGGACGACCGCGCCGCCGCCACCGAGGAGCTTGGTCGCGGCAAGCCCGAAACCGTGAACGTGCAGCGTTATAAAGGCCTCGGCGAAATGAACGCCGAGCAGCTCTGGACCACCACCATGCAGCCCGAAACCCGCACCCTGAAGCAGGTAACGGTGGAGTCGGCCGCCGAGTCGGACCACCTGTTCTCGATGCTGATGGGCGACGAAGTGGCCCCGCGCCGCGACTTCATCGAGCAGAACGCCAAGTACGCCAAGCTCGACGTGTAGCGGCGGCGGCTTGCGTAAATAAAGCAACCGAGTAGCTTGCACCCGTTATCCCGCCCAGGGGTAGCGGGTGCTTTGCTTTCGGGCCAGCCCTACTTTCGATTTTCTGCTACGACGCACATGGCCGAGGCTACTCTTCCCAAGCAACTGCTACCCAGCACCCCCGCCGACATTGACGAGATTTTTCGGCTCTACCAGCTTGCTACTGCCTACCAGGTGGCCGTGCAGGGTACCGTGGTCTGGCCAGCTTTTGAGCGGACTATGGTGGCGCAGGAGTTGGCCGAAGGCCGGCAGTGGAAGCTGATGCTGGGCGAGGCCGTTGCCTGCGTGTGGGCCATCACCTTTGACGACCCGCAGATTTGGGGTGCCCGCAATGCCGACCCCGCCGTGTACATTCACCGCATTGCCACCAACCCCGCGTTTCGGGGCCACAATTGGGTAGTAGACATCGTGGCCTGGGCTAAAGAATACGCCCGGCAGCAGCACAAAAACTTCGTGCGCCTCGATACCGTCGGCGAAAACCACGGGCTAATCAGACACTATACTGCCTGCGGCTTCACCTACCTGGGGCTGACGCCGCTCACCGACACGGCCGGCCTGCCGGCGCACTACCACAATGCCACCGTCAGCCTGTTTGAGCTGCCGGTGCAAGGGTAGTGGCCGGGTACTTTTTTCATTTTACTACCAACGACCAAGCCTTATGCGACAACTCATTTCATCCGGTGCGCCGTGGGAGGCTAGTGTAGGCTACTCGCGGGCGGTGCGCGTAGGCAACGTGGTAGAAGTGGCCGGCACCACGGCCCAGGATGGCGACACTATCAGCGGGCAAGAAGAATATGCCCAGACCAAGCGCATTCTGGAGAAGATAGCTGCGGCCCTGGTCGAGGCCGGCGCCAGCCTCGACCAGGTGGTGCGCACGCGCATCTTCGTAACCGACATCGGCAAGTGGGAGGCCGTGGGCCGAGCGCACGGCGAGGTCTTCGGTCACATCCGGCCCGTTACCACGATGGTGCAGGTAGCCGCCCTTATCGACCCGCGTCTGCTTGTTGAGATAGAAGCGACGGCGCTAATTGCCTAGTAATCGGTGCGGTCCTGCTTGTCAGCCCAGGCTTGAAAGGATACCAGAGCCTCGTCGCGCAGAAACTGCTGCATGGGCAGGCTCCGCTGGGCTAGCGGCTTCTCAATCTCATCATAGATAAACTGGTCGTCGAAGCCGATGGCGGCCGCGTCGGCCTTAGTATTGGCGTAGAAAACCCTAGCCGGCCGGGCCCAGTAGATGGCGCCCAGGCACATGGGGCAGGGCTCGCAGCTGGTGTAGAGGTCGCAGCCATCGAGCTGGTGGCTGCCCAGCGCCTGGCAGGCCTTGCGGATGGCATCGACCTCGGCGTGGCAGGTAGGGTCGTTGGTGCTGGTAACCTGATTGAAGCCGCGGGCGATAATCTGGCCGTCTTTGACGATTACCGCGCCGAACGGGCCGCCGCGGCCGGCCAGCATGTTGGTGAGCGAAAGCTCAATGGCCTCGCGCATAAAGTCGGGCTTAGGTGTTTTTAAATTTTCCACGGGTTGATAATCAGTTTTTTAGAAAAGGCTAATCAGAAATCTTTGGGCGCGGCGGAATCTTTTGCCGGCTTGTTTGTTCTGCCTACGTGAAAGAATAGTTTTTTAAGGTGTTTTGGTTGGAAAGACGCAATTCTCTGAGTTGCGTCTTTTTTCATGCCCGCTCGCCAGCGGCTAGGGGAGGGCCAGCGGGGCGCGGGGCTGCAAAAGTAAAGCGGCTGCAATGGGCAGCCGCCGCCCCGCGGGCGCCGGGGCTGGCTAGCCAGAGTGGGCTAGTAGCGGCACTTCACTGGTAGTATTTTACCAAAAGCTGCTACTGAATATGCAAGAGGGGGGCGAAAAGCCAGCGGCTGGCGCGGCGGGGCGTATTTTGCAGCATCCCACCTTTTTTACCCGTTGCATGATGAATCGGCGATTAGCGGTTCGGCACCTTACGCTGGTGGCCGGGGCGGCCGCGCTGCTGCCCGGCTGCCTGGCCCCGGGCTCGGACGAGCAGCCCGCCTCGTACCCGCTCAAGCACCTGGCCTTGAATGCCAGCCACGAAAAGCTGCTGGCTGAGGTGTGCGAAACCCTGCTGCCGCGCACTGCCACGCCCGGCGCCAAAGACCTGGGCCTGCACCTCTACGTGCTGAAAATGCTGGATGACTGCACCGCGCCGCCCGACCAGAAAGCCTTCGTGGCCGGCCTGGGGCAGCTCGATGCGGCGGCCACCCGGCAGCTCGGGCAGGCGTTTGGGGCTAGCCCGGCGGCGCAGCGCGCGGCGTTGTTGCAGCGCATCGAGCAGGCGCCGGCGCAGTTCAGCCCCGAGTTGGGGGCATTTTACCGCGCGGCGCGGCAGCTGACGGTGGATGGCTACCTGAGCAGCAAGTATTTCCGCACTAAGGAGGTGGTGTACGAGCTGGTGCCGGGGCGCTACGATGGGTTTTTTCCGGTGAGCAACCTCAACTTAGCTGTTCCGCATCATGGCCAATCTTAACATCGACAGCATCAAGGCGCGCACGTTCGACGCCATCGTGATTGGCTCGGGCATGAGCGGCGGCTGGGCGGCCAAGGAGCTGACCGACAAGGGCTTGAAGACGCTGGTAATTGAGCGCGGGCGCAATGTAGTGCACAACAAAGACTACCCCACCACCAACCTTTACCCCTGGGAGCTGCCGCACGGTGGGCGCCTGCCCTACGAGGTGCAGCAGGCCAACCCCATTGCCAGCCGCTGCTACGTGTTCAAGGAAGATGCGCAGCACTTTGTGGTGAAGGACGCCGAGCATCCCTACGTGCAGGAAAAGCCGTTTGACTGGATTCGGGGCTACCAGGTGGGCGGCAAGTCGCTGCTGTGGGCGCGCCAGACGCAGCGCTGGAGCAAGTACGATTTTGAGGGGCCGGCCCGCGATGGCTTTGCCGTGCCCTGGCCCATCGGCTACGACGACCTGGCGCCGTGGTACAGCCACGTGGAGAAGTTTGCGGGCATCAGCGGCAACCGCGACGGGCTGGCCGCCCTGCCCGACGGCGAGTTTATGCCCGGCTTCCCGCTCAATGCCGCCGAGGACCACTTCCGGCGCCAGATGCAGCGCCACCACCCCGACCGGCCCGTTATCAGCGCCCGCTGCGCGCATTTGTCGAAGCCCCAGCCCATTCACTACGAGCAGGGCCGGGTGCAGTGCCAGAACCGCACGCTGTGCCAGCGCGGCTGCCCGTTTGGCGGTTATTTCAGCAGCAACTCCTCGACCTTGCCCTGGGCGATGAAGTCGGGCCACCTCACGCTGGCTCCCGATTTGGTGGTGCACAGCATCCTCTACGACGAGCAGAAGGGTCGCGCCACCGGTGTGCGGGTTATCGACGCGCACACCAAGGCCACTACCGAATACTACGCGCCGGTGCTTTTCGTGAACGCGGGCGCGCTGAATACCAATCTAATACTGCTCAATTCAACTTCGGGTCGCTTCCCCCAGGGGCTGGGTAATGACAGCGGCGTGCTGGGTAAGTACGTGGCGTTTCACAACTACAGCGCGAGGGTCTTTGCCGACTACGAGGGCGCCCAGGAGTTCACCACCGACGGCCGCAACCCGGCGGGCGGCGGCTACCTGCCGCGCTTTCGCAACGTGTTCAAGCAGGAAACTGACTTTTTGCGCGGATATGCTACCAGCTTTGGGGCTTCGCGGGGGCTGGCGCAGCCAGCGCAGGGCTTCGGGGCTGAGTTGAAGCGGCAGTTGGAGCATCCGGCCCTGAAGCCGTGGTCGGTAGGGGCGGGCATGATGGGCGAAACCATCCCGAAGGAAAGCAACTACGTGCGCCTCGACCCTAGCCGGAAGGACGCGTGGGGGATGCCGCTGCTGTCGGTGTCGGTGGCCTACGACGACAACGACGCGAAGATGAAGCAGGATTTCTTCGAGCAGATGAGCGGAATGTTTGCCCAGGCCGGCTTCACCAACATCAAAACCAGCGACTCGCACCAAGCGCCCGGCCTCGACATCCACGAGATGGGCGGCGTGCGCATGGGCCACGACCCGCGCACCTCGCTGCTCAACAAGTGGAATCAGCTGCATGCCTGCCCCAACGTGTACGTCACCGACGGCGCGGCCATGACCTCGACCTCCACCCAAAACCCCTCGCTCACCTACATGGCCCTCACGGCCCGCGCCGTGGAACACGCCGTGCGCGAGCTGAAGCAGCGCAACCTGCCCACTACTTAGTATTTACCGTTTGTGGCGCGTTATTCGCAATTGCCGGAAAACTGACGACTAACGACCTTCAAAAACAAAAAACGACCATGACCCAACGTCGCGATTTTCTGAAGCAAGCCGGTGCCCTGGCGGCCGTGGCCTGCGCCCAGCCCAGCCTGCTGCTGGCTGCCCCGGCCCCGCTCAAAATAGGCTTACAGCTGTATTCGCTGCGCGAAACCATTGGCCAGGACCTCAAAGGCACCCTGGCCAAAATAGCCCGCGCCGGCTACCAGGAAGTCGAAACCTACGGCTACAGCGTCGAGAAGGGCTTCTGGGGCCTCAAGCCGGCCGAGTTTAAGGCGGCGCTGGCGGCTAATGGCCTCAGTACGTCGAGCGGCCACTACGAGCTGGGCGATTTCATGCGCGATGGCCAGGTGGCTTCGTTGCAACCCAGCATCGACGCGGCCAAGGCCTGCGGGCAGCGCTACGTCATCGTGCCGCACCTCGATGAGAGTGTGCGCAAGTCGGTGGCCGATTTTAAGACCCTGGCGGCCCGGCTCAACCAGGCGGGGGCGCTGTGCCAGAAGGCGGGCCTGCGGCTGGGCTACCACAACCACGACTTCGAGTTTAAGCCCATCGGCGGGGTGACTTTATTCGACGTCATGCTCAAGGAAACCGACCCCAAGCTGGTCGATTTTGAGCTGGACCTTTACTGGGTGGTGCGCGCCGGGCAAGACCCCGTGCGGCTAATGCAGGCCCACCCGCGGCGCTTCCCGCTGTGGCACGTCAAGGACATGGACAAGGCCAAGCCGGAGCTGAATACCGAGGTCGGCGCGGGCTCGGTTGACTTCCGCAAAATCTTCGCCCAAGCGCGTACGGCCAGCCTCCAGCACATTTTCGTGGAGCAGGAGAACTTCGGGATGGATGCCTACCAGAGCATCGCCCAGAGCGCCGCGTATATCAAGAAGACACTGCTGCCGGCGCTGAAATAGGGAGTGTCGTCCTACGTTAAGCGTACAGTTATAACAGCAAAAAAGAACGTCATGCTGAGCTTGTCGAAGCATCTCTACCGCGCCGCTAGGGTCACTCCCTGACAATGCGGTAGAGATGCTTCGACAAGCTCAGCATGACGTTCTTTTTATTTAAAGTAAAATCCAGGCACGCCCGAAACGGTGCGCCCGAAGCTGCGCGCCGGTTTACCTTGCGAGTGCTAGGTCCTTTTTACTCATGCGCAAGTTCTCCGTTTTTCTCTTGTTACTGGCGGCCGGCGAGGCTAGCGGCCAGGCATTTACGCCCGCCGAGGTGGCCCGCTGGCAGCAGCAGGCGCGGCGCGTCAACATCACCCGCGATACCTGGGGCGTGCCCCACATCAGCGGCAAAACCGACGCCGACGCCGTGTTTGGCCTGCTCTACGCGCAGTGCGAGGACGATTTTGCCCGGGTCGAGGACAACTACCTCACCGCGCTGGGCCGCCAGGCCGAGGTGCGCGGCGAGGCCGCGCTGTACGAGGATTTGCGCCAGCGGCTGTTTCTGGATTCGGCGCGGGCGGTGGGTATCTACCAGCGCAGCCCGCGCTGGATGAAGGACCTGCTACACGCCTTTGCCGACGGCACCAACTACTACCTGGCCACGCATCCCACGGTGAAGCCCCGATTGCTGCACCGCTTTCAGCCCTGGATGCCGCTGCTCTTCAGCGAGGGCAGCATCGGGGGCAACGTAAGCGTGGTGCCGCTGGAGCGGCTCAAGGCGTTTTATAGTCAGCCCAAGAAAACCTCGTGGCAGGTGCCCTTCCCGAAGGCCGACCCGCGCCGGGCCGACGACGAGCCGGTGGGCTCCAACGGCTTCGCCATCGGCACCAGCAAGAGCGCCAGCGGCCACCCGCTGCTGCTCATCAACCCGCACACCTCGTTTTATTTTCGCTCGGAGGTGCAGCTGACCAGCCAGCAGGGCCTCAATGCCTACGGCGCCGTGACGTGGGGGCAGTTTTTCATTTATCAGGGCTTCAACTCGACATGCGGCTGGATGCACACTTCCAGCCAGGCCGACTCAATGGACGAGTACCTCGAAACGGTAACCGAGCAGGACGGCAAATACACTTACCACTACGACGGCCAGCAACTGCCGCTAGCTACCGACACCCTGAGCCTGGTGTACCTGAAAGACGGCCAGCGGCACCGCCGCGCCTTCATCACCTACCGCACGCCCCACGGCCCGGTGGTGGGCCAGCAGGGCGACAAGTGGGTGACAGTGAAGATGATGGACACGCCCCTCGAAGCCCTGGAGCAGAGCTACCTGCGCACCAAAGCTAAAGACTACGCCAGCTTCCGGGAGGTGATGCGCCTGAACGGCAACGCCTCCAACAACACCGTGTTTGCCGACAACGCCGGCACCATTGCCTACTGGCACGGCAATTTTATGCCCCGCCGCCCCGCTGGCTACGACTACAGCCAGCCCGTGGATGGCAGCACCAAGGCCACCGAGTGGCAGGGCCTGCACAAGGTGGAGGAACTGGTGCAGGTGAAAAATCCGGCCAGTGGCTTCATCCAGAACTGCAACTCGACGCCCTATACCGTGGCGGGCCCCGCCAGCCCGGCCAAAAGCCAGTATCCCGCCTACATGGCGCCCGATGCCGAGAACTACCGCGGCCTCAACGCGGTGCGGGTGCTGAGCCGCCGCCAGGCGTTCACGCTCGATACGCTCATTGCGGCGGCCGACGACCCGCACCTGGCGGGTTTCGAGCAACTGCTGCCGGCGCTGCTGCGCGACTGCCAGCTCTTGCTCGACGAGCCCGGCGGCACGCTGCCGGCCGGCGTGGAGGCCGCCCTGCCCGTGCTGCGCGCCTGGAACCTGAACTATAGCAAAACTTCGACGGCTCAGACGCTGGCCATCTACTGGGCCGAGCGCATGCAGCGGCTGGCCCGGCCCCGGCTAGCCCCCGGCCAGCCCGCCGACTTCATCAGCTTCACCAATTTCATCATCGAGCACACCACACCCGACGAAAAGGCCACTGCCCTGGCCGAAACCCTGGCCGAGCTGACCCGCGACTTTGGCAGCTGGCAGGTGCCCTGGGGCGAGATAAACCGCTACCAGCGCCTGACGGGCCAAATCAACGAAACGTTTGATGATGCCCAGCCCAGCCGGCCGGTGGCCTTCACGTCGTCGGCCTGGGGCTCGCTGGCGGCCTTTGGGGCGCGCACCTACCCGGGCACCAAGAAGCGCTACGGCAGCGTGGGCAATAGCTTCGTGGCGGTGGTCGAGTTTGGCCCCCGGGTGGTAGCCCGCTCGGTGGTGACGGGCGGCCAGGCCAGCCGGCCGGCCGATAAGCACTTCACTGACCAGGCCCCGCTGTATTGCGAGGGCCAGTTCAAGGACGTGTGGTTTTACCCGGAAGATGTGCAGAAGCACGTCGAGCGGCAGTACCACCCGGGGGAGTAGGGCGGTTAGGCTGTTGCAAGAGGTAGTAGAATATCATGTAAACAAAAAAGAACGTCATGCTCATCTGGCGTCCGCTTGCCGAAGCATCTCTGCCGCATCGTTGGGTTAGCAAGCTTAGCGGCGTGGTAGAGATGCTTCGGCAAGCGGACGCCAGATGAGTATGACGTTCTTTTTAAAGTAAGAATTTACCTTCCTACGGTTATCCTAGCCGTCCTTACGCTACCATCCCATGAAACCCATCTCGCTCGACGCGCTGTACGCCAAGTTTCGGCCGGTGGCCGGCGATGCGCCGCCCGACATGCAGCGCGAGCTGGGCCGCTTCGACGTGTTTCATATTGGTGACCTGCGGCCGGGGCAGGCGCACCGCGCGCCGCGGCCCTTCAACCGCCAGGACTTTTATAAAATCAGCCTCATTCACGGGCGCAGCCGCATCGAGTACACCGATGAGGCCCTCGAAACCGGGCCCAACACCCTCTTCCTGGCCACGCCGCGCACCGCTTACCGCTGGCTGCCGCTGGAGAGTGAGCCCACGGGCTACTTCTGCATCTTCACCGACGAGTTTCTGCTGCCCGGCAAGGGCGGCACGCGGGTGGCCGAGCTGCCGATTTTCGGGCCCGGCGCGCCCCCCACGGCCCCGCTCACTGCGGCCGAGTGCGCGGCCGTGGAGGCCATCTTTGAAAAGATGGTGCGCGAGATAACCTCCGACTACGCCTACAAGTACGACCTGCTGCGCACCTACCTGGCCGAACTGCTACACTTAGTGCAAAAGCTTCAGCCCGCTAGCCTCCCCCCGGCGGCGCTGCCCGCCGCGGCCCGGCTGGCGGCGCAGTTTGCCGCGCTGCTGGAAGGGCAGTTTCCGGTTGATGGCCCCGCGCCGGGCCCGCGTCTGCGCACGGCCAAAGACTACGCCGCCGCGTTGGCCGTGCACGCCGCCCACCTCAACCGCGTGCTCAAGGATGCCACCGGCCACACCACCACGGGCCTCATCGGGCAGCGGGTGGCCCAGCAGGCCAAACTGCTGCTTAAGCAAACCACACTCAACGTGTCGGAGATAGCCGACCAGCTGGGCTTTGCCGACGCGGCGCACTTCTGCACGTTTTTCAAGCGCCAGACTGGCCACACGCCCGGCGATTTTCGGCGGTAGGGGGCTTGCCCCCGCCCGCCAGTCGCGCGAGGCAACACCTTTGCACGGGTGCGGCGGCTCATTTCCCCGTTAGGCTTGCCCCCGCCCGCCAGTCGCGCGAGGCAACCGGGAATAGTGGAACGAGGGGTAAAGGCAAGCCCCGTTCCTACCCACCCCCATGTTCGCTTGGCGCAGTAACTAGTGCGAGTGGCGCAACTGCGCCCGCCGGGGCTAGCCGGACCTTTGCCCTGCGCAAACCAGCCCGGGGCCCAGGGCCGCGTTTGCGCACTCACCCTCAAAAAAAGTGCAGTATGAACGTTTTTGTAACCGGCGCCACGGGCTTTATCGGCTCGGCCGTTGTGCCCGAACTGTTGCAGGCCGGCCACCGGGTGCTGGGCCTGGCCCGCTCCGACAAGGCCGCCGAAGCCCTCACCGCCGCCGGCGCCCAGGTGCACCGCGGCGCCCTCGATGACCTCGACAGCCTGCGCCGCGGCGCGGCCGCTGCCGACGGCGTTATCCACCTGGGCTTCGTGCACGACTTTACCGACTACGCCGCCTCGGCCGAAACCGACCGCCGCGCCATCGAAACGCTGGGCGACGCCCTGGCCGGCACCGGCCGCCCGCTCATCACCACGAGCGGGTCGCTGCTGGTGCACGCCCCCGGCCGCCCGGCTACCGAGCACGACGAGCCGGCGCCCAACGCGCCCCGCTTGTCGGAGGCCGCCACCCTGGCCCAGGTAGCAAAGGGCGTGCGGGCGGCCGTGGTGCGGCTGGCCCCCTCGGTGCACGGCCCCGGCGATGGGGGCTTCGTGCCCATGCTCATCGGCAGCGCCCGCCGGCACGGCGTGGCTGTGTACCAGGGCGAGGGCCGCAACCGCTGGCCCGGCCTGCACCGCCTCGATGCCGCCCGCCTCTACCGCCTGGCCCTGGAGCGCGGCACGGCCGGCGCCCGCTACCACGGTGTAGACGAAGAGGGCGTGGAGATGCGCGAACTGATGGCGGTTATCGGCCGGCACCTGGGCGTGCCCGTGGCGGCCAAGTCGCCCGAAGAAATAGGCGAGTACCTGGGCTGGCTGGCCTATTTCGCCGCCCTCGACGGCCCCGCCTCCAACGCCCTCACCCGGCAGCAACTGGGCTGGCAGCCCACCCAGCCCGGCCTGCTCGCTGACCTGGAGGCCGGTCATTATTTCGGAGAGTAGGGGCGGAGCTTACCAATTTTATGCTAGCTAAAGGCCGTTCCCCGCGTGGGACGGCCTTTTTTGATAAAAGCATAGTACTCGGGCTCGCGCGCTGGGCCGTACTTTTCGGCTTTGGCAGCTGGCACTTAAGCTGCTGGTTCACCTTGCTAATTCATGCACCGGCTTTTACTCTTTCTCGGGTTGCTAGGGCCGCTCGGCGCGGTTGCCCAAACGCCCGCGCCGCCCCCCGCCACCCTGCTGCGGCCCGCCGCCGTGTTCGATGGCCAAACCATGCACCCCGGCTGGGCGGTGCTGGTCGAGGGCGAGCGCATAACCGCCGCCGGCCCGGCCGCCACTTTGGCGGCCCCGGCCGGTGCCCGCACCCTGGAGCTGCCCGGCCTCACACTGCTGCCGGGCCTCATTGAGGGGCACTCGCACCTGCTGCTCCACCCCTACAACGAAACCAGCTGGAACGACCAGGTACTCACCGAGCCGCTGGCCCTGCGCGTGGCCCGCGCCACCGTGCACGCCCAGAAAACCCTGCAAGCTGGCTTCACCACCGCCCGCGACCTCGGCACCGAGGGCGCGGGCTACGCCGATGTAGGCCTCAAGCAAGCCATCGACCAAGGGATTATTCCGGGCCCGCGGCTGCTGGTGGCCACCCGCGCCCTGGTGGCCACCGGCAGCTACGGCCCCCACCTGGCCGCCGTGGAAGACCTGCCCCAGGGCGCCCAGGAGGCCGATGGCGTGGATAACCTGGTGCGGGCCGTGCGCGAGCAAATCGGCCACGGGGCCGACGTAGTGAAAGTGTACGCCGACTACCGCTGGGGCCCCGGCGGCTCGGCCCAAGCCACCTACTCGGTCGAAGAATTGACCCTGATAGTGCAAACGGCCCGCGCCACCGGCCGCGGCGTGGTGGCCCACGCCAGCACCGCCGAGGGCATGCGCCGCGCCACCCTGGCCGGCGTCGAAACCATCGAGCACGGCGACGGCGGCAC
>Ga0160429_1001489_pt1 | contig 13020 bp, 9 predicted proteins | sample SolpanmetagenomR_FD_108199 | JGI IMG/M metagenome (GOLD analysis project Ga0160429, IMG submission 108199) | Solar panel surface microbial communities from Lawrence Berkeley National Laboratory, California, USA - R | ecosystem: Engineered > Built environment > Solar panel > Unclassified ... | reverse complement strand
TCTTTATATTATTATATATTATCTTTTTAAAGATATAAGTAAAGAGAAAGGTATTATTTATAACTAGTTAAGTCTATAGAATAGTAAAGACTTATAATACTATATAAGATTTTAATAATAAATGTTTTACTTAAGATTAAATAAGTCTTTTTATAAATCCTTTATAATATATATATATTATAGATAAAAGGTACTACTTAGTAGTAGTAGAATAGAGTTATTAAAATTATGTTATAGGTGAAAAGATTTTCATGCTTAGTATAATTTAGTAATGTTATTTTATTTTTTATAGGAACTTTATAAAAGTAGCTTACTTAAAAGATGTACCATTTTTAATCACTTATAACTCCTTTAAATATAAAGTAATAAGTCTAGTATTACATAAACTATTAGCTAAATACCTAGATTAGACTTAGGCAAAATATTAGCTTTATAAGACAAGTTTTATTAAGAACATCATTAGAAAAACCTTAAGAACATCATTAGACTTTTTTTCAAAAATAAGGTTAAAGTTCACTACTAAACAAGAACATTATTAGAACTTTTTGTCTAATAATGTACTAGGTATAGTATTAGTATTACTTAAATTTATATTATTTATAACATCTCTAATATATAGTTAACTTATTCTTTATCTTGTTACATAATGTCTTTATATTATTATATGTTATCTTTTTAAAGATATAAGTAAAGAGAAAGGTATTATTTATAACTAGTTAAGTTTATAGAATAGTAAAGACTTATAATACTATATAAGATTTTAATAATAAATATTTTACTTAAGATTAAATAAGTCTTTTTATAAATCCTTTATAATATATATATAGTATAGATAGAAGGTACTACTTAGTAGTAGTAGAATAGAGTTATTAAAATTATATTATAGATAAAAAGATTTTTATACTTAGCATAATTTAGTAATATTATTTTATTTTTTATAAAAACTTTATAAAAGTAACTTACTTAAAAGATGTACTATTTTTAATTACTTATAACTCCTTTAAATATAAAGCAATAAGTCTAGTATTATATAAACTATTAGCTAAATACCTAGATTAGACTTAGGCAAAATATTAGCTTTATAAGACAAGTTTCATTAAGAACATTATTAGAAAAACCTCAAGATCATCATTAGACTTTTTTTCAAAAATAAGGTTAAAGTTCACTACTAAATAAGAACATCATTAGAACTTTTTGTCTAATAATGTACTAGGTATAGTATTAGAGTTAGAAATATTAGAAAGAAGAAATAAAGGCTTTATAATATAGAAGGTAGTCTTAGAAATATTAATTAAAGCTTTATAAATATAAAGAGAAGATTTATTTTATTAGCTAGAAAATATTAGTATTAACTTAATACCTTCATAAACTATAGCATAACTTATATATAGAGACGAGTATTTATAGCTAATATAGTAAGTAGTATATAACTTAAGTAATATAAGAAAGGAGTACTACGTAGCTACTAATATAGGAAAATGATATTATTACTAATTAGAGAGGATAGTAGGGTAATAATAGCGCGATACGTAGCTAGTATATAGAGATAGCTTTACGTAGCTAGTCTAGAGGAGTGACGTTACTTTATTTTTCATTCATTCGTTCCGGGCTCTAAGTCGCTTATCGAACAGCCGAAAGCCTCGCAAAATATCCTATTTGTTAGGAATAAACCTGTAACTATCCCCGAGCTTGATCCAGAGACCTTGGTCAATCACTCACAATGCCTACTTTTTGCCTACAATATGGCTTTTGGTGGCGGCAAAGTTTTCGTATTCGCGAATCCACATATTAGTATCATCTATGTAAAACCTGAACTCGAAGGTGAAACAGAAGTTGAAGAGCTTCTCATTCGCGAAGAGGAAATTGAAGTCGACATTAAGGATAATCCTCACTTTGCGACCTGGGAGCAGGATCGAAAGTCCAAACATCCATTCGAAGTCTGTGCTCTTACATTTCACGCTAAGGAGGATAGGCTTTATATTCTAACTGTCAGCGAGTTCTTGCTCTGCTATAAAGTCGTGCTTGTAAATGATAAACTTACAGCAATATACAGTAGCTTTCGAGCTCTCGGCCTAGAATTGGAACAGCTTAATCATCTGACCCATAGTCGTAGTGAAGTAGAATCAACCATCATGAGAGTACATGGCGGCGTATTTTTGACTGTGCGCAGAAAAGACATGGTTGTCATACTCGACGTCATTCGTTGTTTCAGACTTTACGGGTGGCGCTCGGGGTTTGACATCAGCAACCATGACCGAAATGTAGGAGCGGTGCCAAAAATGTACACACTTGAGGGTACTGCTCAACGTCGACGAGAGCCTATTCCTGAGGCTCGTCGGATTGAATATCAACAGCATTCAGAAGTTATCGAAGCAATTAAGCGGCATCACATAGAGGTAGAGGGTGAGAAAGGTAGGTATAGGCAGCGGCAAGAAGAAGACGAGCGTCAGCGACACATGAAAGGGATAAAAGAGGCTAAAGAAGTAGAGGATAAGGCGAAAAGGCTTAAAGAGCGTGAGAGCAAGCTCAGGTGGGAGGCGCTGCGCAAGCTAGATGACAGAGCTGCTAGGGAAATAGGCATTGGTGATGATGCTGATGATGATGTGGATGACGATGATGATGACGATGACGATCATAGTAAGAGTTCTTTTTCGCAAGAATCTTCAAACTACAAAATGCCCTCGCCGAATGCCCTAGAAGAACGCGTAAGCAGCCGTGGTGTCAGTCTACAGCCCTCTCATACAAGTCAAACCGATTCTCACAAAGCGACTTCAAGCCCTAGTCTGAGTAGCGGTACTTCGCTAGATTCCACTCCGAAGACCCCTCGGTCGCTCCAACACGGCGTAGAGTCCAGAGAGTCCTCGCAAAACAATTCTGATCGGGCAGGAAGTCAGTCATCTAATAGAGCCCTTAGTGTACGTAGCAAACCTAGCACTTCATCAAGAGAAAGATCACAGTCGCCATCAAGTAGTAACGCAGAAACCGACGATGCTGGTCCACCCGCGGGAAGGAGATATGGGGATCGACCATTGAGCCCTGAGGATGCTAGGTCACGGAAGACCAAACGAACCCGATCGAGCAGTGCTGGTAGTAGTGGCACTAGCGGCGGATCTAAAGTAGGTCACCCAAAGTCATCCAGACCGCGCAATTCATGATTCGTTAAACTGATATAGATACGACACTCGCATAATACCTTTGATTTATGTCTATCTCATTTCCATCAAAACGGAATCTCGTGGAGTGTGGTAGTAGACGATATATCTAAGAACTCCTTCCTCTAATCAGATTATCATGTTACTTCAATTCGATATGTGTGTCTATTTATTCATAGATTACTATTACAATTTTTGTACATCAATTATTATAAAGAGCTTATCTACTATTCATAATTCACACCTCTTGTTATCGAAAGTGCTTTGCTTTCGGGATAATAATCATAGTCTACCATTTTACTATTTTTGCTAGTTTTTTCTAACTAAAATGACTATAGATCTATATTGTGATGAAGACTACATAGTCTGCGTCGATACATTGATGGCTAAATGATCTTTATAGCTATATGTCAGAATTGCAGTGATATATCACGAAAAGCTAGTCGGCGCCAAGCTATCTAGACCAATATGAGCTCGAAAATGCTGTTTTATTGCTGCCACAATTTATCCGTTATATTGATGGGGGTTCCGATTATAAGCTAGGAATTTGGGAAGAACCTTGATGAAATCTCTTAAAATGGTCAATGCGGCTCTAACAGGTAAAGACAAAATAACCTCGATACCAGTTAGTCTGTTATATGTTGAAAAGGTTCTTGCTAAGGAATTTGAACAGGATTTGTGGACTCTTTTCAGCAAGCATCATTCGAGGCACGTATATCCAGACAATACATAGCATATTCCAAGAAATGCGAGAAGCTAGAGGACTTCATCCTGCACAAACTTTGGTAGTCTATGGGCTACGACATGGACGAATAGAGATGTGAGAATAGCTAACGCAATTTCATGAAGCCACTCGACGTTTTGTTTCGTATTGGCCATAGTTGTTCCAACCTACCGAGCCGGAGCCGCTATATATCAGTAGTTTCAACGTACCGAGCCGGAGCCGTTATATGTCAACCTCGCATGTCATACATCTTAAACTTCACGCCCATTATGTTCCGCAACCCTAGGTAATATTACAAATAACGGTTATCTGCCGGTAAACCTTCGCGTCAATATTACGACATGGATAATATTTTATCAGACAACGTTAGAATAATTGCGGTTGAATATGTAAACTGCTTGAGATAACTAATATAGCATAAGGGCTTTTGACTCCATCCGCAACACAATATTAGACGGTTGCTTGTCTTAAGTTCAGGACGTAAGGTAAGGTATATAAATCCTTGTGAGCGATTCCTCCAAATTTTTGTCCTTTTTTGTCTCTCCCTCTCCCTCGCAAGAAGAAGCAGCTCGGTCAGCTACTGGTTTACTTACTGATTCCGACCAAGATGTATTTCCTCGGAGTCATATTATCATGCCTAGCACTCACGTCATCGGTGAATGCTCAGGGTATCGATATGCACATGGTTTTGTCGAAACAACCAAAATTGTCATCAGCAAGGAACTCAAGGACAACTTCGACAAACACAAAACTGTTGGTCAGTTCAATTTTATCTAGATTGGATTCGATCCGACCAACAATTTATGATGTTTCTTCCGTCAAATCGATAGCACATTCGTCAAGCATAAAGGCTACAAGTACAGTCAAAAAAACAACAACTACTTCGATCAAAAAGACAACGATTCCTTCGACTAAAAGAGCAACGACACCGCCTGTGAAACAGACCTCGACTAAGAAGACTAGTATCAAGAGGACAAAAACAACAAAGACGACAACTAAAAAGACTAGTAGTAGTAAAAAGCACACCACTACTACTAAGAAAGCTTTGAAAGGATCCCAAGCAACGTCAAAAGTAGTTCATCATCTTCGAGATCTTGCATGTGCTCCATCACCAATACTTTATGGATATCAACCAACTCCAAACACGCCAGCTGGGTTTTTCCAAGATAACATTCTCGGAGGAATTGGTCTTAGTCTTACAGGTTATGGTCCGGGTTACACGACTGCATTCCTGAATGGTTTAGGCTCTGCGATTAGTCCAGGGTATATTACTTACATCCAATTAAGTACATACAATAACTCGGCATGTGCTGCGGCTTGTACAGCCATGACAGGATGCCAGTCTTATAATATATATTTCGAGAGAAACCCTACCCTCATACCTGGTCCAAATTGCACAAATCCAGCTGCGGCAACCGTTGTGAAATGTTCTTTCTGGAGTTCAAATATTAATAGTACAATGGCTGTAAATATAGGTGAATGGAGATCGAATTTTACCGTTCTCATCAGTGGTTCTTCTGGATTCAACAAACAACCAGAAATGAACAGTATTTTATCGGGTTATGGATCAGCAATACCACTTGCCGGTGCTATAAATCTTGCCAATGGTGCCTCTTCCTTTGTCAATAATGGATATTTCCCTGGACCTTTCAATCCTGCACTTTGTTCACCTTTATGTCAACAGCAAAACGCAAATAATCAAGTCAATGCGTTAATCAATAATCAAACAAGCTTTGCAGCTTGTAATTACATTAATGCTTTGGCTTTATCTTTGAATGGCGTCGTTCAAGGTACATATTGTCAATTATATACGACAGATGTTAGTTCGCAATCTGGGTTATACACAACAACCATGAATAACGTAACATATGATCTGCTACAATCATATGGTTTTGCGTCTATACAGCCTATCTCTGGGTCACTTGTCTCGGTTATTGCTGCGAGTAATGCTGCCGCTTCTTCTTCTGCTGCTGCTGCTGCTGGCACCAATACTGCCGCTGCACAAGCTCCACTACCATCTAGTGCAATATCATGTCCAGCAAATCATCTTAAAACATATCAGCCAATTGGAACTCCGAATGTTTACAAAATCTACTGTTATAGTGATTACTTTGGTAACGATTATGGAAGCATCACACCTGTTACATTTCAACAATGTCTTGATAATTGTGCTAAATATGCGGCATGTGTAGCTGTTTCATATTCCGGTGTTGCATGCTATATGAAACAAGCCGTCAGTAATCCTAACTTTAACGGACTGGTATGGGGTGCAAGTCTTATTGCTACGAACGCTACGGTAACTCAAGCCACGAGTAGTGTGTCCTCAGCCTCAAGCACTGCCACACCGTCACTTAGCATTGGCTGTCCTGCTTCAAATAATACCTATTATGTTCCGACGTCTGTTGCTGGCAAAGAGTTTCGAGTAGGATGTGGGCTAGATTTCTCAGGTACAGTAATTGCAACAAATAATGCCAGTACATTACAATCTTGCCTCGAATCTTGTGCACAAACTGCTGGATGTGTTACTTCCGTTATCAGTGGTGCTACATGTTACTTGAAAAATCAGGTCGGTTTCTCAGGATCGATAGCATATGATACTAATATGGGCTCTGGACGACTGGTAGACCCTAGTTCTCTCCAACTAATCAATGCTAATGGGACCGTCGCAATCAATCCTCAAACCCCAGTGATCGTTACGGGATCAACATATAGCGATCCAAATGTTGGTTGTCCTACGTATAATAATACATATTGGAGTGATGCTACAAATTCTAAACTATATTCAATATCATGTGGTAGTGATATTAGTGGTGCTGTGCTTACATCGAATGCTTCCAACAGTGTTGCATCTTGTCTTCAATGGTGTTCAACCTACGGTCCATCCTGTCTTTCCGGTATATATGTATCAGGATCTTGTTATCTCAAAGGAGTAGGAACAACGCTCGTTTCTTGTCCAGCTTGTACAGCCGGCAGACAGGTTGATAGTAATCATAATCTTGTACAACCTGCTGCCAGTTCATCGACTAGCACTTCAACAACAATAACTACAACCACCGGAGCAACTGCCCCATCTCAAATGCCAGTAGCAGTATATTCATCTACCGCAATCACTTGTCCCTATTATAACAATACGTATTATTCTAGCTCAACATCCTCAAACACAACTTGGGCTGTATCGTGTGGTATGGATTGGCGAGGACCAGATTTAACTAGCAACACTGCATCAACTTTATCTGGTTGTTTTGATCTATGCGCAGCATATACTGGGTGTTACTCTGTATCCTATGCTGGAACTGCATGCTACATGAAAGGATTTTCGTCAACCTTCTCAGCGAATTCTGGAGTATATGGTGGTAGAAGAGTTGATCCTTCATCATTCCAATTGATCGGCGGCACCACTACAACAACTACTACCACAGCATCATCAACAACAGCATCTTCATCAACAACGTCGAGTCCCTCAATTGCGCCTCTGTCGATAACATCAGATGTTGGTGCGTCATGTCCTGGATACAATAATACATATTGGAAAGCATCTGGAGGTCAAACATATCTAATCGGATGTTCTCAGGATATGACAGGTCCTGACGTTGGTAATAATGCAACAACATCACTTGGGGCTTGTTTTAGTCTTTGTGCAAATACAACAGGATGCTATTCAGTTTCATATCTCGGTCAAAATATGTGTTATATGAAAGGATATAGTTCTGGATATACTACAAACACCAATGTATGGGGTGGGAGATTAGTCAATAACTCGACATTTCAATTCATAAATCCCTCGGCATCTTCAACAACTACAACGTCTTCATCAACTACGGCATCTTCCTCATCAACTACAGTGACTCCACCAACAACATATGCTGCGCCAGTCGTCGGAACAGACGGAATAACCACAGTTGCCTATCCAACATGTTCAACCACAAATACAAACACTTATGCATTTACGGATTCAGCACGTATAGCATATCTTTACATGTGTGGTGGTGGTTCAGCAGGTTCAGCATATAATAGTACACCTGTCGCGTCAAACAGTTGGAGAGATTGTTTCGGTGTATGTGATACGGATCCAAGCTGTAACGGATTCTCATATGTTAACGGTGCTATCAACGGGGAAGGAAGTGGAAATTGTTGGTTGAAAAATGCAAACCCAATGTCATTTGCAAGCACGGCAAATTTGGTTGCAACAAGAATAGGTGCATATAAAAGACCTATAAGCACTGGTTCTTAATTTATCATACATATCATGCTTTTTATTGTATCATTCCTTCTTTAGATCTTTGTAGAATCCGTTTCTTATTTTTATTTAGTCTTGTATAACAATTACGCTTTCCATCCCTCTTAGTATATCAAACACATTACTTGTTCAGAACTCGTTGTTTGATTGGAAGCCGTTATCTGTTGATCCTGGCGAGACAACAAAAGTCAAATGGTAGTGCGATTTAAGGTTATACCGTTTCGAAAATCAAACTACAGACAAACAATAAAGCCGATGTTTTGATCGATGGCAGTTTGAGTTCTAGTCTTTCCACTATTCACAAACCAGCCAAGGAATATAATATCATCATGGAAAATGTAAGTGACAAGGTCATAGTCATTACTAAAATCCATATAGTTTCTTTCCATATCGTTCCCTTGCCTGGAGGGGCAGTGTGAACAATGACGGAATATTGTCGGGAATTACGATGATCTCCTCGATTGACTTTTACGATGACATGCAAATCTCAACTTTTACCATGATAATTATTAATAAAAAATCAAAAGAAAGATCGGATTTATTCTTATTATTACAGTTCGAACCGTTTTCCGTTTGATTTCCAAATCTTTGTAGAAAGTATCTTTTACGGCATTTGCAAGTCCCATAGCGAAACCATAGTAAGCCATGTTCGTATTTCCATATCTACAACCTTATTTCCCTTCTTTTTTCTGCAGGTTTACTCATTGCATTTCTCAATCTTTACAAATAATGGATGTCTTGTTACAAGCAAACAAACTCATTCTCGAGCAGGAAATTACCTCGTTAGTCTTGTTAGGAGTAGGATTTATTGCGATAAGTTTGAGGTTCTATGTCAAGTTATTTCTTTTGAGATCTCTTCGTCAAGATGATTTATGGATGTTGGCCTCATTTGTGAGTACCCTTTCAACCCGTGATTGCGCTTTAGTACCGATCTTCATCTAGTTGGTCTATATCGGCATACCAGTAATTGATGTTCTTGGAAGGGGATAGGGCAAAAAGCTGTTAAAAGGCGATTACGATATTGTTACCACTGTACAGAATGGAGCTACAGCTTTCAATGCTCTTTACGCACTTTGTACAGTCTGTTGTAAAATGTCGGTCGGAGTTTTTCTTCTTTATTTGTTTCCGGCACAAGATCGTATCCGACGTGGCATTGTCTATTTCCTGCTCTTTGCCAGTATAACATTAGCAACTATCGTCTTTGCTCTTGGTTTCACATGTGGAGGAAATACTCTTTCGCAAAGTAGAGGAGCAAGATGTCATCTAGTCGGTGCTTATAATCATTCCAATCTCGCGTGGAGCGTAGTAAACATGGTTACGGATTTTTCTTTTAGCATTCTTTGCGTTCAGCTCATATTCCTGGCAAAACTAAATATTCGCGCAAAATTAGTTGCATCATCATTAATGTTAATCGCATCTGCTGGTGCTGCTTGTTCAATTTTAAGAGTTACTGCCTGTGCTGGCGTTGGCTGGTCAGATCTTACACTCGGTCGTACAGTCATTGCGCGTTATTCAACTTTGGAAGCTGGTATCTGTATAATTGCTGGTTGTCTTGCAACTCTGAGACCATTAATGGCAATATTCTTTGGCTTCTTAAGCCACAAATCAACAAAGAACTCTACAGATCCAGAAAGTCTCGTTAGTAAAAAGAGTGCATCAGAGAAACAATTCCCACAAGCTACAATTGCGACAGAGATAAGAGTGATATCAGAATGAGAAAGATCAATGTAACCCTAACCCAATGTATCAATAGAGTATTTCTTTGTAATATTGGTTCATCATGATTATGATAATTTGGACTGGTTGTATTTACCATCACTCGTGTGGCACGTTTCATTCATTTCCTACCAATAATTCTAATTACCTTTGAGGATATGTACTAATTTACTGTTGTTTCTGAAAGACCTGATCATTCATTTACCAATTGTTTCACAAACTTTGTTCAAGGATTGATGCTAATGTTACCAAAAGCTATGTAACAGATTTATAATATACAGAATGGTTCTTTTAAAACAATTATCCAATTTTTTTGACGCTTGTGTATGACTATGGTGTAAACATGGAAGTAGGTCTGACCAGTTCCCACGTAGTCCATCCGTTTTCTCCATTATTTCTTCCACTGACGACATGATTTATCTTGCATCATAATATCTATTTTCAACCTGAGCACTCAAAACCCAAACATAAATCATAAAAGCTACTCCAACAAGCCAAAATACAAAAGCAGTCAACCAACACTGACATATCGTTCTTTGTTGTAACCAAGCTAATGTAGCTATTTCTGGACCGCTGTATGCATTGTTATAAACATGATTATTACAATTTCCATTTATGTTACTCTGTAATCAAATGTCAGTTTATTTCTCGGTAAAAGGTTGGATGATATTGAAACATACAGAGGAGCCAAATAGTTGTATCGAAGTACCTATTAATCCAGCCACATATAGAACAAAAAACATTATTGCGCCTAATATAACTAATCCAGGTAAAAGAGTCCTTTGTAATATTGCCATGTCCATCCAAAATACCCATATTATTGTTAATGCGCCGACTGTTATTCCATATGGTATTATCCTGGAATATGTTATTAGTATTCGAGATGTGTCGAAGAGCTGTGTAAACCCACCAAGGAACACCAAGACCTAATTGATTTTGAGTATATACGAAAGATGCGAAAATTCCCGTCAAAGTTCCACCGACACCATACATTATGAACCTCCATACAAGCATCTGTTGTGTAGGCCATACGTAATCTATTGTTTGAGCAGCGTAATTCAATGCGCCTCCTCTTACATAACTCATCGTTATTCTTTATTCCCTTTATTTATTAATCTTGTAAATGCTTTTTGATGTAGCGCTTGCGAAAAGTTGGAAAATATATTCGGATGAGCGCGGGATAGTGATGACTGCAGGTATTGCTTGGACTAGTAGACTCGTAAAAGGGAAAAGACCTCCTGGAGACAGTCTTTCAGCCTTCTAAAGTCGAACATGGCTCAAAAAGGAAAACCTCCGTCAAGGCTGCGATGATGCGCCGCAAACTGGCGGAACCACAAAAGTCTGAAAAGCAAAATAACCTAAAATGGCCAGACAACGAACCATTGCCTCGATAGTGATGGTTATTTCTCCATTGCATAATAAATCTCACAGAATTGCCCACGATCAAGCTGGGACCGTGGTCCTTCCCTTATACCATGACATCGCGACTATTGAGTTGGAGATACCTTGCTTAATCACTGTTGTATACGGTAGAAATGTTGGCTATTTTTAGGAATCTGACATGTGATCGGACATTTACGGTTTTCGACGGAATCACGGGCCGTTTGATTCGCGATGAGGACTGCGCTAAGCCGGATTGGGAACTGGACATTGAATCTGGCCCTTGACAGTATTATTGCATTCGGACGAAAATCATACAAAGGCCATGACAGGGGATAGAAAGATATTGATTGGCTATGATTCCATATAATACTTGATATTATCGAGTTGAAACGTTCATGCTTGATGTTCCATAATATTATACGACCAAAATTCACATTACCTGGGTGGAGCTTTTCCCGCCCATCAACAAAAAATAAAAATAATATATAAATAATATATATCCGTCATGTCTGGAAAGACATTGACACCAGCTAAAAGAGTAGCGGATATAGAGCCGAATGGTACAGCTAAAAGAAAGAGATATGATCGTGAAGCTGAAACAGAAGAAGAGATTACAAGAGCAGAATCGAAATCATCTGCAGAAGAACAGTCGTCAATCGAAAATGTTTATACCGTCTTGTCATTGTAAGTTATTTTGTCAATATATTCTGACATGTTTGTCCTATCGCTCACGACATGATTAGACACAATGCAGCATCCGATATTCTTGATACCGATATAGAACAAGCATCAAACTCAACAAATGGAGAAACAAATTCGAAAATATGTTACAAAATAAAAAATCATGAGTACATTTCTCTGGGGGATTTATACACGGATGTGGAAGCTGTATGTAATGGTCGAATCGCAAAGATGAAGCAGTCCGAGGAAGGCGATGGTCTCGAAAAAAGGTTGAATGTTGATGAAATCAAAAAGATGCAGGATATAATGGATTTTCAGTCATTTACAAAAAATATCGTCGATCGCGAAAGTCGACAACGACAAGTGGTAGTAGATAATGGTCAAGCCAAGACGGTCTTGACATTATTCGGAAATGTTCCTCCAAATGGTCGACAGTTATTCTCAAGTTTACAAAGTGAAATGAAAAAAGAAATGACACTAGAAGAACTTGGATTACCTTCTATGCTTGTCGCATCAAAGATTATACCAGTCTCGGGTAACGAGAATACAAATACAATCAAAAACACGTTCACTTTGCCGTCATCGACTTTAAATCTTCGTTTACCTTCTTTACAATATAATCCAACTTTACAAAAGAATCCGACATTATCATTTGTTGACCTGAAAACGAAAAAAATAAACAAAAAGGAGCCTTATATTTTACAAGCATTAAACACGGGACAATGGTTGAAATATGGTGGTGGAAATGCAAGAACAAAACATTCCGAAACTGATTCTTCTCTTTTTACATCTGCTTATTCAAGTTTCGGTCCTTCGCATGATAATAATAAATCCGTCTTGTCAAATAATATAAGAGATTTGGCATGGTGGGAGAAAAAGGGTCGATATAAAATATCAGGCTTGTTTGACGTGAATTCTGATGGAACAAATGGAACAAAAGAGGTGGAAATGGTTATGGATACAGATACAAATAACAGGGGTGATTTGTATGAAAAATTACTCGAAGTGGATGATTTTGATACCCAATTAGATGATGATGACGATGATGATGAACAGCAACACTCTGTAAATTATTCTTTGGGCGAGATAAATGATCTATTACAAACATTAGCTTCGCATCAACGAAT
>Ga0160429_1001488_pt1 | contig 13031 bp, 12 predicted proteins | sample SolpanmetagenomR_FD_108199 | JGI IMG/M metagenome (GOLD analysis project Ga0160429, IMG submission 108199) | Solar panel surface microbial communities from Lawrence Berkeley National Laboratory, California, USA - R | ecosystem: Engineered > Built environment > Solar panel > Unclassified ... | reverse complement strand
TTACTTTGCTGTAACTCGCCGCGCAGTGCATAATGCAGCTTCGTGTTGCAGAACGAACGAACGAAGGATCTTTACGCCAACCTGTAAAGCGCCTAGTAAGTATTGAGGTGCATTGTATGATTTTCGTATGAGCCAGTGCATTTAAAAGTTAAAGCGGGACGGAACAACAGCGTAAGTATTTTTTACTTTTCCCTTTTGAATCGGTGAGAAATGGCGCATCAGAGTCTCAACATGTATCGGGCCTGCAAGGCAATGACAAAATCTGTCAGGGTTAATATAGCTTTCATTATCGGCGCTCTTATGGCCTGCATTATTGTTGTAGCCTAAAAATAAAAGCAATCATCGTGTTTCCACATCTCTTCCCAAAAAATAAAAGTGCGGAGAAATATGGGGGATGCGCCGCATGCAAGGGTAAAAAGGTACGGGTCGCAGGGGTGCAGTGTGGTGCGGGGAAAGAGGACAGTTGGGTTTCCCCCTGTCTTTCATGCGAGGCTGGATGTGGAGGGGCATTTAAGGGTCTGAAAGCGGACTTTTCTTTGATGACTTGTACTAGTAGTGCGGCTACTGTGAACAATTGATGCCGTATGTTGTCACTTGCTGTACAGTACTCGTAGAAAAGATCAAAATGCAAACGAGGGTTTTTGTAAAACATCGTGGCGCTTTTAGCCTTCGGGACATAGGGGCAAGTATAGAGTAATACAGTATGACAATCCTCGGCATCAATAGTGCATGAAGGCTGTCAGTGGGGAACTGCTTCCAAATAAAGAGAAGAGGCGAAGCTTTCACAAAAGCCGCTTGACCGGCGAATCGTGGCCCCAATAATGGACGATGGCAAATCACGCCTGGAGCTATCTCGTTTTGTTACTGGGCATACGTAATATGGACTTTCGGCATTTTCTTACCACTTTACGAAAAGATCATCGTTTGTGTGGGGATGAGGCATCAGGCCCCGTGACGATGAGAACGACGCAGGTACAGAACTTTGTTTGTTGGGGTAGAGTATGTAAGCAAAAAAGCGAAAGGTGGGCAAGAGGTGTCCAGCTGTGCAACAGATATGACGATGGCTCATGGTGTTCAAAGCCCCTTGCAGGCCCTTCGTGCGAGTTGAACCCATGATCATTCTGTTAACGCCTTTGCGCCATTCCGCTTGTTGGGGTTTGGAAGCATTCCTTCACTTTGAGATATGCGAGTTGTTCTAGGCCTTTGAGATTTCGCAAGGGAATGAATGATACTTGGTAGGGGCTACTGAATTCTAGGCCACGATCTAGACTCCAGTCAAGTGACATGCCAAGGAAACCGTCAAGGAACGCAAGCAAAGATGGCGGAGTAACACATCGCCGAAAACTCTCCTGTCTCGACACGACACGAGGATCACTCGGACTCCTGGAATAGAAATGAATGATGGGTCAAACTGACAAGACAGTTTCCCCGTTAAACCACGATCCACACAAACAACTGCGGGGAGGCGCCAGCCATTTGCCGTGTGTCCGTTGTCCGGAAACAGAGGGGGAGGAAGAACGCGGTTTGACCCGATTTGAATCGGTCACATGCTGCGAAAATAATGAACCGGAGCTTGTTGGTATGCGCACGTGCAACTCAGCAAGATACATCGGATATTCGCACAGTGACAAGATATGCTTTCGACAAACAGGAAGAACAACGACGTAGAGTGGGCGTATTTGGTGTAGAGTAACTTAATCCATGAAATGACGACGACCCGGGCAGGCCAGAAACAAGGTGTTCAGGTGACCAAATACCAAAGCGTGGCCATGTCAATCACTTGATGATCATCGTGATGCTCGGTTGGAAACTCACAGAACATCGTGCTGCCTTGATCGCCATGACATGCTGTGCTCAATATTATTTCTATGTTCCAGTGCTTTCACAAGAACTTGCACTCTTCGCTAAGTGACGGCACTGTGCGTTGCCGGCCGACTTTGAGATACCAGTAGCATCATTCCATCATAGTACCAGATATCGGTTTGAGTTTAGGCAGTGGCTAATAAATAAGTACATTTTACAGCACTCATATGAGATGGCGTTTGCAACTCCAAATCCCTGTAGTTTTCCCATGCGACGTCACGGTCGGAAGTCACTACGATGCTGTACCTGGCATCGGAAAAGAACTGCGCTTGTATGTTTTCAAGCATGTAAAGGACCGAAAAGAATTGGTGGGATACTCAGAGTAATCAGAATGAATGGATGATGTGTGCTATAGCTGTACCTGTATTGGAGAAGCCGAACATCAAACGTCCTTCGGCTTCTGTGCCCCTAATGGGGCTGTTTTGACGGTTGCACTCGCATCAGGTGGGCCATCATGGTTATTTTGCTTATGCATCATCCCACTTCACACACACATGCATGCCTGAGAGCGCATTGACAGCAGATTGGTTAAAAGTCGCACATCGGAGAATCGATAAATGAGCCGGACGCGGGCGGGGAAGGTCGAAGTTTCTCTGTCTGTTCTCAGCAGCGAAGGATGAAAGGAGAAGGAATAATCTCGTCCTCTTACTTCTTTGAACCACAACTCCGCAAACGAAAGACAGACGGGCGTGGAAGTAAGTGCAAAACGGACTGATGGTTGAAAGTTATCGTGGCGGGGGCACGGCAAGAGTGAGTCAGAATCATGGTCACGTTCGCAAACTTCGCCGACCTTGTGACAGCCTGTGCCTCCTCGAACGCGGGCGGGATTGCTACGACCACATCCAGCCAGTCAACTCCGCCACATGATTTCTCACGACAACTGTATTATGCCGAACATTGTCGCTTTTAGGTTGTTTCCAACGCCTTTGTGTGTGAAAGTGGTAGACTTCACTCGTTAGTACTACTTGCCTAGCTTTCTGCTCTTGACTTACCTTGTCTCGCTGTGCCTCACTCGCACTATTACTCATACAACTCTCCTTCCCCTTCTTCCTTCTACATCTCTCTATCCTCCAACTCTAGTCATTCTCTCTCTCTCTCTCTTTAGTTTCACTCCTCTTGCCCAGCACTTCCCACCGTCGCGTCGCGTCGCTGCTACAAAATACTGCTGGAAACATTCCTAACCGCCAACCCTCCGCAAAAACCGCCGCACACTTCGTCCTACCTCGCTCCAGCTTACCTTTTCCCACCAACAGCCGCAATTGCCACATTTGCGGCTCTTTGCTCCTGACGCAGACCCGCCCGCAACGCATTCAACAAGACAGCTCGACCCGCAATTATAGAAATCCTATGATTCACCAAATCTGAACTGCTTCTTCTTTCTTTGCAATAAATTAACACATCGTCGCATGAAAAGGGCCTCACATTATGCCTTTCCGGACTGTTGATCCCGTACTCATAATCGACGAGGATCGCATTAGAAATATCGATCCATCAAATCCAGAGAACCTTTTCGGATTATGGTCGAGTATGTACTCTTTTCGTTGTCATCCAATATAAATGCATGAGAACTAACATTCGCGCACAGTCCTTTCAAGAGCTTCTGGTGTAATTGAAGAAGGAAAAAGATTGGAAAACCTCAGTTGGAGACTATGGTGTCATGAAACCCTTTACTGTTCGCGACCGAAACGCCTTCACCCTTCCCCACATAAATTAGCTGCACGAAAACTGAAGTTCTCCGGTCAAGATGTGAACAAGCTTCCAGAGCTGTCAAGTAGCTTGGATTCCTTCTCATCCGACTCTACCGATTCAACCGATAGTGAGGCCGACGATCAACTCGCGCCTCTACCTACACAGGAACCTGGAACTCCGTGGTCTTTTGTCACCGCCACCGATTCGCATAAATCAAAAAGCAAGAGAAGGGACAACCATATTACACCTGGTCACCTCTCGCAACTGGTGACTTGTATCAAGGAAAAGAAAGAACTTACTGGACCGCTGTTACGCTCCGAAGTCAGCCTCCACGAATCTCCTCACCACTACGAACCATCCCCGCACATCCCGGAGAGTTACGACAATCTTCGCACTCCACGACCTTCGTCGCCACGTCCCATCGTTCATGCATCATTGCGTTCCACAGTCGACACCACTACTAACAGTGTAGCATCACAGGATCCGCATGTCATGACCAGTTCCGATCCAAGTACGCATGCAGTAATCCATGGATTCCAAATAGGCGGAGCTGGCAGGTCATCATACAAATCGCAGTCACAGCTTGCTACCGCACCCCAACCAATACTCAAGAATTCCTTGTCCAAAGGAGCGGCTGGTCCGCGAAAGAAGGCAGGATTTCAACTTGGCTCTTCATCCGATGAGGAGAGTGTGACACAATCATTATCCCTGAAAATGCACAGCTTCCCGGGACCTTTGCAAACGAAAAAGCAGACATCTTTCAAAGAGCACGTGGAGGAAATTGAGCCAACTGTGGCAGTCAGCAAACAACCCAAATTCCACATCGGTCATAACGCCGAAGGAGATGATGACAGTGAAGCGATTGAGTCGGACGACGACTACTCAGACGACGACGATGAGGTTTCGGAAAGCGCCATTGAAGATGACGATGATGAGGAAGGATGGGAAGATGACGATGTGGAGGAAGAGCAACCGAAACAATTGGATTTCCACCGCGTCGACTCCAAGCCAAACCTCAATTCACGTCGTTCACTTTTGACTGAAAAGGTTCATGAAGGTCAACGTGCCGCCGCAATGCAAGAAGCAGCCATGCGTTTGACTCCGCCAGGCCTCCAACGTTCCCGAACTTCAACACCCAATGGTCCACTGGTATCTACGTCTCCCGATGACGACAATGTGTTGGAATATCATGGCTCATCCCTCACTCGAGCGCTACCCATTATTCAAACTACAACAAACATACTTCCGTCAGTGGCCCAGTCTCCAAGAACGAACAGGAGAAACATGCTCGCCAACGAGCTCGGCACCTCTCTCCGCAAGCACCTTCTGTGGGAGCGCCAGCAGAGAAACCCCGTCCCTGTGCCGGCCGTACTGCCTCGTAGGCACACAACACATGATCTCAAGAATACTACTCAATTCCCGGATGCCGGCGGTGGAGATGTAGTTCCAACCATATATCTCGACCCAGTAGCAAAACCCGGCACTCGGAACAATTCGTGGAATGATTATTTCGACAACGGTCTTGGAGAATACCACCAAAAGGGATGGTGATTGTTCATTGAACATGCAAAAAAAAAAAAGTCGAATCGACACCAATTCTCAATACTCAGCCAACATATCAGCACTTTATGAAATTGTCTCTCGCAACACAAAAGTCAGATCGAACCAGCTCCCCAGAGCTATACTTTGCTTCACTTTTTTTCCAGCCAGATACCAAGCTTCTCGTTTACTTTATCTTTGTTTGCCTCAAGTTTCGGATACAATCGCCGACTTCTTCCGATCGAAATATCCAGCGTTCTCCTAGTGTACCAATCGTTCGCCCATTGACATCTGGGAGGATTTCACATTTGTCTGCCGCTATTTTCCTGCTGCTTCCTCTTTTGTGGTATGGATTTCAGAACTATGTAATAGTACAGAAACACATATGGTGCTGTTTTTTTGCTTGTTCCTGTTTCGAGCTTTGACGCGTTTTCGACACTTGTTGGAGAGGAGAGACAAAAGAGACGGGCAGGGCCCATCTTTAGAGTACATTCCTCCTTTTTGACCCAAGCATGTTGGCTTCTGTAGCATTGCTGGTGTGTAATGGTAATACGGAGCCCTGTCTGAGCCCATTGAAGGAGAATGGATGGGGGAGTGGGATGGAATTGCGGAAAAATATATAGGTTTCGCTATTGTTTCGGAGGACAAAAAGTATTTCCACACAGTTGTAGTCTATGTCTGGACCATAACGATTTTACACTAATATTGAAAAACAATCTATGTTTCTTCCCTTTACTGACCATTCTTCGCGCTCCATGTGATCGCAGGAAAGGTACTCTTTGAAGAAATGTTTCATACGCTATACAAGTCTCGCCTATATTACCAACAATACATCTCACGATCCGAAACTTGAACTCCCAAAAGTCAGGCCGTCAGGTATATTGATCAAATGAACCCTTTATATCCATCGTGAAGAACTACAAGCAAAGGCCGCTAGACTGCGTGCTTACCTCAGTAACAGATGAGCATATCAACATAATTCCAGTCCTCGGTTCTTGCACCAACTTCGAATTGCTGACTGATATGGCAAAGACACTTGCGTCTCGATGAACGCAGACAAATCACTCAATCTTATCAAAGCACGCAAGACATAGCACACCTCTCATGAAATTGGCACAACCATTCCGTAAACTGAGTCGGTAATTCTTAAAAAAAAAAGAGCTGGATCTTCATGGAATGATTCTTCAGAATACGCAGCTCCTTCTCCTTACACCAGCGCTCAGAGATCCTATACTTGAGCACAGAGACTGTGCCTTCGTATTTGAAGAAGCAGAAAAATGGAAAGAAAAAAAAAGCCCGACAGGCTTTCCGTAGCAACCGAAGGCAGGGCTTTTGTGCTGTAGAACTCACCAGTCACGTCGAAACCGTGTACAAACAACACCACCTCCGGGAGGACGAGTCGCTCGCACAGGCTCCGCGGTTCTATAAGTCCATAATCAGCCACAATTTGCGGCCGGCCAGCATGCGTACAAGGAGCCGCGAAAGTTGTAATGCCATCATCCTAGCAAGGCATCTTCTTCCGACGAAAAGAAAAGGCCCGCTCCTCAGTCGTGCAGAAAGATACCCCATCAGCATCGATCTTGAAACTCGGTCACCGTTCCCCAATCTTCGCCGTTTCACGAACCCCATGCATAGCGAGTGGGAGCGGCAGACCTTACATTCAATCTTCTTGCCCTGGTGTATCGGTGCCTCTAGATGTGATGCGAGAAAGGGATTCGTTTCGATTTCGGAAGCTATAGTACGGTAAGGGGGTAGGGCAATGTGTGATATTCATGCATATGTTATAATCCCATCGATCCCTGACTTCTTCATGATTTTTGTACTCGAGGGACCATTGTATTTACTTGATCATTCCCGCGTGCTTTCGATTTATCAACCCGGCGACTAGAAGAGCTTGTATGAATAGTTTTTGGAAAGGCCTCGAAAAATTTATTATATATTGTGTGGAATTGTGGAAGTGGCTTCTAATTGGCCGGTTGGCTCAATGGTAGAGCGTTCCCCTCCTACGTCGGATGACCAAGGGAAAGGCTGTGTGTTCGAGTCACATGCTGGTCGATGTTCTTTTGCTTCTCGTTTTTGGTGTTCCGGCATCATTTCTTTATTTCATGGAACATATATGGTGCAAAGCCCGCCTGCATGTGTCTGTGTACAGGATCAAGATTACAACATTGGCAGTGTGCCTTCTTTTGATGCACATTGCGTAGGTTTTGTAACCCACCTATGTACACGACTTTTGTGCATGTTGTATAGTCGAGAAGAAACGTCAACCACGATGGGGGCTGTAGTGGTGGTATCAAAGTGCTAATGATTGAATAAACATAACATGGAAATTCATGAAAAAACACTACATACTGCATCAGTTCGTCAAAGTAAAACATTGCTTCCTAGGCTGACGCACTACCACCTCCTACCATAAGCCGCATCAAACTGCGGCGACACATTCGGTGGAGCCTTGAACGCCGACCTCTCCCTCTGTCTTTGCAAAGCCGCCTGCTGAAAGCTGCTTCCACTCGACGTAGCTTTCTTCGCCGGACTAGCCTGCTGCTGCTGCTGCTGGAGCAACCCCCCCGACATGCCCGCCATAACGCTCGCGACACTCACATCCTCGTGATGGCCTGCATTCTCGGCATCCTTGCGGAAGAGATTCATGATATCCTTCATGCTCAGTTTGCCAACTGCCTTACCGCCTCCCTCGATCGCTGCATTTGCAAGTTCACGCTTCTTGGCTTGCAGTTCGAGGATGCGCTCTTCAACAGAGTTGGCGATTGTGAGGCGGTAGACTACGACGTCTTGAGTTTGGTTGAGACGATGGACACGGTCGATGGCTTGTTCTTCGACGAACTGCGAAAGGTCAGTTTTTAGAAGCCAATAGTGGGAGCAGTAATGCTTACAGGATTCCAGAAGGGCTCGATAATGATAACACGACTGGCGACGGTAAGGTTCAGACCTAGAGATCCGCAACGGAGACTACAAAGCAGGATGCGCACGTCCTTATCCTCACGAAGTCTGCGAAGACTAGTCTCACGATCATCGTTCTTCATCTTTCCATCGTAGCGGACGAACCGATATCCACCCTTGATGAGGAAAGGTTCGATAATGTCAAGCATTGACGTGAACTCTGAGAACACGATGAACTTGTGATCCTCGCTTTCCTTGTCTAGGATCTTGAGCAATTCGCGGATCTTGGTGGATGGAATTAGTGAAGTATCTTCTTGTTCTTCTTCGATTGATGGTGCACTGTCGTCACTTTCCTGATCAAATTCATCAAAAAAAGAATCGTCTCTTTCGATGAAGGAGTCGTCCTTGCTAGTTCTTTGTTGTCGCCTGGTTCTAGGCTTGACGTCCTCGTCATCTGTGTCCGAATGGTCAGGTCCAAGCCAGTCTCCACCGCCCTCAGCATCTTCATCATCAGTACCGCCAGTAACCTCAAGATCAGTGACTTTCTGTTCCCCTCTTGGGACGACCCAGTCGCCACCATTGTCCTCATCGTCACTATTAACGATGCGGCGAGTATGTAGTCCTCTGCGAACTGGAGCCGATGATGTCTTCTTCGGCACCTTCGAGGGCTGTGAACTATGTGTCCTCACCTTCGCTTTGACCTTTTGATCCGCTCCTTTGATATCCTCGTCACAATGCGAGCACCTAACAGCTCCCGATGCCATCTCGGACTTGTTCAACGCCGACTGACAGACATCGCACTTCTGAGATTGCACAGCCAAGCCGCCAAACATATTGGTAATATCATCTAGATCGTCAAGACTCGAGGCTTTTCCCTTTCGTGGTGTTTGCGATCCTGAACCAGTGTGGATCGTTGTGCCGAGAGACTCTTTATCTTTTCGTAGATTATTTTTGATGAGTTCTCGGTGATTGCACGTTTGCCGCAAACGAAGAAGCAATACCAACGCCCCAATATAATCAGTCTTCGCACCTCCCATCATGTCTTCCAAATTCTTTTCAGTACGTGCTTGAAGCTTATCGTAGAAACATCGTTCGCCTTCCTCAAATTCGCACACGACAGTTTCTACCTTGCGTCCAACGATTTTGAATCCTGCTTGCTGCGAATCGTCAGATGCACCTCCTTTTCCAAACTTGAGGCCACCTTCCTTCTGCAATACAGCTTTGGTACGTCTTTTCATCACAGCCTTCAGGAAATACTGCAATCGTTTAATAGCGATACCTCCACGACCTTTCTTCAGAGGATCACCAATCTGCGCCTTCCAAGAACTAAGCTCGCAATAAGGTTTGATACGGAGGAAACGGATCAGACTTTGCAGCTCATCCGCGTTGTTCTGCATTGGGGTTCCTGTCAAGCACCAACGGTAAACTGATCGCAATGCGTAAGCTGCCTTCGTCATCTTAGCATTTCGATTCTTGATAGAATGAGCCTCATCCAAGATAACTCGATACCACTGCACGCCAAAACATCCAACCTGGACTCCCTTTTCATTGTCGGAAGAGCCGTCGTGTTCTGACGTCAAAGTCTGATAGGTCGTGATAACGACGTCGTATTTCTTAAGGTCTTCAAATCGTTTGGTGCGTGATGGTCCATGGTGGACGAGGACCTTCAATCTGTGAGAATCCAATACTTTGTCCTTGATCTCTGCTTCCCATTGCTTGATTAGTGCCAACGGTGCAACCACGAGCGTTCCTTTGCTGGTTTCCGAGGATATTTTCAGCTTCGGATTGGCAGCTAAGTGGGCAGATGTTGGTCTTGGATTATTGAGAATCAGTGACAATGCTTGTATAGTTTTGCCGAGACCCATCTATACGATATTAGCAATAATGGAGTCCCACCTTGATTCCACTTACATCATCTGCGAGGATTCCGCCCTTGGGCGATACACCATTTTTCTTTTTCCCACCAATCTCTCTGTCCATCATCCATGCCACTCCATCGATCTGATGTGGAAGAAGTTTGACCTTCAGACCCTCCACAGTGCCATCATCTTCCTCCTCCTCCCCCTCCTCCTCGTCCTCCTCCTCTTTCTCTTTATCATTCCTCGTGTCCTTGCCGTCCACCTCGAGACCTGCCAATTGATCCGCCAAATCAGACGCCGCGGCTACTTGTTTCTTCTTCCGTAATCTCGTCCTCGGCTTGTCTTCATCGTCTTCAAAAGCACCCTCCAGCAACGCCTTGATATTCTCACTTGCTTGAGCAGCATCAACGTATCGCATCGGGTCTGGCTCGGCAAACTTCACATCTCTTAGCGCACTGTCAGGATCGAAATCATCATCGTCGTCTCTTTGTTGTATGGGACTTCGAAATATGTTGGCAGACTGAAACGTGCTTGAAGAAAAGGTCGGACGTGCAACTGGTGGTATATCTCTAGGTGCGAAAACTGGTGGTCGTGGGACTTCCATCAAACTTGGAGAATTAGCAGCAGACGAGCTGAGATTGATAATGTTGTTGGGTGCTGGTCGTGGTCTTTGCACTCCGGCACCGGCGTTGAAATTGTAGACAGGAACTTGTGAAGTGAGTCCATTTGTTTCCGCCAGAGGAGAACTTCGGTCACCATTTCCGAATGTGAAATCTGGCATTCTGAAAGGCGGATTCTTAGGCGCCCCGTCTTGCTGTGGTCTTGCGATCGATTGTGCTGGTTGGTGATGCTCCGGTCGGGGCCGATCTCCTCGAGGTATGTTGAATAAGATATTGTTTGGACTGGCTTTCATAGGGTTTCGCAGAGGACTGGCTTTCCCGAACTCTGGCTGATTTGTCCTATCACTCAAGACTGGACCAATTCGCTTGGTAAGGGGAACACCCTCCACCCTTGGAGGCTCTCGCTGATTGACCATGTTTTCAATGTCCTCGAAGCAAGGTTCTTGTGTCGAATGAAGAGTGTTTGTAGAGTGAAAAGCTCCTCCCTTTCGAGAATTCGATGTAATTACCATACGAGAGTTAACGTGTTCGTGTTTGGTCAGCTTAGTCCAAGATAACTTTATACTTGTCGATTAGATTATCTCCACAGCAACAGCACACGTCTAAGTAATCTCTGGATAAGTATCATACATCAGCTCCAACGTATGGATAAATCCATGCAGTCTTCTAGACTTTAGAGATAGTCCTGAAACGCGTCTTCAAAGCGTTTCAATAGTATGATTGTCGCGATTGTCTGGATTTGTTTACAAGATGATCACGTGACTGTATGTATATCCCCTTTCACAGGGTGCCGCATCTGCCAGGGTCTGGCTGGACGACGACCGCCGATGATGACGTAAGATCTTGGCTTCCCTCTCTCGAAGCTCGGTAAGCCATTCTGTCACTAGCATCGATCGCTTGACGCCGCCATCGTGTTAACAAAGCAATAATTACATCCTCCTTATGCGTATTCCGTCCTTTGGCACAGTTCTTCGTACATTCTATACAGTCTCAAATACTACAACCCGCTATCTCCCCTCCAACTACTCGCAAGCTCTTGCGCCCTTCTCCTCAGCTTTCCGCAACTCGTCTATGCCAATTCCTTTTTTAAGCTCTCTGTTCAGCTCAGCTCCTTCCCGCAATATGACCTACCCCCTTCAAAAGAGTCGCGATGAGTGGCAAGCAGTTCTCAGCCCTGGTTGGTACATGTAGTTGCGTTTCCCTGCTGACCCAATGCTAACGCCACTCTCAGAGCAATTCCGTGTCCTCCGCGAGAAGGGAACTGAGGCACCTTTCACAGGCAAATACGACCAGCACTTCTCTCCCGCTTCTGGGCCCGGTGTTTACACCTGCATTGGATGCAATGCACCTCTTTACAAGGCTTCGCACAAGTTCAAGAGTGGATGTGGTTGGCCGGCATTCTTTGACGCCATTCCGGGCGCTGTGACAAGACACGAGGACAGGGCATTCGGTATGTCACGTACGGAGATTGTCTGCAGTAACTGCGGTGGACATCTTGGTCACGTCTTCAAGGGTGAGGGTTATGGAACTCCTACCGACGAGAGGCACTGCGTGAACAGTGTCAGCATCAACTTTAGTGAGGGTGTCGACCGACAGAACAAGGCATAGGCCATTCAACATGTAGTTTTTTGTAAAACTGAGTCAAGCGCGATGACAAAGATCACATAGTGCCCTTGTGTTTTTTCTGTGCTCAACGGCCTCACAGACTCTTTGTTCTTATCGCTTGAAGCCATCATGATCTTGATTGCAGAGGCATTTGAGCTGCACCACCAATTCAGTTTATTGCACACGAGCAAGCAAGCAGATCAAGTTATTGTTAACTTTGAGTTCCACCTGCAGGCTATGACACCCTAATGATTAAACACTAGAGAGATTCGTTAACGGTGTCCTCAATCCTTCTTGTTCAAAGAGGTGTCCTTATGAAGATTTACCCGAAGGTTCCTTTCGGCGCGGTTATCACCATTCAGTTATCACAGGTGCCACTTAGTTTCTAAGATCACAACACATTTTGTAGAAGTTAGGAACACGCAATAAACGCATGTCCAGGCGAGTAGCCGGATTATGTACGTATGAATACCTCCATGGTCAAACATGCCAACCACTGCAAGGAGCCGCGCCGCATGTAAGAAGTGGTGGTGAGATGACGAACTGTTTGTGCTTTTCATTGGTTGTCAAACTGACACGGCAGAACTCTTCATTCTCATCCGAGCCGGCATACCCTTCGTATGTGGTAAAGGCGTCAAAAGCGCAATCATTTCTGCGGCTGTTCTCTTGCATGAATGCCATTTCAGAATACTGCCTTTGTCCGGTAAGTCAAGGAACCCCTCGGTGTGTGCAGATGTCTGGTTACAGCGTACGATCCCTACCTATGGCTATCTGCATTAAGGGGTGAGAAGAAAAGACTACATCGTAATATGCTAATACATTACGACAATCATTGTAGGTTGAGGAAGAATACATCATCATTGCGTGTGCTATGTTATGTTTCGATTGCCGTTTGACAGCCTTATAAGGGTGAATGCTCGGATGATGGCGCTTTCCCAGCCAAGCGATTGACCCAAAC
>Ga0160429_1001486_pt1 | contig 13042 bp, 12 predicted proteins | sample SolpanmetagenomR_FD_108199 | JGI IMG/M metagenome (GOLD analysis project Ga0160429, IMG submission 108199) | Solar panel surface microbial communities from Lawrence Berkeley National Laboratory, California, USA - R | ecosystem: Engineered > Built environment > Solar panel > Unclassified ... | reverse complement strand
GTCCGTAATTTTGAAGTTCTGGGCGGGCCGGCCACTCGGCCCCCAGACCCTAGCCAAGATGTCCGCAGAGAAGAACGAAGAAAAAATCCAGGCTGCCCTCAACGCCAACCCCGGCGTGGCGGGCGCCGCCAAGCGCCGCATCGGCGGCTTGGGCCGGGGCCTCAACGCGCTTATCGAGGGCAGCTACGACAAGCCCGCCGAGCGCATTATTGCGGCCACGCCCAGCCCCGCGAGCTCGGTAGGCCTGATTCCGGTGGCCCACATCGAGGCCAACCCCTACCAGCCGCGCACCCACTTCGACCAGGAAGCCCTGGCCGAGCTGGCCGATAGCATCAAGATTCAAGGCATTATTCAGCCCGTAACGGTGCGCCAGCTGGGCACCAACTCCTACCAGCTCATCTCGGGCGAGCGCCGCCTGCAAGCCAGCAAGCTGGCGGGCCTGGACAGCATTCCGGCCTACGTGCGCAAGGCCGACGACCAGCAGATGCTGGAAATGGCCCTCATCGAGAACATTCAGCGCGAAAACCTGAATGCCATCGAAATTGCCCTCAGCTACCAGCGCCTGCTGAGCGAGTGCCAGCTGCGTCAGGAAGACCTAGGCGAGCGCGTAGGCAAAAACCGCAGCACCGTCACCAACTACCTGCGCCTGCTGAAGCTGCCGCCCAGCATCCAGATTGGCCTGCGCGACTCGGTGATTGGCATGGGCCACGCCCGCGCCCTCATCAACATCGAAGACCCGCAGCAGCAGGTGGACTTGTACCGCCGCATTGTGGCCGAGGACCTCTCGGTGCGCCGCGTGGAGGAGCTGGTGCGCAACGGCTACGCCCGCCCCGAGGGCCCGGCCCCCAGCCCCGCCGCCCCGGCTACGCCCGTGGTGCCGGTGGCCGAGCTGCGCCGCACCGAGCGCCAGCTCACCGACTACTTCGGCTCGAAGGTGCAGCTGCGCCCCAGCCCCCAGGGCCGCGGCGAAATCAAGATTTCCTTCGATTCGGTGGAGGACATGCAACGCATTCTGCACATTCTGCAACCTGCATAGGTACCGCAATTAGTGTGCGCCGGGTGGCGTTAGCGGCTTGCTTATGAGAAACTTCGTGCTTTTATGCGTCCGGGGGCTGGCTAGCCCTGGCTGGCGGCTGGGCCTCGTGCTGGCGCTGCTGGCCGGCGCTCGGCCGGCCCTGGCCCAGATACCCACGGCCACCAATCCCTACGACGTGAACCCGGCTGCCCCCCAGGTGGTGCGGCCCGACACGGCCACGGTGCGCAAGGTCAGCAAGAAGGAGAAACGCGCCCTGGCTGCCGCAGACTCGGCCAAGCGCACCGAGCGGCTGTTTGGCTTCCGGGTAACCCGACCCCAGAAGGCGGGCTTTCTGGCGATTATTCCCGGCGCGGGGCAGATTTACAACCGCAAATACTGGAAGCTGCCCATCGTGTACGGCATGGTGGGTGGGCTAGGGTACTGGGTGTGGTTTCAGCAGCGCTACTACGGCTACTACCGCGACGCCAAGCGCGACCCAACCAGCATCGCAGATATCCAGGACGAAGACGCGCGCAGATACATTGCTACCCTCACGCCCAACAACATCGAAAACCAGCTGCAAGGCTACCGCAGCTACCGCGACCTGGCGGTGCTCATCAGCGCGCTCGGGTATTCACTCACCATTCTGGATGCCGTGGTGGATGCCCACCTGCACGATTTCGACGTGAGCGACAACCTCTCGCTGAACTGGCAGCCGGGACTGGTGCCGGTGCCAGGGCAGGCGGCCTTCACCCCTGGCCTTACCCTGACGCTGCATCATAAATAAGCGAATAAGTGGCTAGCCCACTGCTAATTAACCGCATGAAAATACTGCTTATCGGCTACGGCAAAATGGGCCAGACGATAGCCGGGCTAGCCGCCGGCCGGGGCCACGACATCGTGGGCATCGTGGACAACCAGAACCCTGGCCCGCGCATTGAGGATTTTACCCCGGGCCAGGTCGACGTGGCCATCGAGTTTACCCACCCCGAGGCCGCCTACGCCAACGTGGCGGCCTGCCTGCGGCAGGGCCTGCCGGTGGTGTGCGGCTCTACGGGCTGGCTGCACCACTTTGAGGAGGCTAGCCAGCTGACCAAGGAGACGAACGGCGCGCTGTTCTACGCTTCCAACTACAGCGTGGGCGTGAACCTGTTTTTTCACTTCAACGAGTACATCGCGGCCAAGATGAACCAGTTTGCGGCCGGCTACGACGTGCAGATGACTGAGATTCACCACGTGCACAAGGTGGACCAGCCCAGCGGCACGGCCCTCACGGCTGCCGAGGGCATCTTGGCCCACTTCCCGGCCAAAACTACCTGGCGCAACGCCCTCGCCGAGGCGCCCAACGAGCTGGCGGTGCTCAGCGAGCGGCGCGGCGAGGTGGTGGGCACCCACGAGGTGCGCTACGTGTCGAGCGCCGACACCATCGAACTGCGCCACGAGGCCCACTCGCGCGAAGGCTTTGCGCTGGGGGCGCTGCTGGCGGCCGAGTGGCTGCCCGGCCGCCACGGCGTGTTTGGCATGAAGGAGCTGCTGGGGCTGTAACGCCACACGACACTTCGGTTTATCGTCGTTTATTTGCCGGATATTCTTTTGGGAGGCCCGCGCCTCCGCTCCTGTTTCATGCTCTTTCGTAAAACTGACCCTAACGCCCCGCCCAAACCGCCCAAGGGCAAAGGCCGCGAGTGGGTCGATTCGCTGCTGTTTGCCGTTATCGCGGCCACGCTCATCCGCTGGGCCACGTTCGAGGCCTACGTTATTCCGTCGGAGAGCATGGAGCACTCGCTGCTGGTGGGCGACTATCTGTTTGTAAGCAAGTTGCACTACGGGCCCATTACGCCCCAAACGCCCTTGCAGGTGCCCCTTACGCACCAGACGCTGCCTATTTTCGGCTTCAAGAGCTACTCCGACCTCATTCAGCTGCCTACCTACCGGCTGCCGGGCTTTAGCTCGGTGAAGCGCAACGATGTGGTGGTGTTTCACGTGCCGCACGAGCAGCAGTACCCCGCCGATTTGCGCACCAACTACATCAAGCGCTGCATCGCCATTGCCGGCGATACGCTCGTGATTAAGGACCGGCAGGTGTTCATCAATGGCAAGCCGGGCGTGATTGCCGGCCAGCCCCAGACGCGCTACTTCATGCAGGTGAAGGAGCTCAACGACGAGGTGCGCCAGGCCCTGCACGACCAGGGCGTGGTAAGCTACCGCACCCCCGACGGCCTGCCCTCGGCCGAAACCGGCCCCAACGGCCAGCCTGGCTATAGCATTGAGTGCTCGGCCGCCGTGGCCGACTACTTCCGCCGTCAGTCCTACGTGGTGTCGCTCACGCCCTCCAACGATGCCGTGGGCGCCCAGCTCTTCCCCGATGCCGTGGACCTGCACTACACCGACGGCGTGCAGCTGCTAGGCGGCCAGAGCGCCACCAAGCGCGACTGGACCCTCGACAACTACGGCCCGCTGCCGGTACCTAAAAAAGGCCAGACCATCGCCCTCTCGCCCGCCAATGCCGGCATTTACTACAAAATAGTGAGCCAGTACGAGCGCAACCAGAACGTGAGCTGGGACGACAAAACCGGCATGATACTGCAAGACGGCCAGCCCCTGACGAGCTACACCATCAAGCAGAACTACTACTTCATGATGGGTGACAACCGCCACAACTCCGAGGATTCGCGCTTCTGGGGCTTCGTGCCCGAAGACCACATCGTGGGCAAGGCCGTGCTCATCTGGCTCTCGCTCGACCCCTTTGGCGACGCTACTCATAAGGTGCGCTGGGGCCGGTTGTTTCACACCATCGACTAGGTCGTAGCGCGGGCTCTGTAGCCCGCATTGTGAACGCTGCAAAACGCGGGCTATAAAGCCCGCACTCCTAACCTCGGCCGGAATTATTCGGCCGGGGTTTTTTGTTCATATCAGTGAAATCTAGTAGCTTGCGTCTGACTAGTTTTCGCCTCTCGTATATGGACCAAAAAGTGCTTGTACTCAATGGCGACTACACCGCCATTACCTTATGCAGCGTGCAGAAGGCGTTTGTTTTATTGTTTTTGGATAAGGCGGAAATGGTGGCGAAGTCGGAACACGGCGTGATGCGCACCATCTCGCAGGCGTTCCCTAAACCGAGCATCATCCGGCTGGCGCGCTACGTGCGGGTACCCTACAAGGGCATTGCCCTCAGCCGCCACAATATTTTCAAGCGCGACCAGTACGAGTGCCAGTACTGTGGCTCGACCAAAAACCTGACCCTCGACCACGTGATGCCCCGCTCGCGCGGCGGCGACTCGGGCTGGACCAACCTCGTGGCCGCCTGCTCGCGCTGCAACCACGCCAAGGGCCAGCGCACGCCCGCCGAGGCCAACATGCCCCTGCGCACCCAACCCAAGAAGCCGACCCTGGCGGGCTTCCTCAAGCTCTCGGCCGGTACCCTCGACCAGAACTGGCACGCCTATCTGGGTTAGCGGCCCACCTGCCTCAACAAAAAAGCTCCCCGCCAGGCTGGCGGGGAGCTTTTTTGTTGAGGCAGGGCTAGCTAGTAGGTAGCGCTTTCGGCAGACCCGGCGGGGTAGGTTTCCCCCTCCGAATACTCCTCCGATACCGGGCGGCCGCCCACGAAGGTCAGCAGGTCGCGGTTGAGGCGGTCGGCGGCCGTTACGTTGAGGCCGTGGGCTTTGCCCTCGTACACGACCAGCTGGGCACCGGGAACCAACTCGACGGCACGCTTGGCGCTGTTGTCGAGCGGCACCGTCTTGTCTTCATCGCCGTGGATGAACAGGGCCGGCACCTTGATACCTTTCAAATCCTGGCGGAAATCGGTGGCGCTGAAGGCTTTTACGCACTCCGTGGTGGCGCGGGGCGTGGCTTGCAGGGCAATGCTCTGGCTCCAGTTGAGGGTAGCCTCGCTCACGGGGTGGTTTACCAAGCTCACGCCGTAGAATCCCTTGCCGAAGGTAGCCAGGAAGTCGGGGCGGTCCTTGCCGATATTTTTCAGCATGTCGTCAAACGTCGACTTGTCTACGCCGTCGGGGTTGTCCTCCGTCTTGAGCAGATAAGGCGTTACGGCGCTGATAAATACTACTTTGCTCACGCGTGCGCCCTGGTGGCGGCTCATGTAGCGGGCTACTTCGCCGCCACCCATTGAGAAGCCCACGAGGGTTACGTTTTGCAGGTTCAGCTCGTCGAGCACGGCCTTCAGGTCGTCGGCGAAGGTGTCATAGTCGTAGCCATCCCAGGGCTTCGACGACTTGCCGAAGCCACGGCGGTCGTAGGCCACCACGCGCACCCCGTGCAGCGGCAGCTCGGCCAGTTGAAATTCCCAGGACTGCAAATCGAGCGGCCAGCCGTGGATAAGCACGACGGGGTTGCCCTGGCCGTAGTCCACATAGTTGAGTTCGATGGGTTTGCCGGCAGCGTCGCTGCCTACTTTGATGAGGTTCATAAACCGGAAAAGGAAATGGGAGAAATTCTGATGGTGAGTTACGTAATGCCTGATGGTTGGGATTATAAATGCCATAATCTTTCTGTTAAATAGCCTAGCGGCCTGCCGCTCAGGCTAGCATGGTTTTGGCTTTCCGCACCGGTTTAGTCGGCACTGGGCGCGTAGCCCCCTATTCTCCCCGTCATTTGCGCCATGAAACGCACCGTTCTGCTCCTGGCCGGGCTGCTGGGGCTAGCCGCCTGCAACAGCCAGCCCACCGCCACTACTGCCACTGCTGATGCTGCCCCCGGCGCAACTCCGGCGGCGACCCTAGTCAACTCGCCCGGCACCGCCTACCAGGTGTACCGCGCCTTGCTGCCCGGGCAGGATGACAGCATCACGCTACACCTGGTGGCCGCCCCGCGCAGCTTCGATGCCACGGGTACTACGGGTCACTTTGGCAGCTACTACGGCCCCGATGGCCACCCCTACACCCTGCAAGGCCAGCCCAGCCTGGCCCCCGACAGCGTGGTGCTGTTTGACACCAGCCCCGAAAAAGCTATCGACCCCAACGGGGCTACGCTGTACTGGCGCCTGCGCCGCCAGCCTGGCCGCGGCGACCTGGCCGGCACGGTGGGCGGGCAGCCTGCCCGGCTGCGGCGGCTGTCCCCGGCGGCGGGCGCGCTCAGCTTCGTGGTGCGCTACTTTGCCGATTCGGCGGCCGCGTTTCCGCAGGAGGCCAAGTCGCCGCGCGGGCACCTGAGCTTGCAGGCGCTGATGCCGGTGGGGGGCACGGCCAGCCTGCGCCAGCGCCTGACCGACAACATCCTGACCGGCCTGCGCGGCGACACCCTCGATGGCCTGCCGCCCCTGGACCTTAAGACGCTGTATAAGCAGCAGCGCCAGCAATTTTTCCGGGAGTACCGCGAGGATGCCGCCGACAGCCGCCCCGCCCCCGCCGACACGGCGGGCATCGGGGCCTACGCGCCGGGCCTCAGCTACGAAGACCAGACCAATACCTACGTGCTTTACCAGCAGCGCGACCTGCTGAGCCTGACGTTCTTCCACTACAACTACAGCGGCGGTGCCCACGGCAACTACGGCTCGACGGGGGCTACCTACGACCTGCGTACCGGCAAGCGCCTGCGCTACGAGGCTATTTTCCGCCCCGAGGCGGCCCAGCAGCTGCCGGCCCTACTAGGGCGCGCGGTGCGCCCGCTGGTAGGGCTAGCCGCCACCGACCCGCTCGATAAGCAACTCTTCGTGAAGCAGATGCCCGTAACGCACAATGTTTTTCTGACCAGCGGCGGGGCGGTGTTTATTTATCAGCCCTACGAGATTGCGGCCTATGCCCAGGGCGAAGTGCGGGTATTTTTGCCGCTGGCCGCCATTCGCCCGCTGCTGCGCGAGGGCCTGCCGCTACCGGGCGCCGCGCCCGTAGCCGTAGGGCCGGCCGGCTCACCCGTGGGCCAACCGGGGCACTAGCCCGTTGGCTAGGCAGCCGCCCGGCCGTTGCCAATTTTATTTCCTGCCCATGCTGCCCGAATCCCTATTAGTAGCCGAAGCCTTCCGCCTCTTCGATGCCGCCAACGCCGAAGACCCCACCCAGGAGCCCGACGAAACGGGCACGCCGACCCCAAAGGAGGTGCTCTACGCCCGGCGCATGAGCGCCTGCCTGGCCCGCGTGGCACCCGCGGCGCCGGTGGCCGTGCAGCTGGCCGCCCGGGGCCAGCACATCCGGCGCTGGGCTATTCCGCGCGTCGATTTTCCGCTCACCCGCCCCGGCTACCACCAGTGGCGCAATGCCCTGAAGCGCTACCATGCCGAGGTGGCCGGGCAGCTGCTGGCGCAGGCCGGCTACGCGCTCCCGCTCATCACCCGCGTGCAGGAATTGCTGCAAAAGCTGCGCCTCAAGGACGACCCCGAGGTGCAGCTGCTCGAAGACGTTATCTGCCTGGTTTTTCTGGAATATTATTTCCTGCCCTTCGCCGCCCAGCATCCCGAAGAGAAAGTGCTGGACATCGTGCGAAAAACCTGGGCCAAGATGACGCCGCGCGGCCACGCGCTGGCCCTGCAACTACCGCTACCCCCGGTTGCGCAGGCGCTGGTGGCCAAGGCGCTGGGCTAGGCCCGCCGCTGGCTCTGGGGGAAAGCCCGACCGTTGAGTTAACCTAAATGAAGGCCTAATGAATTGCAAATGAGCAATGAATGAAGGTCGGCTTGCTGGCTAGCAAGTACTTGAACCTGCATCCGCTGGCTGCGTATGGTGGTGCTTAACGGGGCACTTGTGGCGGGCACCCGGCCCGTTGCCCGGGCTCGCCGGCACCCCGTTTTGCTTATGCCTGACTCTTCTCTTGCGGCCGGGCGGCCCTTGGTGTATGCCCACCTCGGCGACTTGCACATCACCGATGCCCGGGCCGGCCACTACCGCGATTTACTGGCCCTGCTGGCGCAGTTGGAAACGGAGGGCGCTGGCCAGCTTGACTTCCTTTACCTACCCGGCGACGTAGCCGACAACGGCCGCCCCGAGCAGTACCGCCTCGTGGCCACGGCCCTGCGGCTGGCCAGCGTGCCGGTGCACGTCATCACCGGCGACCACGACATGGAGCCCCGCAGCCTGGCCAACTTCTACGGCCTGCCGGCCACCGCACCCCTGCCCTGGGCTCGCACGGTGCGGGGCGTGCGCTGCCTGTTTCTGGATATGTGCGGCGCTGGCGCGGGCGGCCCCGATTTCCGGCTGGGCACGGCGCAGCTGAGTTGGCTAGCCACCGAGCTTAGCCAGGTGCCGGCCGGCACCGAGGTAGCGCTGTTTCTGCATACCTACCCCGCCGACCTCGTTGATGCCGCCGAACGGGCGCAGCTCACGGCGCTCGTGGCGCAGCACCGGGTGGCCCTGCTCGACATGGGCCACACCCACTACAACGAGCTGGCCAACGACGGCACCACCATCTACGCCGCCACCCGCTCCACGGGCCAGCTTGAGGAAGGGCCGGTCGGCTTCTCGCTCGTCAGCCTCGACCAGGGCGTGGTGAGCTGGCGCTTCAAGCCGCTCGACGCGGTTTTCCCCTTCGTACTCATCACCGCCCCGGCCGACTACCGCCTGCTGCGCCACGCCGGGCAGGCCGTGGGCGCGCAGTTTACGGTGCGGGCTGTGGTGCTGGGAGCTGAGGAGGTGCAGCAAGTAGCCTACTGGCTAGGCGATGATGACGCCCCCCGCCAGCCCATGCAGCGCGATGCGGTGGGCGTGTGGTGGGCCACCGCTAGCCTGCCAGCGGGCGCTGCGGCCCGGCTGCCCCTCACCGTGGAGGCTCGCGACGCCACCGGCCGCCCCGGCCGCCACCAGCTGCGGCTAGCGGTGGCGCCCTACCAGCCGCAGCCCCGCGCCGCCGCGGGCAGCGACGCAACCAGCATCGGCGCCTGGGAAGAGAATGGCATTATGGGTACCCAGCTTGGCCCCAACCGCAATGCCCGCCCCGTGCACCCCAGCTCGTAGCGCGGGGCTAGCCACTCGCGCCGGCCGCAAGCAAGTGCCTGCTGCGCCGCCAGGCCGTTTCAGAACTCTCACCTTAAACCTCTTCGCAATTCGCTTTTCTGATGCACGTTATTTTAATCTGGATTATCTCCGTGCTGGCCATTGGGCTGGTCATTGCCCGGCCCTTCAAGGTACCGGAATATGTATGGGCGCTGGGCGGCGCGGCGCTGCTGCTGGTGTTCGGCCTGCTGAGCCCGGCTGAGGGGCTGGCCGGCGTGGCGAAAGGCCTCGACGTGTACTTATTCTTGACAGGCATGATGCTGCTGGCCGAAATTGCCCGCGAGGAAAAGCTCTTCGACTGGCTGGCCGCCCACGCCACCAAGCTGGCCAAGGGCTCGGCCACCCGGCTGTTTGGGCTGATTTACCTGGTGGGCGTGGTCGTGACGACCTTCCTCTCCAACGACGCCACGGCCGTGGTGCTCACCCCCGCCGTAGCCGCCGCCGTGAAGGCCGCCAAGGTTAAAAACCCGCTGCCCTACTTGTTTATCTGCGCGTTTATTGCCAACGCGGCCTCGTTTGTGCTCCCCATTTCTAACCCGGCTAATCTGGTTATCTACGGCGCGCACATGCCACCGCTGCTTCAGTGGCTGCCGCGCTACCTGCTGCCGGCGCTGGTGTCCATCGGGGCTACTTACGCGGTGCTGCGCTACACCCAGCGCGCCGAGCTGACCGAACCCATCGAGAAAGACATCGAGCTACCTGAGCTCGGGCGCGGCGGGCAGGTGGCACTGGCGGGCATCGGGCTCACGGCCGGGGCGCTGCTGCTGGCCTCGGCTTTCGACAAGCCGCTGGGGCTGCCCACGGCCATAACGGGCGTGCTCACGACGGCCGTGGTGCTCCTCATCGTGCGCAAAAACCCACTCGATATCGTCAAAAGCGTGTCGTGGGCGGTGCTGCCGCTGGTAGCGGGGCTGTTTGTGCTGGTCGAGGCGCTGGGCAAAACGGGCATCACGCAGTCGCTCGCGGCACTGCTCACGCGCAGCGCCGGGCAGTCGGCGGCGGGCACAACCTGGGCTAGCGGGGTGGGTGTGGCGCTGGTGTGCAATGTGATGAACAACCTGCCCGCCGGCCTCATCGCCGGCAACGTGATGCAGGCTTCCCAAGTGCCCGAAACCGTGAAGAGTGCCGTGCTCATCGGCATCGACCTCGGCCCCAACCTCTCCATCACTGGCTCGCTGGCCACGCTGCTGTGGCTGGTGGCCCTGCGCCGCGAGAATATCGACGTCAGCGCCTGGCAGTTTCTCAAGCTCGGCGCAGTGGTCATGACCATTCCGCTGCTGCTGGCGCTGGCCGCGCTGTTCATCTAGTCTCTCCTCCACCTTTTCCCTTGTCAACCATGCAGGTCAATGCTGCTTACCTCTACCCCATCATCATTGCGGCTGGCTTGTTGCAGGCCTGGGGCCCGCCCATGAACGGCGCTTTGCAGAAGTCGCTGGTCAATCCCTGGCTAGCCAGCCTGGTGTCGTTTCTGCCCATTATCGCGCTGCTGTTCTGCCTCTTCATTTGCAGCCCCAAGCCGCTGCCCACCGTGGAAGGCATCTCGACGATGCCGTGGTGGGCGCCGCTGGGCGGCCTCATGGGCGCGGGCGCCGTGGTGGCGGGCCTCATGTTTGTCAACAAGGTGGGCACCGGCGCCTTCGCCGGCCTCACCATTTCGGCCAACCTGCTGATGTCGGTGATGATTGACAAATTTGGCTGGTTCGGCATGGAAGTACACGCCCTCAGCCCCGGCCGCATCGCGGGCTGCGCGCTGCTGGTTATCGGTGTTATTCTCATCTCTAAATTTTAGCCTGGCTACTAACAGCAGCAGAGGTAGCAGTAGGCTAGCTAGCCGATGCTCGCTGATTGCCTATTGTGCGCAAGGCGTAAACTAAAGAACGTCGGGCTAGGGCAAGTATCCACTTGACCCGGCCCGACGTTCTTTGCTTTCCATTAGCCCTCGCTCCCTATGCCCGACCAGAACCCCCTTTTCCCCGCCTTTCTCAAGCTCGAAAACTTGCGCGTGCTGCTCGTGGGCGGCGGCAACGTGGGCCTCGAAAAACTCACCGCCATCCTGCGCAGCAGCCCCGAAACGGCCGTTACCATCGTCAGCCTTACGTTTCTGCCCGAGCTGCGCGCCCTGGCAGCGAGCCACCCACGCCTCCAACTCATTGAGCGCGGCTGGCTCGAAGCCGACCTCGACGCCGCCGACATCGTCTTTGCCGCTACCGACGACCCGGCCCTGCACCGCCGCATCAAGGCCGCTGCCCGCGCCCGCCTCCTGCTTGTGAACGTGGCCGACACGCCCGACCTCTGCGACTTTTACCTGTCGTCGGTGGTGCAAAAAGGCCAGCTCAAAATTGCTATCTCCACCAATGGCAAGTCGCCCACCGTGGCCAAGCGCGTGCGCGCCCTGCTCGAGGAAGCCCTACCCGAGGAGCTGGACGATATTTTACAGCAAATGACCGTCATCCGCGGCCGGCTGGCCGGCGATTTCGCCGCCAAGGTCAAATCCCTCAATGCCGTCACGGCCGAGCTGGCTGGCGGCAAGGCATACGAGTCGCCCGCTACGAAGAAGTGGCGGCGCCTGGCTACGGGAGCACTGGTGGCTACCAGTGCATTGCTGATAGGTCGGTTATTTCGGCGGCCGGAGTAGCTTTAACGCCTATGCGATACAGCCTCCCGTTCCTTATTCTACTCGCCGTAGCTTGCTCACAGCCGAAACCAGTTGGTAAACGTGTGCATTTGGTTAAAGGCAATATTTCTTTTGTCTTGCCTGATAGCTCCCTTCGTTACAGCAATCCTATTCTTTGGGCTGCTGACTATAACATGGGTAGCTACGGGGAAGCTGGCGGATTTTATTGCAACCAAGACTCTTCTATAATAGTGTCGGTTTATGTCAAGGTCTATCCTAACCCATTGCAAAGAACAGCACAGTGGAAGATGCTAGCCGATGAGAAGCATCGATTAGAAGAATTGGCTGCTAAAAGCAGGGGCTTGGCTGTAATCGAGCACTTTGCCTCTGATAGCTCTGCACGCACCGTTACGATAGATTATCATATGCCTAAACGGCCCGAAAAGGGCTGGCGTGGTCAGGCAAGCTATGAAAAAACATTTACTTTCTATGGCCCACAGAGGACTATAGAATTCTGGTTTTTCGCACCGAATAACACATTGAATCGCCAAGCTATTACGACTGCCTGTGCAAGTGTGCACGTCAGTCCAACCTATTTGCAGGCAGGCGCTAAGCCCTATCCAGCAAGAGAGTACCGGGATTAGCAAAACTCACTGAAAATCCGTACCTTTGCGGCCCCGTCAAGGTGGCGGGTCGGGGGCTCGCGCCTTCGGAACCAACCCAAAATGCGCCCCGCCCCGGGTTCCGGCGTGGCGTTCAGTAGCTTAGGAACCTGCTAGTAACATGGCAGAAATGGTTGACGACTTCGACTGGGATAATGTTGGAGCAAGCGGCTTCGGCGGCAATTACAACGCCGAGCAGCGCGCCGAGCTGGAAAAGCTCTACGGCGACACCCTCACCACCGTACAGGAGGAAGAGGTAATTAAAGGTACCGTGGTAGGCATCACCGACCGCGACGTAATCCTGAACATCGGCTTCAAATCGGACGGCCTCGTGCCCCTGAGCGAATTCCGCGACATGCCCGAGCTGAAGGTGGGCGACGAGGTTGACGTATTCATCGAAGACCAGGAAGATGCCAACGGCCAGCTCATCCTGAGCCGTAAGAAGGCTAAAATCAAGCAGGCCTGGAACGCTATCTACGCGGCCCTGGAGAATGATACCGTGCTGGAAGGCGTGGTGAAGCGCCGCACCAAAGGCGGCCTCATCATGGAGATGGATGGCGTAGAGGCCTTCCTCCCCGGCTCGCAAATCGACGTGAAACCCATCCGCGACTTCGACATTTATGTTGGTCGCCGCATGGAAGTGAAAGTCGTGAAAATCAACGCTGCTTTCGACAACGTAGTGGTGTCGCACAAAGTCCTCATCGAGAAGGACCTCGAGCAGCAGCGCGAAGCCATCCTGAACAACCTCGAAAAAGGTCAGATTCTGGAAGGCAACATCAAGAACATGACCAACTTCGGCGTGTTCATC
>Ga0160429_1001483_pt1 | contig 13058 bp, 12 predicted proteins | sample SolpanmetagenomR_FD_108199 | JGI IMG/M metagenome (GOLD analysis project Ga0160429, IMG submission 108199) | Solar panel surface microbial communities from Lawrence Berkeley National Laboratory, California, USA - R | ecosystem: Engineered > Built environment > Solar panel > Unclassified ... | reverse complement strand
CTATCAATCCTAGAACCTTCTGATGTCGTTTCTATGCATCGCAAATAAAGGGAAGCTTGCCTCCTTTTCGTTTTTTCCACCTTTTCTTAAACCTCTCCTCCTTTAGCAACGAATCTTTTGTTAACTTTTCTTGTGCATAAAAAAGTAAACACACTTGACAGACATGTCGGATCAGCTAAATAGTATCCATCACCTTCACAAACCACCGCAACCTTTTGATGATCTGCCTATACGATCCCACCTTTCACAACCCGCAGTCACCGGACAGCGAACAATTTCACCATGTTGTATCCGCGCTACCCCGGCTCTAACAATTATGGCGCATCAAAATAGTATGAACCAGGATAATTCTCTCCAATCCGAACCTCCACTTACTCAACGGGATACGAGCACCATGGCAAGTTTCCCATACCATGGAGCAACGTTTCACGGCATGATGAACCAGAAATCTGCTCTCCCAATACATTCTTTACATGCTCATGAGTATGCGAACACCATGGCAAGTTTCCAACACCCTGAAGTACCGTTTGATACTAGTATAAACCAGAACTCTGCTCCCCCAATGGATTCCTCATATACTCATGAGCTTATGTATAATTTCGAACCCTCCTTGTTGTCAAGGGCCACAGACCAAAGTATGGTGCATGGAAGAAGCAAAACCCCGAGGTTTGCCCTACAAGACAATCTGTCATATACCCAAGGGTATACAAATACCGCGAGATATGCTATGGCATGTCCCTCATCCTATGGGAGGACGCTTCAGCATAGCATTAATCAAAACTCTGCCCTCCTAACAGAGCCTTTATATACTTATGATCAAGCAGATAGTCTAGGTTATGCTGGAGCAGATGTCCCATATCATGACGTTCGGACCCTGCATCATCCAGGGGCCCCTTTTTTAGACGCAGGTATACCAGATCATGACTTGACAACGCAATATCAGCGCCCTACTACAATTTACCACACGCCTTTTCCAACCTCTCAAACAAACTCGATGCACCACATACCTCATTACGAACAGACAGTCCCGGTTGCTCAAACACCAGCCAGAACTATCGCAGCATCAGATCCCATAGGGGATGCAAACCCGCATCAAGTCTCTAGGGGTATAATTGATTGGAAGTTCGGCTTCCAAATAAATGAAGGTGTTCTTGGTCATCTAGCTATCTATATTAGTGTAAGAGATCACCCGGTATCTGTCAAGCGTCATCAAACGCACGAGATGACGAGGGGTCGTTACCCTGTTGAACTTGCTTCATTCCTCAACGGATACATCGGCCAGTCGTCTGACCCAAAAGATAAAAAATTCAGATGCGATATGTGCAAAAACCAATACCATGTTCGTAAAATCGCATACCAACATGTGGCACGGGCTTGTTCCAAGAGGGATTTTTTCTGTGCTGGTTGTGGTACAAAATTCCACGTTATGGATGAATACATTCAGCACCTTGAACGGACAGACTTTTGCACACGATATGTGGATCAGGAAATCAATAACAAGACAGAGCCATCAGAATCGGGGCCAAAAAAGGGAGAGGGGGCAAAGAGTGATAACGAGAGGCGTCAGAATCCGGTACTTACCAACAGAAGCTCAGGCGGTCGCACTTCTCTTGTACAAACTCCATTGATGCCACTTCCTACTGCAGGCGGTATTCGTACACAACAGTCAAGAGATTATGTCAAGTCCAGACGTAACAGAAAGTCAACCGTCAGGTCTCAACAACTAGGAGCGTATGACACTCATACACAAACTTGATATCCAGTCACTTGGACACATTCGTTTCTTCTGAGCAGCCCCATATAAGAAAGAACCATACAACGGAAGAAGGTGCGAGAACGGATACGGAGTATGTCATAAGGACGTGCATTGTTCGGGAGTAAAAGGTCGCTGTGTAATGAGATTGAATTAGCAGCATCGATCTGACGGGTCAGCGTCCAGAGTCATTCAAACGATTCAATACGAAGGTGTGTACATGCGTCGTACTTGAAAAGATTTTGAGTCATTTGAGAGTTTTAATGATATTTTGGAGTTTTTGGACTTGGGATTTCCATTCAGGTGTACACGAGACATCTGGGATCAGAGAGAGGTAAGTATAGGGTTTGTATATCATTGGCTCGCGTTTTTGCAATTTTGTCCACAATTTTTGCGGTTATCGTTCATAGCTACACTAGAGTGAGTTAGGCGTTATTGTTGTTGTTGTATCTTGCTAATGAAATCATGTTCTTTAATTACATGCCATTTCGCTGTTAACTGATTATGAGCTACGTGAATTGGTAAAGACATGAATCGGACTATGGATCGACCACTAGTCTGCCCTACGCTCTTAATGGTGTGGCAATTCTGTCCTCGGCGCTCGATACCATTCAACCCGGTCTCTCACTTGTGTGAGTTGTTCGAAAGCATATGCAATCTTGATGAGTGTCGCTTCGGTGCCAGGTTTTCCGATAAAAGTGATGCAAAACCTATAAGATCGAATTAGCTAGAGATCACACGTAGAATGGTCATTTGTTATACGGTATCCCGGGTCCAACATCAACCATAGTGGCTTCATACATGACCACCTTTTCATCTTTTGGCCAAATACCCATTGGTACACAGATCATCGGTAGACCTGCTCTACTAGCCGGACCAATAATACTGTTATATGCTAGAGGTATAGCAATCACTTCTAAGCCATGAAGTTCCATTGCACCCAATACTCCACCTTCTCCGGCTAGAAATGCATCTTCTGCGATAACAGCATCTCGTTCCGTTTTATTCTTACCAAGTCTCAATGCTGCGTCCCATTTATACGTCCCGTATTTCTCGACCTGCTCTCGTGGGTCCGCTTTGGCTGCTTCTAACATATCCTCCAAAGTGTTTATACCATTCGGATTCGTGGCAAGTGTTGATAGATATTTCTCCACGTCTTCTTTGAACGAGAAGCCTTTTGATTTGGCAGCCCATTTATCGTCCTGGCCCATCGCTCGTAGTGTATCAATAGCGGTTATATCCACGTCATGTTTGATAGTAGCACCAGCTGTCTTTAATATCATTAATGCATTATCAAACCCATCATGTAAAGTTTTATTTTGTTCCGTAGGAAATGCATTGTTGGGAATGCCGATCGTTATGTTGTTCAGGTCAGTAGATCGACAAGAATCGACATAATCGACCCCATTTTCATCTTGCACAATAATATTTAGTATAGCTGCTGCATCATGAACATTACGAGTGATTGGTCCGATTGAATCTGATCCTCTGCTGATCGGTATCATTCCATCATTCGATACTAGACCAACAGTGGGTTTTAAACCAATGACAGCATGTCTACTAGTAGGTTCAATCAACGCTCCACCATGCTAGTTTAACCATCAGCCTAGACGTACTTTGTTAACTACAATGTAGAATTGATCAATGACTCACATCATTTCCAAGACTCGCAAAGCACAAACCCAGTGCAACAGCCACCGCTGACCCAGAACTACTTCCTCCAGGCCTCATGTTCTCACATACCGCTCCAAATGTATTACCTCCCCTCGGACTCCACCCACTTGGTACATCTCCAGGTCCAAATTTGGCCCAGGCACTCAGGTTAGCTTTTCCTAGTATGACAGCACCGGCTTCGCGAAGTTTCGCTACTGCAGGTGCGTCATATCCCGGTCTAGCGCCTATAAGGATATGTGATCCAGCAGTCGTTTCCATGTCATCTTTAGTAGCAATGTTATCTTTTATCAAAAATGGAATGCCATGTAGTGGTCCACGAATACGATCAGATTTCAAGTCCTCGTCGAGAGAGTCAGCGATTGTCAGTGCGGATGGGTTCGTTTCTAACACGGGATGAAAGGTCGAATTGGTCTCTGATATGCGATTCAAATATGTTTGGACTAGTTGTCTGCATGTAAACTGTTGAGATCTTAAACCTTGTTGGGCTTCAGACAGTGTGATGTTTAGTAGAGATGGAATGTTGGTCATCTTGATCGACGATGATTACGGTTGCGACTGCAAAACTTATAACGTGTTGGCGTGACAGGTGATCAGAACGAGCATGGAATAAATGTAGAATAATTTGTCTAAATTCTGCCTTAATTCCGATCTAAATTTTGTTCCTACAGTTGGTGGACTGGGCTTGTAAACGAAATAGTGGAAAGCATTATCACGGTCTACCAATATGTTGTAGAGTGTCGAGTGTTGCAGGAATCGTGAAACGCTATCATACAAGCGAGATTATGCTACGATGTAGTGATATGACAGATGTATATGAGGTTCGAATTTGTATTTGATCAAAATTTAATTACTTGTACATTTCTTTTGCTGTTGTCTGGTGAGGTCATAAAGGATGTATAGCTACAAGCACTTGCTACTGATCGTTTACGTGGCACGAATGACAAGAGATGGTTCAACAGGGACAGTAAGTGGAAGTCAGTCAACAGATGATTTACAAGCTGTATTTCTAATGTGGTGAATATGGGAATGTCGTGGTGTTGTATTCTTTAGCTCAAAATGATGTCGAGCGCTAGTATTAGACATTCTCCAAGGTACGTAATGACGCAAGGGCCAGTCTGGACTGAAGACTTATGTACGATTGGAAACGCTCAACAAAGTGCCCTGAGAGTCAATAATGACAGACATATAATGTCACTTCGTTACGGTCTATAGGTGTCAAGTGACTAATGCTCATTGAAGCCGCTTATACTTGACACGTTGATTACGTGTTTATGATATCTTAAAGGTGACCTACATTCTTGCAGTCGTGCCCCACATAGCTTTTACTGCCGATTTGCCATGCTCATATGTGTGCAAGATGCTATTGTCAATAATTCTCAATCAGAACAACCAAAATCCTCGTCTTTGGCACTTTTTAATATATCGGCCATTTCAGAAGCCAATTTTGCACCAATTTCGTCACATATCTTGACGTATATATAACATAATAGCTGTTTGACGCTTTTACTATTCCAACTTAATGAATGCATCCAACCTTTGTTCCATTCTGGGAGATCGTTTCCTTGCAAGGATATCCTCTTTCTTGTCATTCTTTTATAATTAAAAACACCAAAGCTTTTCGTTAATGATCTTGCCCGGGCTTTCACCAAGCGAAAAACTGCGACCGTAGTCTGACAATCATGCCATTCTAGATGAAATCGATCATATTGGCGAAGATATAAAAGAACTTTTGGAGACCTCTTATCGTGAAATCACGGCTATAGACAGGCCGGTCACTTTGTGTATAGTCGCCGTTCTTGCATTATTGTCTATTGTGCCGAGGTTTTCTCCTATTGTCGACAATAGTAATAAGCTGGCGACGACGACGACAGTACTTTGCGATGGTATAAGGTTGACGAATACCAACAAAGCATTAATAAAGTCCGTCGGAACCGGATACTTATTAGGAAATAGAACTAATGATTTCATTGACCAATCAGATTTCAGACCATCGGAGATGTGGAAGTTTTTCTGCCAAGACTACTCACGCCCCTGACTTTTTCCCACACAGCCGTGATTATCATTAATTTTACTGTCACGTTGTAAAGGACCTTTCGGTTCGCTTTCGTTTCTTACTTGCTGGAACATGAGAAACGCCGAGTGTTCCGCTCCGTTCCGAGCACGACTCTTCATCATCCAACGCTGGTGGAAGTTTTATGCATGTGGAAAGTTTCGTGAATGTTGCAATTAATTAAATATTTGATTATATAGCTATTAGTCGTGACAAGAGCAGTCGATGCATTGTCATAAACCTAGATGCTAATGTTGATCATGTACCAATTTTACGTCTCGCGATCCATATGTATCAGTACATATCGTCAACACTCTTAGTTTCGAAAATCCCACACATCGCGAGAGTTTGTACAAACAAGACATGTTACCATGCCCTCGGACGAACTATCGGTCTGATTACTTCCCGGACGAACTATCGGTCTGATTACATCCCGGACGAATTAATGGGATGACAGTTGGCGCTGGTTACTCATCTCGTTTCAACTCTATATCAGATATACTTCGACGCCGTTGCTTTGATACATGCAACGGTACCTGTCATATACTGGGACAACCGGCGTAAAATGTTTTCAGCGTTCAGAACGTGGTAAGGTACAGTAACATCAAAGAAAAGTCGTTTTTGACCAGTATACGGTATGTATATTGACCACATTTGTCAAACTTAATAAAGCAGTAGTATGTAAGTTATGGAAGGATTCGTCAGTTCATTTGATGAACGGGTTCTCCTCCGTTCCGCCTTCTCTTGCTTTTTCTTCGATTCTTCTTACATGGTTGCATTCTTTCATTCTTGCTCGACTGGTTTTACTCTTGCCAATACTACGCATAGTCAGTCAACATTATGGCGGCCATGCCTAACGTTGATGAGATAATCGCTTCATCGCGAGCGATGACTTTGGATTTACAAAACATAGTTATCGCTTTCATGATCCTGATGGGTGTATCTTTTATTATGCGTATTTATACTCGAATATGGATAGTCAATGTTTTCGAAGCTGAAGATTGGACAATGATTCCTTCATTTGTGAGCCGCATTATCAAATTATTTCAATCACATGGTACTGATGTCGCAAACAAAAAGTTATTCGGTTTTACCGCTGGGGTGCTATCTTTGACATACGCAAAACAAGCGCTTGTCAATCAGTTCAACAATGAAGAATTGTCGGGACGGGTGAGTTTCATGTGGTAAATTTTCGATTACTACTAACCTTTCATTTCGTAGGTCCTCCTGACTACAGTAGCTTTAATGATAGTCTCGGATATATTCACCAGAATATCTTTTGGTTATTTCTTCTTTTCAATCTTTGGTCAATCTAAGAAATGGTCTAGAGTCTTTATTTACTTTACCATGATATCTGTCGCCATATTTGGGACTGTGTATCTCGTGTTGTCTATCGTTGCTGGATATGGACAAGCAGGTACTACTGTGTCATCTGAGATTTATGTCTATACGCCAGCGTACGTGTTTTCGAGTATCTACACCATTTTGATAATATTTGGTGATTTTGCTTTAACAATCATGAGTATTTATGCTCTTTGGCGCATACGTCTACCATCTCTTGCTAAATTATCAGCTGGATTTCTTTTATTCATCCAGTGCGCCTCAGGAGTTGCTTCCCTAGCCAGACAAATATACTCGTCGGAAATACATCAAAAACCTATCAACGAAACTACTAAACAGGTTCTTTATGTTGCTCAATGGACTTTTGCCGAAATAGCGCTTGGGCTATTAACTGCTAACCTGGCTTTGTGTCGACCATTGTTTATTGTCTTGTGGAGAAAAGTATTTGCAAAACCAAGAGAAATGATAGCTATAGCTAGTGGTAAAACACCAGCACCTCGACACAGTGGGTGGGACTTTACATCACATGCATCATTTGAAATTACAAAGACTCAAGTGATTACCGTAGTGAATGAAAAGACAGAATATGAAGGATTTGAAGGGATGGAACGTGCTGGGCTTGTTGGGGACCATTGGGGACTTGATCTATCACAAGCATGATTCAATAGTCAAAATATTGCATATTATTCTCAACCTTTCGAGCATACTCGTTGTAACCAGATAACATTTTAAAATTTCTTCATTCATTGCATCAATCGATTGATAAAATATTCTAGTTGATTTATTATAAATCAACAACGCTCAATTTAACATATAACCAAAGTTGACTAAAACTTGAAGTTGAGTGGTGAATCGTCATTACGTAAGCATCGTTCATCTCCACGTGTGATCAAAACCCTTATCCTTTCGGTGTTTTTACCTCGGTAATTATATCAGTAAAAAATGAAAATTCAACGGGTTTCCCCGTCGTTTCATTAATGTTTTGGTATCCTTGGTGTTTGACCGTTTTCAGCGTGCAGCTGTCATTCTCTCTTGAAAAGTTATTATACTTGTATTTTATAATTATATCATGTATTTCTTATCCATTGCGAGTATCGCATTGTCGCTCCTTATCACACTCGTCACTAGCTTACCAACAATATCCGTGACTGGTAAGAAGAAATGCGTGGTTTGAAGAATGACGCGACAGCTAATTCTTCACAATACAGGACAATATTTCTTCACAGCACCTGGTCAGAGATGGTTTGTAAAAGGTAATGTTGATGTGTATAAACATGATTGACTGTCGACTGACCCCCTACAAGGCATTGCATATCAATTAGTACCGGAAGATCCTTTACTGGATCAAACACAATGTCAATTAGATGCTACGTTGATGAAGACTCTTGGAGCAAATGCCATTCGCGTATACCATGTCGACTCTGGAAAAGATCATAGTGCTTGTATGACTATATTCGAACAAGCTGGAATATATCTTTTTGTTGATCTTGACACTTTTGATACTCAAATTAATCAAGTCAGTTCAAAATCCATTGTTCTTCGTACCAAGAGTATCACTAACATTAGACATTTAGACACAACCAATGTGGACAAGCGCTCAACAATCGAGATTTGAAGCTGTCATGGATGAATTCCAAAAATATGATAATACTGCTGGATTCTTTATTGGAAATGAAATATTGACTGATGGTAAGCATGAATTGATCTTTATTGACATGCATATTGTAATGATCTACTACAGGTACACATTCTGATGCTGCAGCCTACATCAAAGTCGCTACTCGTGCATTAAAGGCATATAGAGCATCAAAAGGTTATAGAAACATTCCAATTGGTTATTCTCATGGTACGATATATATCCTCTAAACTCGAATCCTTATGATGGTCTACCAACATTAATCAAGGGGATAATTCGAAACTAATGTTTTTCTATAGCTGATATTGCCGGATTACGTCCAAATCTTCAAAATTATCTCGTCTGTGGCGATAGTTCAGAAACGATTGAATTCTTTGGTTTAAATACATATCAATGGTGTGGAGTTTCAACATATGCTACTTCTGGCTACAAAGCTTTGACAGATGAAGTTGCTAATTATCCTGTTCCAATTTTTATATCTGAAACCGGTTGCATAACAGCCAAACCAAGAACTTTTGCAGATCAAAATGCGATATTTGGACCTAACATGTCTAATATCTGGTCAGGTTCTATCATTTATGAATGGATTCAGGAAGAGAATGATTATGGATTAATCACGTATGGTTCAAATACTGATGCTCTCGTTTCTGCTTTGCCAAATCCGGTCCCAAGAAGTGGAACTCCAAATCCAATGACTCCAGACTTTGGAAACTTGATGAGTCAATGGGCAACAATCACACCATCGGCATCTGCTAATGCTCCATCATATCCTGCACCTAGTTGTCCTGCTAGTACAGCTGGTGTTTGGCTCATCGACGGCGACGCAGATCTTCCAAGTATCGATGCCGTTGTTCCAAGTGGGACTGGGACTGCGTCTGTAAAAAGCACTGCTAGTGAGTATACGCTTTCTTTATCTCTACCTTTTAACCAATCACCCTCCCTTGAAAGAACCAATTCTCATACGTCGAGCTTAATAGCATCAAGCAACTTGAACATGTCATCTGAAACATCAAAAACATCAAAAACATCATCAAATACTATACATAATTCTATCACATCATCAAAGCTGACATTTAATCCAGAAGCTGGCCCGACCACTGCAGTATCTGGTCAGACTACTGCAGCATCAGCACAACCATCGGCTTCCAAGACTGCTGCCGCGTGTCGAGCTCACAATCCTTTCTCTGCCACATTCTTTTCCTTTTCTCCATTTGAAGCCATCCTTGGTTTTGTTGGACTACTTTCATCCGTGGCTCAATCTTTAAGCGCAAGACAAGCATGATACACATTTCTTGTGAAACGAATTCGATTTTTTCTCAGGCTTTTCTTTTCCTCTAAACTCTTCTAAATCAATAACTATAATTTATAGACGTAATAACTAGATGCATAGATGCAGTATAAATAAAAGTCTTTCTCTTCTCAGATCATATGTAATGGATATGCTTGTGACATCGATTGGAATTACATCTTTGCTGTCTTTTCCGAATAAGGTTTTTTTTTAATCTCATAAGATGTTGACAAAGCATTGTCCATGTACTGACGTGTGTGATGTTTATTACAAACAACCATAGCCGAATGAGAACTTTTAGACAATCTGTATATTCTTGGACAAGAGAAAGCGAGATTTATCTGACCATATATTAGACTTTATTCTACCGCTCATTAGTATCATGAACCCCAAAAAGACAGTGCTCAGGATACTTTTTTCGAGAAGGATTCCATATATCATACTGTGTAGTCATAGTGATGAACAACGTTTGTAGTTGATTATGGACGTAGTTGATTATGGACAATGATTTGGATGATATCGGTTGCACAAATTGATCATTTGTTTATAGACTGTTCGTGTACACTGGTATTATGATAATTATTAGTCAGTCTTGTACATCTTGGTATTATGATAATTATTAGTCAGTCTTGTACATCTTGGTATTGGATCTATGTTGAGAGATGATCTAGATCCATATGTTCTACGATTGTTGTAATCGGTTTGATCGAATTGCAACAATCGTGTTACAGGATTGTGATTGCTTAGGACACGGCTACGCACTCAGTCGGGTCAGATGAGAAGCGGAAAATGGTCAGCTCTTGATCTTGTGGAGTTGAAACACATTCGAAACATATAATATCACGCAGGCACTTCATTAAATCCTTCAAGACTCTCTGGGTCTGTCTTTATGAAGACGAATGTGGAATTATATGCTTATAAATCATTTTTGATCATGAACACTTCTACGGTCATACTGAAGTGTTGTCTAATGCGGACATATTTGTATTCTACAAGTCTTTGTCCTTGTGCGTCAGACCTCTGGAAGTGGAACATATATTTCTCATCTTATTTACGACATGAAAGCAAAGATAATGAAAATGAAATCTCGTAATGTGCAAAAGCAATCAAGGTAAAAATTATATTTATATATTCCATAATTACTTGGAAATATAATAATGTCACGAAAGTAAGTAATTGGGCGATTATGTCTACACGACATCTGCTAGATACATCCATCAAGCTGTAATTGTAACCACAGCACAATGTTTTACACTTGGTGTAGCCGAAGTTTTGGCAGAATCTTGACTAGAAGCCTGGAGTTTAACGTTTGTTGGTTGCGAGCCACCCGCTACTCGGCTGGAAGAGATCTTGATCAATGTCGAACCTGATGATTTCGTGGAAGGAACGGTATTAACGAGAGCAGCTGCAATATGCGTTGTCGGGCTGGCAATGGAATCGACAATATCGTATTGGACATTTGCATTTTGATGGCAATCATTACTAGTACAAGCCTCGTAGATTTGAATACCACCGTTGCCACCACAGACCTGTTGGACATTACCAGGACAGCGGATGGTACAAGCATAAGCTGTTGGATTCAGTGTGACGTTATTTTGTAATTTATTATCGCAATAACATTGATGTCCCCATCTGTTGAAAGCGAATTAGTATTTGTATTAAAGGTGAAAGACTAGACTCAAGATTAAGCTCACATTAAGCCAGCATACTCGTAACCTTTGCTCGAACATTCATTGAGACATGTATCGACAGTCATGTCTTTTGATTCAAAGTAATGAGCAGTCAATATGTTTCCATTCGAATTATACTGAAATGGACAACCGAAATAATTCCATTCCGATAAATCAGGTCCGACTCGTAAATTGATTGGCGGATCGACATTAACGTCACAAGTAGGCTTGCTAGAATTATCAGACCATATTTTGTTGCAGCCAGGTAGTGCCGAAATTGGAGCACCAAGACCTATATCTTCGTTCGGTAGATATCCGATTGGCATCGCAGGAGCAGTGAAATTACCAGTAGCATTCCATGGACGCAATACCGTACAATTTTCGATACCAAACGAGTTGGTACTTTTACAGCCATCAATCACACTTTGGAGAAACTTCTCATCCCAACCACTCAAGAAATCAGCATGCAAGCCATATCCACTTGTATCGCCGAAAGATAAAACCCAATTGTCGTCTCGGGTTGGGTCATAAGAATCTGCGGTATACCAATAATATTCATATATCAATGCCATGAATGCTTTTGGGTGGTCGGCAGGACAGACGCCATTTATCGGATAAACTACATGGGTCTAGTGACATAAGAATATACGCAAGGGCGTCATTCAATCGATACGGAGACTTACTAGATCTTCGTTATCTGGATTTCCATCCCAGCATGAAGGTAGATTTATTGTAGCCCTCAAATCTCCAGTACATTTCATCCCAGCCTTTTGGAAATCACGCATATCGGGTGAGTAGGGACTTTCACCCTCCAAGTTTTCGCATTGAAACTGTGTTGCAAGTGTAAATGGATCAGACGAATTCTGGTACCGAGAATGCATATTCCCGCCAAGGATCTTCATTCCTAATGGAAAGGCATAACGAATATCAGCACCAGATTTGTTTTTCGGATCATAACTATTCGTTGTAAACTCCCAATATAAAGAAAATCTAGATTCCATCAATGAAAAACCACTAGAATTATGACTGTACATGGAAGGTGCCCAGTATAAAGATTTATCGTATGGAACAACAATCGATGTCATGGTGCCTTCTCTCGCAAGACTTTCTCCTGTAGCGTCTGCTTTAATAGCGTCGGATCCCTGAAATGTGTGTACATGACCTGATACCTGACCAGGACTAATAATGGGATCAAGCCGTGCATGTGCGACGGACTCGTAAAAGCTACCCCACGAATAAAATTCGAACTTGTTGGCGTTGATTTGCGACAAGCACAAAGAAAAGAAGAGAACGAGGCCAGCACGATACATTATGATGTGAAATGAGTGGACGGCAATCCAGATTGCCAAAAAAAAAAAGATAAATGACTCGCGATGACGCTACGAAGAAGATGAGAAGAAAAGAGAGATCAAGAGACAAAGAGTGGACATGTATTATAGTCAAGTGGGTTTGGGAGATTTCAGGGAAGTTCATTACTCCACTTGTGTTTCATCTTTATATTAAACTTTTTCCACCACATCAAAAATTATTTTCATATATTGCGATGCGAAAATCGTAATCTATGCCATGGGGGAATAGAGGCAATCTTTGGCATTATATAACGATCTGTACACATTCATTGACTAATATCTCCCCGTAATTCAAAT
>Ga0160429_1001481_pt1 | contig 13069 bp, 12 predicted proteins | sample SolpanmetagenomR_FD_108199 | JGI IMG/M metagenome (GOLD analysis project Ga0160429, IMG submission 108199) | Solar panel surface microbial communities from Lawrence Berkeley National Laboratory, California, USA - R | ecosystem: Engineered > Built environment > Solar panel > Unclassified ... | reverse complement strand
CTCCGACTCGAAGAATTCCTTCGACGCACCGCACGCCTCGGCGTCGTCGAAGGCGAAGTCCGCCGCAAGAACGTCCGTACACTCATCGCTAACATCCACTACCGCCAGCAATACTTCAAAGAACAAAACAGCCGTCGTGCATCCCGGATGACGTCTGCGCCGGACTTGCCCACCATCGTCGTCCAAGATGAAGACGATAGCAGTCGCGCTAGCAGCCGCCTTGGGTCTCTTCGTGGCCGTCCCACGCTGACGTTGTCGATACCTGACGAGGTGGTTGCGAGTGGCTCCGACGCCAGAGTCTCGCCTACTAGCCCTGGACTGAGGAACCGAGGGGATCCGTTCAGCCCGAGTCAGAGCCCAACGAGACCAGGCATGAGTCCCACGAAGAATAGTTTCCAGAGCCAGAGGAGTCTGCAGATTAGTCCGACACTGTCGCCGTATCTTTCGAGAGCGTCAAGTATTGCGCCCCCGAGTCCGATGGAGGAGTTAGATGATGTGCTTGGTATTGAGGGTAGTTTGGCTGGTTCCGCGAATGGGAGTGCCAGTGTCAGACGCAGCTTGAGTCCTATGGCTGCACAGCAAGGGACGTTGAGTGCAGAGCGTGTATTGAGGAAAAATACGGCCACGAGGGGTGATAATAGAGATGTGCTTGGTGTGCTAGAGGGGAGTGCGTGGGGTGAGAGTATGAGGAGGAGTATGACAAGTGCGAGGAGTAGGAGGAGCACTAGAGCTAGTTCGGGTGGATATAGTGGTGGTAGTGGTAGTGGTGGGTCTTTTGCTGAGTGATGAGTGTTTGATTGGGCTTGTGGTGTTAGGGTTGGAATTATGATTACGCAGTTGGAGTTTTGGCAGCGAAAATGGCAATGGTATGGGAGTGGGTTGGGTTGGGGCGAACTGAGAAGGACTCGCAAGATGAAGCGGATGGTGTGGTGATGTGCGAAGATATGGCTCGTGCAGCGTTGAATGAGGATCGAAAGCGATTACCGGAATTACTTTTGTGTGTGGTATGGTATCATTGTTATTGCTCTCGCAGTACCTAGTCTAACATGACTAACTATCCTCCTGGTTTCAACGGAGGATCTTCTCGAATGTTCAACATTAAAACTAGTCTCGTGTCATCAAACTTCCTTTCATTTCCCATATATTACCTCTATCCCTCATTAACCTAACCTGTCTGCCTCGAACGATGGTGGCTTTGGTGGTGGTGATGAAAGTCGTAATACCAATAGGTGCCAACCGTCGACATCTAATGAAATGAAGTATAGAGAATATGTACTAGTAATTATCTCAGTTATTGTGGTAAATTTGAACATGAAGTCGCATCTGATAGCACACAGTTTCCATCACAGAAACGAACTTGTCTTGCACGAATTGACTGATGAAACAGGCCTACAACAAATTAAGCAATCTTCCGTGTGCTCGCAGACTACCGAAGCGAAGGAGCCTTACGTTCCGGACTACACTAAACGCAGAGAAGCATGCTCATCTATGACATCTTCTAGAAAGAGGTTCGCCAACGGTAACAACAAGAACAGGTGCAATCACGAGGGAAAGGGGAAAGCATGCACCTCGTCCTTTCGAACAGAGGGCATGGAAGGTCCAGACGGCTGACGCTAAAGGTCTATGCATTCTGTCGGAAGACACTTCAAAGTATATGTGAAGTGGTAGAAGAAGATAGAAAGTATTTCGTTTCAAACCAGCACCCTCACCATTGATGCTCCAGGATGCTCATCCGTTGTGCTCTCACTGCGCCGTCTTCACACCCTTCTCGATCCGTCACATAGTTGTTCTTATTCTTTTTATACATTTTTGCCGCTAGTGCAATACTGCATCTAGAACTTCATCTCGTGGGGCTTGTCACCAGTCCTCAAGCTGAAGGTGGAGTGGAGGTAGCTGAGAAGGTGGGGAGTCTGCTTGATGGCTTGTAGAAGGGGCTTGTCGACGGACTTCTGGTCTTCCGCACGCTCGCTGTTCACAGGCTTCTTCTATCATGAAAGTTAGCACATATATCTCTACACATCATAAAACACTCTCTAAACTCACCTCTGCCTTCTCGCCCTGCTTGAAAAAAGCCTCCTCGCCCTTCTTCTTGTCGGCCTTGTCCTTAGTGAAGTAACCCTCCTGGCTGACCTTGTCAATCACGGCAGTGTCGACACCAGAGACGTCAATCTTCTGTGATGTAGCAATAACGTAGCGGGCGTTAACGCGGCGGAGAGGAACACCGTTAGCCTTGAAGGGACCGGTGACCAATAGAACACCGTTGGAGAGGGGCTTGAGGAGCACAACGCGCTTGCCACGGAAACGACCAGCGAGGAGGATGAGGATGCTGCCGGGCTGGAGCGATGGTCGGAGCTTGGTGGGGCGTTGAGTCTTGCGGGCCTGGAGAAATTGGGTGTCAGAGATTTGTTCAAGTTCAGTGGTTGGGTTGTTCTCGAAGTAGGATTAGAGCAGAGCTTGAAACCCAGAGAGCGCACTCGTGAGATTGAAATGTGCTATGCTCTTTTCTTCTGATATTGAGATACAAGGGCAATCTGGCGGCCTGTTCGCGATATTTCTTCCATTGGGTGATTTTCTTCTGCCACAACCTTTGATGGAGCGACTATTTGTGCATCCTGCGCATGCTGCGGACCTTCTTTGGTGCTCTCGCTATTGCATTGGTGCTTGGGATTTTTTTTGACAGGCATTCTTACCTTCCTGGGTGTCTTTACGTCCTCAGCGGGATAGTACTTTTGCGCCTTTGAGGGTGCTGGTGCTCCGGTGGTTGCAGGCATTGTGAATGTGAGGCGGTAATGGAAGTGTCGAAGTCGGAATGTCGTAAAAGGTCGTTGATGTCGTCGTCGTAGATTGAAATGTAGTGTTTCTCTCCAAATCGCTTGGTGTGGGAAGTGCGTCAGGGTCTTTTAGGGCTGAGGCCCAAATCGGTAATACAATATCGTGAACTATGACTACTATTATCCTTAAACTGGATGAACAACATCATCTTCCTATTTGCTTGCCACCATTTGCTGTTTCGCGTGCTTCTCAGATCAAATCTCGAACAGCAAGCATGTCCATCTCACCCATAATCACCTTCAAAGCCGGCATTTGCGACGCAGACGTGAGTACTGGACGCGCTATAGCCCAATCCAACTTACTGATGTCTGTACAGTCCGAAGTATCACCTCCTCGAATTAAGCCAGTCGCTACCAAGGGCTTCCTCTATCTTTACAGCGAAGACGGTATGTTGGATCGTAAGATCATAGGGAAAGCAGGACTAACGAGCACAAGATCTCATCCACTTCTGTTGGCGAGCAAGAGAGGCTTCACTTGATGATCCCGAAATCGACCTGATCATGGTACCTCAAGACGGATATTTCAAGCCTTACCTCGGCGAGCAGAAGATTCCCAACACCTCTCCAATCAACGGCCGCGTCTTTGTCCTCAAATTCCGCTCGAGCTCTGAAAGGAAGTTCTTTTGGCTTCAATCACGCGAGCAACCTGCCGGTCAAGTCAGCACATTTAGCTCTCGCGATCTCCGTTTAGGCCGCATTGTGGACAATATTTTGCAGGGTGAGGAGGTCAACCATGGTGAAGAGCCTGCAGGACCAACCGGGCAAGGCTCCGATGACGATGACGATGTCATGGAGGACGTTCAAGAGACGGATCAACTCCTAGGCCATCATCGCACACAAAGTACCGGAGGAGCAGGCTCAGATGCTACTGGAGGTGATGTGAGGAACGAAGGGGAGGATTCACGAGATGGTGGCGCAGATGGTGGGCGAGCGTAGGTCTTTCCTGTGAGCACTGAGGCCCGGCGATGTTTTGACGAATCCTGGGCTGACACATTAGGTCCAGTGGCGAAGGTTCACAATCTCAGATGAGCGATGCAGTTCAAAACTTTCTAAAATCACTCGGAGGAAATGCCACGAACTCATCCCAAGCTGGTTCCGCAGCACAAAACAAATCATTCGCCACACTTCCTGACCTGTTATCATCTTCATCAACAATAGCTATGATCGACGAGGCAGACGAAGCCTTCATAGACAATCTGCTTGCTAGCGAATTACCATCAACACTTATCGCCTTAGAGATGGAGCCGGATGTAAGCGATGTCCAGGAACTGGATCAAGAGACAGCAGACGCTGTCGTTATGTCTTTGGAGCTCGAGAAGAAGAAAAGCATTGTAAAAAAGGTATTGCGATCCCCTCAGTTTGCGCAAAGTCTCATGAGCTTGACTGGTGCGTTACGTGATGGAGGTTTACCTATGATCAGTCAGAGCATGGGCGTGGAGGTAAAGAACGGAGGGTATACAAGTCTGGATAGACGCATGCCACTAGAAGGCGGAGAAGCTGTTGAAGCATTCCTGGGCGGCGCTAAAGATGCAGCCAACAAGACTCAAGGGGAAAAGTAATGTAATCTAGCGAGAGGTGGTCTTCTTACTTAGATCGAACTGAATTTCACCTCCTCGTAGCCATCACAATCGCCATCGGCCACCCTAAGTCAACCTTCCCTCCCACCTCCCTCAAAGCCTCTTCCACCTCCTGAAACACCTCATCCCTCACAATCTTCGCCGGATACAATGACGCATAATACCCCTTGATCCAATCAATATCAATCCCAGACATTGTGATGATATCCTCATCATGCTTCTGTACCACCTCGCTCGCCGTAATATGGCTGTCCAGCCGTCTCCCCTTAATTTGTTCCGGCAGCGCCTCGTCAGGATTACCCAACCGCCACTGAATCCGCCGGACATTACACCACTCCTCCTCGTCCAAGTCGAGCATGTCCAGGCCCTGGAATGTGTGCAGCAGCGGCCCGGACTGGGGGACTTCCTCGTACAGGCGTGTGATCTACACCGTGAACAGCTCGTTGAGCTCTTCCTGCAACTCCGTGTGCCCGGACCAGGCGTTGACGAGGTGAGGCTGTATAGCGTAACACCACGCTACATGGTCATCATATCGACGGAGCTGGGCTCAATCTCGCCCTTGTCATCTTCGACCTTACAGGTCAGAAAACGAAACTTCGAAGCGTCTGCTTGGCTGGCTACAAACTCTTTGGCGTCGCGAATGTAGTCGGCACCGGGGTCGCTGAGGATGACATGGTTGAACCTTTTGGCGTGCTCCGACGCCTACAAGGCCAATGCCGGAACCGGCGTCGTAAGCGGTGCTCCAGGATGACTTTGCAGCGGTGTGGTAGGAGTAGACTAGGTCGTAGAGTTGCTGAGGGTATACTGGGCTGTGCTTGACGTAAGAGTCCCAATCGAAGGAGTCGCCTTGGAAGCCGTCTTTGGGCATGGAGATAGGGATCTTCTAGCTGGTCTGTTGTAGGGCACAGAAGTCTTTGGATAACAATCTTGAACGTAGTCTTAGTCACAGATTTACAAATGCTATTTCTTTCATGCCCCGCTTGAAAGACATTTAGTGAGTGTTTCAGACTTGATTTGATGTACCTGATGTGGGGGCTGTCTGAAACAGATCGGCACGGCTTAAACTCCACTTGGTTCCATCTCCTCCTGTTTCACGACATCAATATCATTGTCGATTCGCGCGCTCTTTTGCTCTCTTTGGAGACATGCATCGCAGGAGGCGAGCAGTATGGCCTTCAGCCGGCAAGAGATAGTATTTGCTGGTTTGGGTCTCTTCTTTTCATGGCACACGGCAGTCTACTGGCTCCCATCTCTACGCTATGTGCCGATTGCTTTTCTCTTTGGCTTTCTCGCAGGTATCGGAGGCCTGGTATACATCGTCGTAACCACATCTCGCGGAGCCCAACATACGCAGACAGTACCGTTACCACCAACCACGCTTTTCTTCACGTCTAAGGAGAACTGGAATCAAGAGGTGAAAGCACTCGAGCGACGTACGACCTACATCCGCCCTACGATATGGGATGGCTCGACTGGAATATCTGCACGGATTGGCGCATTGGTGGAATACATATTACGCGACTTCGTCAAGAGTTGGTACATCAAAATCAGTCTAGGCTCGAGATTCACGAATGAGGTCGATCGCGCGTTCCGGCTCACCGTGCGCAACGCCCTACTCAATTCTGCGAAACTTGATCTGCCCGATTTTGTCGTGACACGGATCCTTCCCATCATCAATGGTCACCTCAAGGCATTTGCGGAAGCGGAGCGCGAGGTGCGAGGTAAAGACCTCAACCTCACGGTTACTGAGTCCGAAGAGCTGGATATTGCAATCGCGAGCAGATACCGAGATGGGAGACTACACCCTGCTGCGTCGCTTGGGCCTTCGAAGACAAACGCGTTACAACAACAGCACATGAGAAAGTTGGTGGAGAAACTTGTTAATGAGATTCTGCCAGAAAACATGACAAGTAGTGCTACCGTACTCGCACTCATCCGGGAGATATTGGCTTGCGCAGTTTTACAGCCAGTGATGCAAGCTTTATCTGATCCTGATGTGATCAACCAGATGATTGAGGGTTATGGTCGTTCTGTTATATCGGAGCGCAAGAATGTGCGCAAGCTGAGAGCGGCACTGGAAGCTCACGCAACACCGGTCGCAAAGCGTCCTGCTGCACGTGGAATCCTCCACCTGAATGTCACAGACAGCGAAAAGGCGTATGAGAAGTTCATTAGGAGCATTCGACAGTGTAATGATTCGGCTGAGGCGCGCCATGCCCAAGCCGAGCTCGTTCATCAAATAAAGAGAGATGCTGCTCTTCCTAACCAAGATCCAACATATGTCCGCAGGCTAGAGCTTGGTCGGAAATTGCTTGACCAGAAGATTGCAGATCTCTCTTTGGAATCACCTGTGAGACCGAAAAAGAGCAGGTCTGACAGTGCCGATATCACAGGATCTCCGGTCCCTAAGAAGGACTCTAAAGGCCTTAAACATGTCCTCTACGACGCATCGGGCCTCTCCTACTTCATGGAATATATGGATCGTCAAGGATTAATGGTATTTGTGCAGTTCTGGATTGTGGTAGATGGTCTGAGAAATCCACTGGACGATGAAGCGCAGGTGTCCGGGTCTTCTTCGTGGACAAAAACCGACAGACAAGATATTCAGCAGATAAGTCAAGCCTATATGGGCAAATCAGAGCTGAAAGTAAGCCCTGCGGTGCAGAAGTCAGTCAGAGCATTTCTTCTCGCTGGTAACAAGGCAACACAGGAACAGTTTATGGCAGCTAGAGGTGCTTTGCTTAGCGTACAACATGACGTGTTCGTTGAGCTGAACGAGAAGCACTTCCCGTCGTTCAGAAAGACAGACTTGTACTACAAGTGGTTAGCAACTGAAGCTAGTAACTCTGCAACGACAACATCAAAGCTCAGTGGACCAATCTCGGGCATCAACAATATCGGCAGTTGGAGTTCGCCCATGCATCCACGACGAGAAAATTCACAACCAGCTCCGGGACGCTTGAAGCAACCAGATCTTCGTCGCGCGATTGCCTCAGTGGTAGATCTGCCAAGCTCGATGAAGTCAGATGCTCCAGCTGCAGAACAGCGTCGGTCCTTAGATGGTGGTTCATCAGGTAGAAGGCCATTGTTTGACGATGACGATAACCATTCTGAGGACATGGTTAACTCCACTCACAGCTTAGAGTCCGAACCTGACTCGAACTTGCCAGAGGGTGTCGATCAAGCTCAAGCAGTCGCTGCCGTACAAGCAGCGCTGAATGACATCGTGGAAGAAAAGCCTGAAAGTAAAGCAATAGTCATCGATCGTGTCGCTTCTCCTATTTCTGACCCTGCGAGCCCGTCAAGTCTGCGAGAATCCTTCGACTTTACCGGAAGAAGTGCTGCAAGCACCAATGTCAGTACTCCGAATCGGGTTGCAAGTCCAGGTAAAGACAGACCCAGCCTCTCATCATTAGGCCTACTTGGCACACAAGCACAACCAACAGTGTTCAACAAGGAGGACTTGTTCGGTGAAGCGGAGAAGTTGTGGGAGGAAGGCGCTGAGGACACTGATGTTGGGACGAAAGTAGACGAGCAAGTTCAGGAGGCTGCGCCTGGAGACTTGGGCCTCGCAGAAGTCGTACAGAGCCTGACGCTAGACATTAACAAGCTTGAAGCTCAGCAGAACATATTGGATACTCTTACCCGAAAAGCAGAACTCACTGGCAATGCTGCAGAACTGAAGATATTGCGAAAGTCTAAGACCAGTCTTGATCGTGAGATTCGCAGGAAAGAGCTGCAAAGGCAGCAATACATCGTACAAGAAGCGGACAACAACCTTTACGGTAGAGCCAGTATCTCGATAAAGTCTATCATGATCGGCACTGAGGAAGATGGACACGAGTTCGCACTCTATGTTATCGAAGTTCAACGCCAAGCTGGAGAAAAGTCATCGGCAGTCAATTGGGCAATTGCGCGCCGGTACAGTGAATTTTACGAGCTACACAAACAACTTAGGGCACACTATCCTATCATCAAAGACCTCGACTTTCCTCGTCGTCAGATGGTGCTTACATTGCAGAAAGACTTCCTTCGGAAGCGTCGTGCTGCACTTGAGAGATATCTTCGTGATCTTCTTACCAAGCCGCAAATATGTCGTAGTATACAATTCCGCGCATTCCTGTCACAGCAAGTCATTCGTCCTATAACAGACACGAATGGGCGTCAGATTGACCGACAGGACTTTATCACTCGTATCTACAACTCCGTCACTGATGGCATGGAAGAGTTTTTGGGCAATGTTCCAGTCCTCGACCAGCTCTCTGTCGCTGGTCAGAACCTCATCACTGCCGCTACAGCATTACCTGTCTCGACCTTATCGAATGGTGGTAATGTGAACGCCTCGAATGCGCTTTCTTCGCCTTGGGTAAACGACCCGCGAACGGCTGGGGAAGCTGAAGCCGAGATCAGTTCCTTGGAATCTAGGACCTTGGGTGTTGTCTCCTTTATCCAGCCTATCTGCGACATCTTCCTCGAGATCTTCCAGCTGAATCAAGGCAATAATTGGCTTCGTGGTCGTGCCTTAGTAGTCGTGCTTCAACAACTCCTTGGAGGGACTATCGAACGCAAAGTCCGTGAGACATTCCGCTCATTGACTGCTGATGACGCAACCATTCGACATCTAGATACTGTCACAGAAATGCTGTGGCCGGGAGGCAAGTTCCGCACAAGTCCACCTGTTAGAACGCCAGAAGAGAAGGCGAAAAGTCGACGTGAAGCTGGTTTGGTCTTGGCAACGCTATTACCAGATGTGGCTGGTGGAGTGGTGGGTAGAGGTAATGCGGTACAGGCAGGCAGAAGGATCTTTGCGACGTTGAATAATGAGAGGCTGAACACACATCTCTTGTATACAATAACGGACGACATTGTGGATACGGTGTTTGGGATCAAGGTATAGAGAAGGTTTCGCTTGGATAGGCATGGGCTGACGACTTCTTGTTTCTGTTTGCCTTGGTGTTTGGGCTTTTAACGCATATACCTGGTGATTGGCGTTCTGGATATAGAAGGGGTTGCTTTGAAGGTTAAGTATATAGGAGGTTGATGTGGCTGCTTAGTCAGCCTATTGTCTGTCGTTGAACAACAATAGGAGGCCACAATAGAAGAACAACAACATAATATGACTTTCTTCATCTATTGACGACCTCATTGAATCCTTGCAGAGCCACTCATGACGCCATGTTTGAGTTCTCGATGTCTCGCTGGCGCTCGCAGGTGCCGTGTTTGTGTTTGCTGATTGCTGGACAATAGCTTCTATGTAATGCTGGAATCCTCGCACATCTGTCATGTTTGACACTCTAGTCGTGTGTATCGTTTGATGAATGGACGCTAGTCTCGCTTGCTGGGTTTGTGAGAATGATCTCTGTCCTGTGTATATAAGCTGCTCTTATGCCTTCGTCCTTCTTTCTCTTCCCATCATATTCTTCCCATATTATTACTGTCATCGATATTGCCACAAGAAACACTCGAATTATTGTTAGTCACACCTGAACAGTCTCTTCGTATCGACTGGAAAGCATTCTTGTTACTTCACCACATCTGAAGACACGAGGACTACAACAAGGAAAACAAAAACATCTGCGAAAGGAAGAAGATCTATCATTATTACCGCACCTATCATTATCACTATCTCTATCATATTGAACTTCTCGTTACTATCAAAAGATACATCACTCCGGCTGCAATACCAACGTTTCTCTCATACATCAACATGGATGCTACATCAAACAAGGAGCTCCTGCACCAACATCTCCTCGAGCTGCAATCCGCGCCTATCACCTCCAATAACGACATGGAATGGATCAAAGCACCTCCAGAGTATACTCCAGAGGCTCCTACCATTCCAATGGCTACCACCGAAGGACACCAAGACGACACTCCTCATTGCTACATACCCAATAAGTCAGAAGATGCTTACTGCAGCTACAACATCTGCGACGACGACATCTGCGACGCCGACGCCAACGAAGATCCCGAACCTGACCCACATCGAAGAAACAACCCCAATCTTCCTCGCCCCAACGCTTTCTTCAACGCCCTAGCCAACATCGCTGTTCCGACCCCGGGCGCTCATAACAGAGCCGCGATCCCTCCAATCCCACCTCATCCATTGACCACCAACCCGAATCATCACGCGCCACCAACAACCACCACAGCCAGTCCACCCCATCTCCTGAACCTACCAAGACCGCAAAGAAACTACATCCTCATTGATGCCACGACTCGGATCCACGGTTCAAACAACGTATTGACACCTGACTTCGCGGCTTTGGGGGTCAGATTGGCGAATCGAGTGACTGAGATGCTTTTGATTGCGGGCGTTCCTCCTGTCCCTCAGCCGGGGCAAGACCCACAAGCACAGGCACGACGCCGAGCACAGACACAACCTGGTGGATATCCTGATGGTGACTATGGATTTCGCCGCGCACAGACACAACCTGGAGGCTATCCTAATGGTGACTATGGATTTCACTGGGAACCTTCGGCTGTGGGTGCAGGTACAGCATCTGGAAGTACAACATCTGGAAGTACAGCATCAGGAAGTACAGGATCCGGAAGTACAGCATCAGGAAGTACAGCATCGGGCACCACAACAACAACCACAACAAACAGGAAACCAAGCACAAACACAAACATACCTCGACATCCCCGCCCTTCCATCATTCCCACCCCTCCCGCGCGTCGACTCATGTCCCTGGAGAATCGAAATCAGGTGCGGTTGTGACATTGAGGGGCACGCTAACATCATCGCTGGTCCCACTATCGTCAAGGATCTGCCAATGATGATCGTGAGGACAGGTGAGCCGGCTGTGCAGTATGGGTTGGTTGGGAGAGAGGGAGGGCAGAATCAGTGGAATGCTCGTGGTGGAGGTGCTGCTCGTGGTGAAGGTACTGTTCGTGCTGAGGCTGGTGGTGTTGCTGTTACGGCTGTTGGTGGCGGAACGGTAGGTGATGACGACGAGGTTGTGAGGCAGGTTGTGGCGGCGATTATCAGGGAGAGAGCGCCTGAGACTGTGCAGGGCACTGAGCAGGAAATTTTGCGGGAATCTGTGCAAGAGACTGTTCAAGAGAATGTGCAAGAGACTATTCAAGAGACTGTGCAGCAGAGTGCGCCAGAGTCTGTGCAGGAGAGTGTGCAGCAAGAAAATGTGCAGCACGAGAATGTGCAGCAAGAAAATGTGCAAGAGAACGTGCAGGAGCGAGCACCAGAGACTTCGCAGGTCATTAAGCATGTGCAGGAGAATCTGCAGCAGCAAGTACAAGAAGACATGCAAGAGAGCTCACAACAGGAGGTCATGCAGCACAACATACCATCACCAGGAAACAAGCGCGAAAGAGACGCTGATAACGACGATGAGGAGAGGGAGGAGAGTGCAAAGAGAAGTAAGACGGAGTCGTGAAGAACACGTCCTCTGATTAGGTCGAGCGACGGGGTTGAGGGAAGAGGCAAAAAGGGAAATGGCAATGATATTGGGAAGGAATGAGAGAAAGAGGGAAATGTATGGAGTGAGAGAAGAGGACTCGGCTGCCAATGGATGAAGGCGAAATGTAAAAAAGGGCTTTGGCAGCATTTGGGTCGAAATCTAGGAAAAATTGTATAGAGGCGTCACGAATCTATTTTCATCATCATCATCATCACCATCTCGTCTTCTCTTGCACGAATGATCACTCTCGCACAATTCGCCAGACTTTCTACCAATGAGCTACTAGCATTCACAAATATGTCTTCTACAGGAATTTTATATGTTTCAGGATCTAGGACTATTCCAGACGTCCCAATGGCTCACCATACCAAGCCTGCAAAAAGTTGTCACCCTCACTCACTCACTCATCCAACCCTTCCTCATCATCTCCCAACATCTTCTCATACTCCGCTACATCCGCAAACATCGGCAAACTCTTAAGCGTCCTCTTCCGCCTCTTCGATCGTTTACTCTCCAAATCCGGTTCGTCCTTGCCAGGTAGCTTCTTTTTGCCTTTTCGTGGCTTTTCGTTTTCTTCTTCTGGGAAGAGTGATTTTGGTTCGTCGTCGGAATCGAAGTCGCCGACGATTTGAAGTTGGTCTTCGCCGTCTAGTAAGCCGTTTTCAAAGTCAACGTCACCAAGACCTTCTATATCGACGCCGTTTTCATTGTCTTCGCCAGACTCAGCGTCGCCATCACCGTCAAAGGAGAGGAGATCATCACTATCCTCATCCATCTCCAGCACATCATCATCATCCTCGTCATCCTCATCATCAACATCCGCACCATCCTCCAACTCCTGATTACTCCCCACCAGCGCCCTCCAAATCTCATCTTCACCACCAATCCTCTTCTCATCCTCATCCAACCCGTCCACTCCATCCTCATCACCATCCTCCTCCTCCTCCTTCTTCTTATCCTTCTTCTTCTCCGCCCTCGCATTCCGCCTCGGCCCAACTTCCGCAAAGTACTTGTGGAAAAACACCTGATCCGGCGCCACATCCTCCACGCGTCTCGCCCAGAACTGCTCCGTGTTGAGTGGTGCAGCGCCCACCGTCGCGCCGTTCTTGCCTGAACCCGCGCTCGAAAGACCACGGACGAGCGAGTCGGTTGTGTTTGTGCTGGCGAGCGCGGGCTGCATGAGCGAGGAGCCGCGGAGGTTGGCGTCGGCACGTTGTTTGGGGTTGCGGTAGACGAAGCG
>Ga0160429_1001480_pt1 | contig 13070 bp, 13 predicted proteins | sample SolpanmetagenomR_FD_108199 | JGI IMG/M metagenome (GOLD analysis project Ga0160429, IMG submission 108199) | Solar panel surface microbial communities from Lawrence Berkeley National Laboratory, California, USA - R | ecosystem: Engineered > Built environment > Solar panel > Unclassified ... | reverse complement strand
GCCTGCGCCACGAGGGCCGAGGTGGCCGGATGCGCCGGATGCGCCTTGACCACTACCGGACAGCCCGCCGCCAGCGCCGAGGCGGTGTCGCCGCCCGCCACGCTGAAGGCCAGCGGGAAGTTGCTGGCCCCGAACACCGCCACCGGCCCCAGCGCCACGAGCAGGCTGCGCAGGTCAGGCTTGGGGGCAGGCTTGCGGGCCGCGTCGGGGCGGTCCAGGCGGGCGTCCACCCACGAGCCCTCCTCGGCCACGCCTGCGAACAGCCGCAGTTGCCCGGCGGTGCGTCCGACCTCGCCGCGCAGCCGCGCCTCGCTCAGGCCGGTCTCGAGCATCGCGGCCGCCACGATCTCCTCGGCCAGGGCCTCGATCTCGGCGGCCACGCCGCGCAGCAGGGCGCCGCGCACCTGCCCGCTGCTGCTCGCGTACTCGTCTGCCGCAGCCGTGGCCGCCTGCACCAGGGCTTCCAGCTCGGCGGAGGTGCTGACCGCGAAGGCCGGGCCGAACGGTTCGCCGCTGACCGGATTCACGGCCTGGAAGTGCTTGGAGGGCTGAGCTTGTTCAGAGAGAGACACGGCGCTGATGTTACCGCGCTCCGGCGGCCGTCGGTCGCCCGGCGGTGGGACGCGCGTTCAGGGCTTCCTGCACCACCGCTCTGGCCTCCTTCACCTCGTCGGGGGTGAGTTCGAGCCTGGGGGCGCGCACGCGGGCGCTGCCGTGCCCGACCTCCTCCTGCACGAACTTGATGAGCTGCACGAACTTCAGCACGGTGTCCATGCGCAGCATCGGCAGGAACCAGCGGTAGAGCGCGGCGGCCTCCTCGTGCCTGCCGGCGCGGGCGAGTTCGAACAGTTCGACGCTCTCGGCGGGGAAGGCGTTGACCAGTCCGGCGATCCAGCCGGTGGCTCCGGCCGCTACACCCTCGACCAGCGCGTCGTCCACGCCCACCAGCAGCTCGACGCCCGCCGGCAGGGTGGCCTGCAGCGCCGTCACGCGGCGCACGTCGGCGCTCGATTCCTTCACGGCCCGCAGGTTGGCGTGCTCGTGGGCGAGCTGCACGATCTGCTCGGGCAGGAAGTCGGTGCGGTAGGCGACGGGGTTGTTGTACAGGATGACCGGCAGTTCGGTGGCCGAGATCACCGCGTCCACGTGCGCCTTCATCTCGCGCCAGTCGCTCGAGTAGACATACGGGGGCAGCACCATCAGGCCCTGGCAGCCCGCTGCCTGGGCGTCACGGGCGAGCGCCACCGCGCCGTGCGTGCTGAGGCTGGCGATGCCGGGCACCACGGGCGCGCTGCCCAGAGCGCCGACCAGCGTTTCCAGCACCGCGAGCTTCTCGGCGTGGTCGAGCGTGTTGCCCTCGCCCAGCGAGCCGAGCGGCACGATGCCCTTGCAGCCGGCGTCCATCATCCAGCGGGCGTGCTCGCGCAGGAAGCCGTGGTCGACGCTGCCGTCGGTGTTGAACGGGGTGGTGATGGCGGGGAAGACACCTTCGAAGAACTTCTGGCTGCCATTCTGGGTCATGTCGGTCTGGGTCATATGGGCTCCTGGGAAGCGGGGAGAGGGCTTATTGGGGCAGGCTCGGAGAGCAGATCGGCAATGGAAAGAGGGGAGAGCGGAGGCCGCACGCCGGAGAAGCGCCAGCCGTAGAGGGTTTCGGTGGCCGGGCCGCAGATTCGTCCCTGGCACGGCCCCATGCCGCACCGGGTGTGCAGCTTGGCCTCGGTCCAGGAGTGACAGCCCTGCAGGGCGGCGTGCGGCACGTCCTCGCAGCGGCAGACGATGGTGGCGGGGGCGGCCAGCCGGGCGAGCTGCGGGCGCAGGGCGAAGCTGCGGCCGAGGGCCGCCTGGAAGCTCCGCACACTCTCCGCCTGCCGGGGTGCGTCGTGCAGCCGCTCGACCTGCCCGGTGGCGGCGCAGGCGGCCACGAAGCCTTCCAGCCGGGCCTTGTCGGCGCCGCCCACCCCGGTCAGCTCGCCCGCCGCGTAGACGCCCGGTACCGAGGTCGCGCCCCACACGCTGACCTGTACCTCACCGCCGCTGCCCAGGGCGCAGCCGAACAGGGCGGCGGCGCGGGTGTCGGGCACCAGGCCGAAGCCGGCAGCCAGCCAGTCGCAGCGCAGACCGAACTCGGCGCGGCCGGTGCGGAGCGTCACCCGCTCGAGCTGCTTTTCTCCCTCGGCCCGCACGGGAAAGGTGGCCGGCAGGTACGGCACGCCGCGCAGCGCCCAGGCCAGTTCGGCCGCCTCACCGGCCTTACCGCCGCTCCTGGCCGCCGCCAGCCCGAAGGCCGCGAGGCTGCCCACGCCCGCCTGCTCGGCCACCGCCACCACCTTCGCGCCCTTCGCGCGCAGTCCGGCGGCCACCGCCAGCAGCAGCGGCCCCGATCCGGCCACCACCACCCGGGCCCCCTTCACGTCGAGGCCGCCCTTGACCATCGCCTGCAGGCCGCCCGCACCCACCACGCCGGGCAGCGTCCAGCCGGGAAACGGCAGGAAGCGCTCGCTCGACCCGGTCGCCAGGATCACGGTGCCGGCCTGCACCCGCCGCGCTCCGCCGGGCGTGCCGAACTGTGCCACCCGCTCGGGCCGGTTTCGTCCCTGCACGGTCTCGACGAGCTTGAGCTCCGCGCCGTAGAGCGTCTGAACCTTCGGCTGAGCCTGCACCTGCCGCAGCAGGTCACCCGCCTCGCCCCCCTGCCCGGCCTTCAGCCCGCGCCAGATCTGCCCGCCGGGGCCGGGGTTCAGGTCAGCCAGCAGCACCGATGCGCCGCCCTGGGCCGCGGTCAGCGCCGCCGTGAGGCCCGCAGGCCCGGCCCCGATGACCAGCACGTCGGGGGTCAGGAGCGGCTCAGAGGCCATTCGGCACCTCCTCTACCCTCATTCCGTCCTGCACCGGGGTGAGGCAACTGCGCTGCGTGGTTCCGTTCACGCGTACCCGGCACTCGTAGCAGATGCCCATGCCGCACAGCGCCCCGCGCCGCTCGCCGCTCAGGCTGACGCGCGTGCTGCCGTACCCGGCGGCGTGCAGGGCAGCCAGCAGCGTCACCTCGGCCGGCACCCGCACCGGACGGCCATTCAGAAGAATTTCAGGCATGAGTCACCTCTTTCAGGCTGCGCCGGGTCAGGCCGAAATCGTAGCCGCCCAGCACCGACGCCGCGCCGCCCAGCTGCGAAGCCAGCACCTCGGCGGTGCCGAGCGCGGTGGTGATGCCCAGCCCCTCGTGGCCCACCGCGAGGTAGACGCCTTCTCTCTCCGGGTGCGGCCCGATGATCGGCAGGTGGTCGGGTGAGGCGGCCCGTGTGCCGGTCCAGACACGCAGGGCGTTCAGTCTCGCCACCTCGGGCAGATACTCGGCGGCGCGGGTCAGCATCCGGCGCAGCAGCGGCCAGTCGAGGTCGCCCGAAGTCGGGGGGCTGCCGGGCTGAAGGAATTGTCGACTGCTGCCGATCAGCAGCTGCCCGGTCGGGCGCGGCTGTACATTGAAGGCCACGCTGTCTTCGTCGCTGCCGTGGGCACTCTTCAGGTAGCCGAGTTCGACGAGCTGATGGCTCACCCCCACGTCGCTACCCCGTTCGGTGATGACGAGCTGGCCCCGCCTGCCCCGCAGCGGCAGTTCCGGCAGCAGCCCGGTGGCCTGGATGCCGTTCGCCACCACCGTCAGGTCGGCCTTCAGGACGCGCCCGCCTTCCAGTCGCACGCCGCCGGGCACCAGGGCTTCGGCTCGGCCGCGAACGAGGTCGGCGCCCGCCCGCTCCAGCAGCACCTTGGCGCCCACCGGGGCGTACACCACGCCGTCACCGGGCACGCGCAGGCCACCGGCCAGCCCGCTCCGCAGGTGCGGTTCCAGCCGGGCGAGTTCGGCGGCGCCGATCAGCTCGGCCTCCCGCCCGGCGGCGTGGTAGGCGGCCTGCTTCGGGGTGACCCCGGCCAGTTCCTCCTCGTCGCTGGCGACCCAGAGGGTGCCGCACTGCCGGTACTCGGCGGCGGCGGGCAGGGTCCGGGCGAGGTCCTGCCACAGCTCCAGGCTGCGCGAGGTGAGGGCGAGCTGCGCCGGGCTGTCGTCCATCACCACGAGGTGCCCCATGCCGGCCGCCGTCGCGCCGCCGCCGACCACGCCCGCCTCGACCACCGTGACCCGGCAGCCGCGCCGGGCAAGCATCTCGGCGCAGGCGGCCCCGACCAGCCCGCCGCCGATCACCACGGCCGTTTCAGCCATTCGAGGCGCTCAGCTCAGGAGCGGCCGTGCCGATGCCCCACACGAACGGGTCGCCCGGCTGCTGCAGCAGTTCTCCGCGCGCCGTGACGTAGGCCTGCCCGGTGATGGTCGGAATCACTTCGCCGTTCGTCAGGGCGTACCGCGCCTCGAAGCGGCTGCCGATCACGCTCTCCTGCACCCAGGTCCGGCCCGCGTCCAGCTTGCCGTCGGCGGCGAGGCAGGCCAGCTTGGCGCTGGTGCCGGTGCCGCAGGGGCTGCGGTCGTAGGCTCCGCCTGGACACAGCACGAAGCTGCGCGAGTCGGCCCCCTCGCCTCCCTGCGCGAAGACCTCGATGTGGTCGATCTTCGCCCCCTCCTCACCGGTGACGCCCTGCGCTCCGAGCGCCTCCATCACGCGGCCGGTGAAGTCGCTCAGCGAGGCCACGTCGGCCAGCGTCACGCTCCGGTCACCGGCCTCGGTCAGGAAGAACCAGTTGCCGCCGTACGCCACGTCTCCAGTCACGGCCCCGGCGCCCGGCACCTCGACCGTCACGCCCTTCAGGTGCCTGCGGGCGGGCACGTTCTGCACGCTCACGCGGCCGTCTTCGTGCAGCGTCGCGCTCACCACGCCGACCGGGGTGTCGAGGCGGTGCGCACCCGGCCCGATGCGGCCCAGGTGCGCCAGGGTGGTGACGACCCCGATGGTGCCATGGCCGCACATGCCGAGCACCCCGGCATTGTTGAAGAAGATCATCCCGGCCACGCAGCCGGGGGCTTTCGGCTCGACCAGCAAGGCGCTCACCAGCACGTCGCTGCCGCGCGGCTCGTTGTTCACGAACGGCATCCAGTGGGCGAAGTCGCGGGCGAAGGCGGCCCGCTGCTCGGCCAGCGTCTCGCCCGGCAGCGCCGGAAAGCCGCTCAGCACCACGCGGGTCGGTTCGCCCGCCGTGTGAGAGTCCACGTAGGTCACAGGGTCGGGCGTCGCTGCTGGCATGACCCAGCTTACCCACTGCGCCGGGGGACGTCTTGTACAGTCCCGGTGGGGGAGATGCCGAATCCTGCACAATGGCTTGCCCACTGGTCTGCGCAGGGTGCGGCATACTGGTGGGCGTGACCCTGCGCCCCGAGACCCTGCCGGAGTGGCTCAACGAGGTCGGTGCGGACACGCTGCTCGGCATGTTCGAGTACCTGCCCGACACGGTGGCCTTCGTGAAGGACACGGCCGGGCGCTACGTGTACGTGAACCGCACGCTCTCGCAGCGTCTGAAGCTCAGCCGCGCACAGCTCGTCGGTCAGGGCACCGGCGAGGTGTTTCCGGCGGAGCTGGGCGCCAGTTACGCCGCGCAGGACCGGGCGGTGCTGGCGGGCCGCCCGCTGACCGAGCACCTCGAACTGCACCTGTACCCTGGCGGGCAGACCGGCTGGTGCCTGACCACCAAGCGGGCGCTGCACGCGGCGGGCCGGGTGGTGGGGGTGCTCGGCGTGTCGCGTGACGTGACGGTGCACCCGGCGGCGGCGCCGGGGCTGGCCGCCGCACTGCTGCACCTGGAGGAGGCCCACACCACGCCCTTGCCGATGACCGAACTGGCCGAACGGGCGGGCCTGAGTCTGTCGAGCTTCGAGCGGCAGGTGCGGCGGGTGTACGGCGTCACGCCGTCGCAGCTGCTGACGCGGGCGCGGCTGGGCACCGCCTCACGGCTGCTGCGGCAGACCGACTGGCCGGTGGCGCGGGTGGCGGTCGAGTGCGGCTATTTCGACCACAGCGCCTTCACGCGCGCCTTCCGCTCGGCGGTGGGCCTCACGCCTGCGCAGTTTCGGCGCCTGGCCTGGACGGTGTAGCTGCCCGGCACGCCGCCACGAAGCGCCGGCACCACGCTGGGTCGGCGCCGAGGTGCAGGTGAAGGTAACTGGCCAGCACGTTGCCGCTGGCGTAGCCCTCCGGCTGCCCCCCGACAAGGTAGGCCGGCCGGGTCGCCTCGCCCACCAGGGCGCTGTAGTGAAACTCGTGCGCCCGCACCTGCGCCCCGGCCGGGGTGAGCGGCGTGTCCCGCAGCACCTCGGCGTCGCGGTAGCCGAGCGTGAGCCGCCCGGCCATGCGGGTGCGGTAGGGAATCACGCTGCACATCTCATGGGTGTCCTCACCGTCCTGCAGCTGCTCGCCCAGGTACATCAGGCCGCCGCACTCGGCCACCAGCGGGCGACCTGACGCCGCGAAGGCCCGCACCGAGGCGAGCATCGAACGGTTGGCGCTGAGCTGCGCGGCGTACGCTTCCGGATACCCGCCGCCGATCAGCAGGCCGCCCGCGTCCGGCACCGCTCCGTCTCGCAGCGGGCTGAACTCGATGAGCTCGGCCCCCGCCTCCTCGAGGCTGTCGAGCGCGTCCTGGTAGTAGAAGCTGAACGCTTCGTCACGGGCGAGAGCGACGCGCACCCGTTCGCCGCTGTGGACCGGAACGGGCGGCGCGGCGGGCCGCTGGCGGTGGGTGGCCGCCAGCAGCGCGTCCAGGTCGAGCGTCCGGGCCGCGAGTGCTAGTGCGGCGGGGTCGTGTGGGTGCTGCTCGGCGGCCAGCAGCCCCAGGTGACGGCTCGGCAGGTTCAGCCCGGCCTGCTTGGGCAGGTAACCGAGCATCCGGATGTCCACCTGAGCCAGCGCCGCCGCACACAGGTCGGCGTGTCTCTGGCTGCCCACCCGGTTGAGGATCACTCCGGCGAGGGTCACCCCCTCTCCGAAGTCGCGCAGCCCCGAGGCGACGGCGGCCACCGTGCGGGCCATGCCGCCCGCGTCGATCACCAGCACCACCGGGCAGTTCAGCAGCCGCGCCAGGTGGGCGCTGGAGTGAAGGTCGCTCTCGGGAGACCGGCCGTCGTACAGGCCCATCAGCCCCTCGACGACCGACACGTCGGCCCCCCCGCTGGCCCGGGCGAACAGCTCCTGCACCCGCACTTCCGGCAGCAGAAAGCTGTCGAGGTTGCGCGCGGGCCTCCCGGCGGCTCGGCCCAGGTGGGTGGGGTCGAGGTAGTCCGGGCCGGCCTTGAACGGCTGCACGCGCAGCCCCCTTGCCCGCAGTCCTGCCAAGATCACGCTGGTCACGGTGGTCTTGCCGCTGCCCGAGTGCGGAGCGGCGATCAGGAAGCGGTGGTGGCTCACTCCCAGACGGTTCCGGTGGCTCCGCTCAGCACGGCGATCACCTTCTTGCGGTTGATGTGGTAGCCGATGAACACCAGCTCCGAGGCGTCCAGCACGCCGGGGCGCGTGTCATGGTCCACCCGCGTGCGCACTGCCTGAAGGGTCTGCACGCCGCCCGGCACCTGCGCGAAGCCCTTGGCCCGCAGCACCGGAAACTTGCGGGCCAGATCTTCCAGGATGATCGGCAGCCGGGCGGCGTCCTGGGGCTGCGCCGACTTGAGCGTGAACGACTGCCAGCCGGTGTCGTGCACATGAAAATGCATGTGCGTACTCATGCTGTGCAGGTGCGCGCCCAAATCGCCGTGGCTGTGGCCGTCGAGCGCCGCCTGGTCTTCCAGCGGGGCCGAGCCGTCCTGCGGGGCGCTGCGCACCGGGCCGTGGTGGTGCGCCGGATCGGTCAGTCCGTGCAGCTTCAGGCCCAGGGTGAGCTGCGGGTCGAGCTTCGCGCCGTAGGCCAGTTCCAGAAACCGCACCTTCGGAGCGCGCGCCCGCACGTCGCCCTCAGCCCGCAGCAGATCGTACTCGGTGAGGGCGTCGATCTTGTTCAGGACCACCACGTCGGCGTGTTCGAGCTGCGCGTCGAAGAGGCTCTGGACGGCCGCCTGCGGCGCTCCCCCGTCCGACTCGAACTCGCTGTTCAGCAGCAGCGGGGTATCGACCACTGCCAGAGTGGCGTCGAGCACGAAGTCGGCGGCGAACTCGGGCCATTCGAGCACCACGTACACGGCGGTCGGCACGGCCAGCCCCGAAGTCTCGATCAGCACGTGGTCGAAGCGGTGCCGGCGCTTCTGCAGTTCGCGCAACGTGGGCACGAAGTTGCTCGCCTCGGCGTAGGCGATCAGGCCGCCCTCCAGGTCGAGGATCTCGCAGTGCTCCAGCCGCTCGCTTCGCAGAATGGCGCCGTCCACGTTCTTCTCGCCGAACTCGTTGACGATCACGGCGAGGCGGCGGTCGGGCGTCTGGCCCAGCACGTCGGAGATGAGCGTGGTCTTGCCGGAGCCGAGAAAGCCGGTCACGACGGTTACGGGGGTCTGGTTCATGGGTGTACCTCGAGGTCTTCGACAGCCTTCAGCACGTCTTCCGGGCGGCTGTACGAGTTGGGCAGGTTCAGGTTGGGCCGACGCAGCACGATCAGCGGAAGACCGAGGTCGCGGGCCGCCTGAAGTTTGGACAGCGCGCCGCCCTCCTCGCCGGAATCCTTGGTGATGACCGACTGAATGCCCCAGTGTCGCCACTGCGAGACGTTCTGCTCGGCGGAAAACGGCCCGAGCATGGCGAGCAGGTTGGAGGTGGGAATCCCGGCGCTGCGGGCGGCCTCCAGGCTGCTGGCGATGGGGGCCACGCGGGCATAGAACTGCAGCTCGGCACCGAGGCCGGTGAACTCCTTCAGCCCGCCCGAGCCGGTCGCCAGAAAGACCCGTTCGCCCGCGTCGGTGGCGGCCTTCACCGCGTCTTCCAGTGAGTCCGCGAAGACCACGCCCGGCGTGCCTTCCTGCAGCGCCCCCGGCCGCTCGTACCTGAAGTACGGCAGGCCGAGTTCCTGTCCCAGTCCAGCGAGCTGCGGGCTGATGGTGGCCGCGTACGGGTGCGTGGCGTCCACGATGGCCTTCGCGTCCTTCAACGCCTGCCGCCGCGCCTCGACGCCGCGCCTTCCGGCGTAGATGAACGCGCCCGGCACGGCCTTCGCCGCCACCTCGCCGCCGTACTCGCTCGCCACCGACAGCACCACGGTCTCGCCCCGGGAGAGCAGCTCGCGCGCCAGAGCATTGCCGTCCGAGGTCCCGGCGAACACCCAGACCGCGCCCACGGGCGGCGCCGGCTCGGCCTTCACCGCTTCCGGCTCGGGGGCCCAGCTGTTGTAGCCGCGCGGAGTGAACATCCACTCGCGCCCGCCCGGCTGCGTCTTCCTCGCAGTGAAGCGGTTGCCGATCACCAGACTGGTGAGCATGTCGAACTTCTGGTCTCGCAACTCCTGAAGCGTGGTGATGCTCACCGTCTGGTCTTCGCGGTAGGCGTTGCGCACCACGCCGCAGACCGTTTCCGGTCGCTTGTGCTGCAGCATCAGGTCGAGAATCTTGTACACGCCCTCCTGCCTGCCTCTGCTCTGCACGTTGTAGAACACCGCGCACAGGTCGGCCTGCGCGATGTGGCTGGCCCGCTTCTCGATCCACTCCCAGGGGCACAGCAGGTCGGACAGCGACAGAGTGGCGTAGTCGTGCGACAGCGGCGCACCGAGCAGCGAGGCGCAGGCGTTGGCCGCGCTGATGCCGGGCACCACCTGCACCTCCAGGGTGTCGGTGGGCAGCAATTCGTCGAAGGCGAGGGTGGCCATCGCGTAGATGCCGATGTCGCCGCTCGACACCAGCGACACCGTGCGGCCGGCCCGCGCGAAGTCGAGCGCCAGCTGCGCCCGTTCGCGCTCCTGCGTGAGCGGCGGCGTGTGCTGCTCCTTGCCCTCGATCCAGGGCGCGATCCAACGCAGGTACAGGTCGTAGCCGACGATCACGTCCGAGGCTTCCAGCGCCTCACGGGCCAGGTCGGGAATCAGCGAGGCGAAGCCCGGCCCCACCGAGACGAGGTTGAGTTTGCCGCTCATGCCGGCCCCACGCCCGCGTTCCAGACGTCTTCGACCGCCGCCACCGTCACGCCCTGCCAGGCGGTCTTGGGTACGGCCAGCCGCCCGCGCGGACTGGCGAGCAGGGCGCACGGTTCGCACACGCCCAGAGCGCCCGTCACCGATTCCACCCAGCCGGATGGCACATTCACGAAGGGCCGTGCCTGCAGGTCGGCGGCCGCGAAGACGCGCAGCGGCAGCCCGTGTGCCGAGCAGAACTCGAGCAGCCCCGGCTCGTTCGCCTTGAGGTCAATGGTCGCCACCTCGCGCACCTCGCCCAGCCGTCCCGGCAGCACCCGCGTCACCGCCTCCTCGATGGTGGCCGCACTCACGCCCCTCCGGCAGCCGAGGCCCAGCGTCAGCGGTTTCACGGCCTCGGTGGCGGTCGTCACCACCGGCACCGCCCCGGTGAGGTTCGCCACCCGGTAGGCCAGCGCGTTCGCGCCGCCCTCGTGGCCCGAGAGCAGCGACACCGCGAAGCGCGCGCCCTCGTCGAGCACCACCACCGCCGGGTCGCGCAGTTTCGACTCGGGCAGGCCGCTCAGGAAGCGCGCGGCGATGCCCGACGCCATCAGCAGCACCCAGCCGGAAAACTGGCCGAAGCGGCTGGAGAGCAGCTCACGCGGCGAGGCGTCCCCCTCCCAGGGGCGCAGCAGCTCGGCGTCCAGGCCCCGCGCCAGATGTTCACCCAGGCGTTGTCCCTCGGCCCGCACCGGCAGCACGGCCAGCGTCATTCCGCGCCGCCTTCGGCCCGCCGGAACCGGTGCGCGTATTCCGGGTCGTACAGGCGCGAGGTCACGCCCAGGTCCTCTCCCAGCGCTCCGCCGACCAGCACCATGGTGGTCAGGGTCCACTCGCTGAGTTTCAGCCCGTCGAGCAGACTGCCCAGCGGAGCGCGGTGGTGGCGTTCTTCCGGCTGGCTGACCCGCTGCACGAGTGCGGCGGGCGTTTCCGGCGGGTAGTGGGCCAGCAGCTCGGCCACGACTGTTTCGAGCTGGCGCCCCGACAGGAAGATGCACATGGTCGCCCCGTGCGCCGCCAGCCCGCCGAGCGCTTCCTTTTCCGGCACCGGCGAGGCCCGCCCGCTGCCGCGCGTGATGATGATCGTCTGCGACACCTCCGGGCGGGTGAGTTCCGCGCCCAGGGCGGCCGCGCAGGCGGTGAAGCTCGACACGCCGGGAATCACCTCATAGGGCACCTCCAGGCCGCGCAGCACTTCCATCTGCTCGGCGGTCGCGCCGTAGATCGCCGGGTCGCCGGAATGCAGCCTCGCCACTGTCCAGCCGTGCTGCGTGGCCTGCACGTACCAGTTCTTCTGTTCCTGCAGGTTCAGGCCCGCCGTGTTGACTGCCTGCACGTCCGGGCGGCAGTGTTCGAGCACCGCTTCGGGCACCAGCGACCCGGCGTACAGCACCACGTCGGCCGCCCCTAGGGCGCGCGCGCCGCGCAGGGTGATGAGGTCGGGGGCTCCAGGGCCGGCGCCGATAAAGTAAACCTTCGCGTTCAAGTGAATCTCCTCTCGTTCGTTTTGCGGATCAGCAGTACCGACAGGTAGCCGGGGCGCTCGAAGTCGTGTGGGAAGTCGTTCAGGCCGTCTAACAGGCGCTGTTCGGGGAGGCCCAGGCGTGAGGCCAGGGCGCAGTGTTCCAGCAGCTTCATCTCGCTCAGCAGGGCGAGCACCTGCGGAAACCGGTGGCCGATCTTGAGGAGGGCCACCACCTCGTGCCTCCCGATCTCGCGCCGCAGCGCCTCCATGTCGTCGGGGCACGGCAGGATCAGGGTGCGCTCCTTCTCTTCGCCGAGGCTGAATTCCAGCAGGCTGGCGGCGGTGGCGTAGCTCGTGATGCCGGGAAAGGTGGTGCGCGGCGCGTCGGGGGCCACCTCCTTCAGTGTGGCGAGCAGGTAGCCGTAGGTCGAGTAGGTCATGCTGTCGCCGATGGTCAGGTACGCCACCCGCTTGCCCGCCTCCAGCTCGGCGGCGATCTCCTGGGCCAGCTGGACGTAGAAACCCTTCAGCCGCGGCCCGTCGCCGTCCATGGTGAACTCGACTTCCCGAACCTTGCCCTCGTCCAGCTCCAGGCCGTCCAGCATGGCGAGCGCCACTGAAGCGCCCGACACCTTCGACCTCGGCGCATAGATCAGGTCGGCGCGCTGGAGGGCCCTCCAGGCCGCCACGCTCAGCGACCCGGGGGTGACGCCGACGCCCACGCCGTAGAAATGTCCGCCCGTCTCCTGCCCGCTCACGCCGCCCCCTCCAGGGCGCCGCCCAGCGCCGCGCCGTTCATGGCGAACAGCCGCACCCGCACCTCCCGCACCCTCGGCACGCGGGCCTGCATGCTGCGCGAGATGCGCGTCTCGACCTAGCGCCAGAACTCGGGGCGGGCGAACGTGGTGGCGATCTCCTCGACGGTGTTCGCTCCGCGCAGGGCGGTGGCCGCCTCGGCCCATGCCCCGTCCTCGGCCACGCTTGCCAGCACGCCCATCGCCATGCCGCTGCGCTGCGAGTGCGTGTCCCAGTCCCCCTGCAGCACCTTCGCCAGCTTGGCCGGATGGCCCGCGATCAGCAGCAGCGGCAGTTCCCAATCCATCTCGGTCAGGGCCTTCTGGGCGGCGTCGAGCGAGAAGCCCACGAAGTTCGACATCTGGATGATCTGACGTTCGCCCACCCCCATATCCCGTGCACAGTCGCGGCCCAGCTTGCCGGGAGTAAAGGCCACGGTGTCGGGCCTCGGCCCGAGCGCCACCCGGATGTACACCTCGACCGACGCCATGTACGCTTCCAGGCTCATCGGCTCGACGATGCCGGTGGTGCCCAGAATGGAAATACCGCCCAGGATGCCCAGCTTCGGGTTGAAGGTCTTGCGGGCGATGGCCTCGCCGTTCACGCAGCCGACCGTGACATCGAAGCCCGCCGCCTCGCCGGTCAGTTCCTCGACCACCCCCCCGATCATCCGGCGCGGCACCGGGTTGATGGCCGCCTCGCCGATCGGCAGTTGCAACCCCGGCGCGGTGACGGTGCCCACGCCCTCGCCCGCCAGGAAGCGCAGCGGCCCGCCGCCGTTGGGCGTCACCTC
>Ga0160429_1001479_pt1 | contig 13070 bp, 14 predicted proteins | sample SolpanmetagenomR_FD_108199 | JGI IMG/M metagenome (GOLD analysis project Ga0160429, IMG submission 108199) | Solar panel surface microbial communities from Lawrence Berkeley National Laboratory, California, USA - R | ecosystem: Engineered > Built environment > Solar panel > Unclassified ... | reverse complement strand
TCCGGTGGACATCCTGATTTGGTCATCGAAGACCTTTGGTGGTCAGTGGCTAACACTGACCTTCAGCACTCTGGAGATCAGAAGGGGTTCTGACCCGGCGCTCACCCCTGTCGGAGTGCCCTGTCATCGTCATTCACCAGTTGTCATGCGTCTCGCGCTTTCGCGCTCACCCGTTTTTGCGGGCGAAGGAAACTATATGCTTTCACCCGGCACCTGTCAAGCGGTGATCTCGAAGGACAGACGAGGGAAGCGGAAACGACGTGTCAGCGCCACTTTTCCGGCAGTCCGTACAGGTGCCAGCGGGCCTCGACTTTATCCATGACCGACTTGTCCATGACGATCTTGGGCGGCCAGGGGCGAACGAAGCCTTCCTCCGGCAGCTTGCGGGCACCGTCCCAGGCCAGCAGGTCGCCGTAGACCTGCACGTCGCGCTCGGGGTCGATGTTGTTGAGGATGGTCCACCACACGTCCTGTTCGTTTGTCACGTCGGTCTGCTCGTCGCAGATCAACAGGTGGCGCACGCCTGAGGCCGTCGGGTGCGCGGCGAAGGCGGCAGCCAGGTCCTGCGCCTGACCGGCGCGCGTCTTGTTCAGGGCCACGTACCAGTAGCTGTCTGCGGTCTGGTGTTGGGCCAGCACGCCTTCGAACGTCGGCAGATCGACGCTGGCGTGCGGAACGAACAGGGCTTCCCCGCCACCCTGTCCTTCGTTCTGACCCTCGCGTGAACCGGCGCCTGAACCCAGTTCCTCGGCCAGCTTGCTGGTGGCGTCAATGATCAGCTTGCCGCCGTAGCTCCAGCCACGGCTGCTGTGGTCGAGCGCGTCCATCGGGCCACGGGTGGTGAGGGTGTCGCGGCCCGGCACGGCCCGCCTCGCCACCTCGCGCCAGACCTCGGAGAACTTGTTCACTGGCACGCCGTCGTCTACCACCACGATCACCTTCGCGAACATCATCTGACCCAGCCCAAACAGACCGTTGGCAGTCTTGTACGCCTCACCGGGAAAGCGTTTCTTGATGCTGGTGACCACCAAGTTATGTGCCACGCCAGCGGGGGGCATATGGTAATCGGTGATCTCGGGCAGGATGAGCTGCGCGGCGGGCAGGAACAGCCGCTCGGAAGCCTCGATCAGGTAGGCGTCTTCCATCGGCGGGCGACCCACGATGGTCGCCGGATACACCGGGTTGCGGCGCATGGTGATGGCCGTGACGTGGAAACGCGGGTAGAGCTCCGGCAGCGTGTAGAACCCGGTATGGTCACCGAACGGCCCCTCGGTCTGCCAGTCTTCCTGAGGGTCGACGTAACCTTCGAGGATGAACTCGGCGTTGGCGGGCACGTCGAGGTCGACGGTGATGCCCTTGACCAGCGGGTAGCGCTGACCACGCAGGAACCCGGCCAGCGCGAACTCGTCGAGGCCGGGAATCGGCGGCAGCGGGGCGGTGGCGGCGTAGATCAGCGCCGGGTCACCGCCGAGGGCCACCGCGACCTCCAGGCGTTTGCCCAGTCTGCGGGCCTTTTCCAGGTGCCGCGCTCCGGTCTTGTGGCGCTGCCAGTGCATGCCAGTTTCCTTCGGGCCCATGACCTGCATGCGGTACATGCCCATGTTGCGCTCGCCGGTTTCCGGGTCTTTGGTGATGACCAGCGGCAGCGTGACGAAGGGACCACCGTCGAGCGGCCAGCACTTGAGAATCGGCAGCTTGTTCAGGTCGACCTGATCGCCCGTCCAGACGACCTCCTGCGAGACGGCCTTCTTCACCCGGCGCGGCGGCAGGTTCATGGCGTCGCGCAGTTTGGGCAGCTGCGAGAGCATGCCGCCCACGCCTTTGGCACCGCTCAGGTCAATCAGGTCGCGCACCCGCACCGCCAGCGCGTCGAGGTCAGGGAGGCCGAGCGAGAGGGCCACGCGCTCCGCCGTACCCAGCAGCCCGATGGCGAGCGGAAAGGGGCTGCCCACGACGTTCTTGAACAGCACGGCGGGGCCGCCCTTCTTGACGAGGCGGTCGGCGATCTCGGTGATTTCCAGCTCGCGGCTGACCGGCACCGAGACGCGCAGCAGCTCGCCACGCTCGTCGAGCAGACGGATGAACGATTGCAGATCGGGAAAGGACATGCCAGAAGTGTAGTGAGTGCCTTCCAGGGGGATGGTACGAAAAGGCGTTGGCCAGGACAGTCTGACCACCTCGAGTCATGGGAAAGCAATATACACATCATACTCAGATGAGTACACTGGAAGCACCATGACTGAACCCGAAGCAGACGGCCAGACTCCACTCTCAGTCTTCACCCCCGCAGCCGCGCCGCTTCCCATACCGCGTACGCCCGCCGACGCCCTGCCGCTGCTCCTGACGCTGGGGCTGGGGCTGCTGGCCCACCTGCTCGTGCAGGAGACAGAAACACTCGGACTGAACGTGCTGCTGTTGACGCTAGCCCTGACTGGAACACTGGTGCTGACGCTGAGGCTCCGGCGTACAAGAGTTCGCCCAGAGGCCCTGGCCGTACTCGGCCTCGGCCTGCTGTGCGCCCTGGGCCTGGCCGTGCGGGACGGCACCCTGATGGGCGGGCTGAACCTGCTCGGCCTGTTCACGGCCGTCAGCCTGGGAACGGCATATCTGCGCCTTCCCGGCCTGACCCGGCTGAGCGTGGGCGGCGTGCTGGGGGCGACGCTGTGGGCCTGGGTGCGCGGCTTCTCCGGCCTGCCCGGCTCCGCCCTGCGGTTCCCGTGGGCCAAGCTGAAGGGCATACAGGACCTGGGCCGGGGGCTCCCGACCGGCCAGTCGCGCCGCGTGCTGGTCGGGCTGCTGCTGACCTTGCCGCTGCTGCTGGTCTTCGGCTGGCTGCTGGGCGGGGCCGACGCCCAGTTCGGCGCCCTGGTCGCCCGGCTGTTTCAGTGGAAGCTGCCCGACTGGGACCTAAACGCCCTGGTCTTTACCCTCCTTCAACTGGGCTTCTGGGCCTTCCTGCTGGGCGGGCCGGTGTACGCGGCACTGCTGGCGAGCCGGGCGATTCCGCCGATCCACACTGGGCCAGCACCGAAGCGGGAGGCCTCCACCGGCCCGAACCCTACCGGACTGGGTCTGACCGAACTAGGCATTCCGCTGCTCAGCACCAGCCTGCTGTTCTGCATCTACCTGGGCTTGCAGGCCGGACGCTACTTCGGCCACCAGCTGCTCGGCGGTCTGACTTACAGCGAATACGTGCGGCGCGGCTTCGGCGAGCTGACGGCGGTGGCGGCCCTGACGCTGGTGGTGCTGCTGCTGGCCCACACCCTGCTGCGCCGTGACCTGAGAAGTACGTTGGCCTACCGCCTGATGAGCGCCGCCGTGCTGTTGCCCCTCTCGCTGCTGATCGTCAGCGCCTACAACCGGCTGGCGTTGTATGTCGGGGCCTACGGCCTGAGCGAGATCCGGGTGCTGGGCGGGGTGTTTCTGGCCTGGGTGGCGCTGTCACTGCTGGCCTACGCCGCGATGCTGTGGCGCGGCGGGCTGGAGCGGTTCGCTTACTTCTCACTGATTTCCGGCCTGGGGCTGATCGTGGGCCTGGACGGCGTGAATCCGGGGCGCCTGATCGCCAGCGTCAACCTGACCCGCACCCTGTCGCCGGGCGAGACCGGAGAAGAGCGGCGGGCCGCCTTCGCTGCGCTGGCCGACCTGGGCGCCGACAGCGTGCCGGTGACCGCCGCGCGGCTGGACAGCGGCACGCTGAGGGCCGACGAACTCTGCGCCCTGGCCCGCTTTTTGCCGGACGCCCAGCCGGACTGGCGGGTGTGGAACCTGGCCCGCAGCCGCGCCGCCGCGCTGGTCGAGGAGCTTCGGCGGTCGAACCCACTGCCCGACTGGAGCGACTGCCAGTACAACTACAACGACTGACCCGAGAAGACCCCTCGTCTAGCCCTCCCCTTTCGCCGGCCGCCGCACCGCGCTAGAGTTTTCCCATGAACAGCAGCGCGTTCTTTTTTTATTGGGCCAGGAACTTCCGGGCCTGACGACTGCTGCATCTTTAAGCCGCACCTCACCGCCCGGAACGCCACCGGGCGGTGTTTTTTTGTCTCTCTGGCGCACAGACAGGAGCCACCCATGACCGCGACCCACGAACAACAGGCCATTCAGAACACCGAGAACCTGAACGTCACCGGCTTCCAGCCGCTCGCCACACCGCGCAGCATGAAGGCCGAGCTGCCCAACACCCCGGAAGCGCACCGCACCGTGCAGGAGTCGCGTCAGGCGATCAAGAACATCCTGGACGGCAGCGACCCCCGCCTGCTGATCATCATCGGGCCGTGCAGCATCCACGACGAGGCCCAGGCGCTGGAATATGCCGGGCGTCTGCTGGAGCTGCGCCACAAGTACCAGGACCGCCTGGAGATCGTGATGCGGGTGTACCCCGACAAGCCGCGCACCACGGTCGGCTGGAGAGGCTACCTGAACGACCCCGACATGGACGGCAAGAACGACTTCAACCTCGGTCTGCACAAGACGCGCGAGCTGATGCTGAAGATCAACAGTCTGGGGCTGCCGCTCGGCACCGAGCTGCTCGACCCGTTCGTGCCGCAGTACATCGACGACCAGCTCAGCTGGGGCGCCATCGGCGCGCGCACCACCGAGTCGCAGACGCACCGGGCGATGGTGAGCGGCGTGTCGGCGCCGGTCGGCTTCAAGAACGGCACCGGCGGCAGCGTGAAGCTGGCGGTCGACGCCATCCTGAGCGCCCGCAAACCGCACACCTTCCTGGGCATCACCGACGACGGGCAGGCCGCCGTGGTGAGCACGCGCGGCAACGCCTACGGCCACATCATCCTGCGTGGCGGCACGGCCGGCCCGAACTACGGCTACGAGCACGTCGAGAAGGCCAGCGAGATGCTGACCGCCTCGGGCGTGGCCCCGGCTTTGATCGTCGACTGCAGCCACCACAACAGCGGCTACCTGCACGAGAAGCAGCTCGACGCGTGGCACGACGTGATCTTCCAGCGCGTCGGCGGCGACACCCGCCTGAAGGGCCTGATGGTCGAGAGCAACCTGAACGCGGGCAAGCAGAGCATTCCCGCTGACCTGTCGCAGCTGAAGTACGGCGTATCGGTCACCGACGCCTGCGTGGGCTGGGACACCACCGCCGAGATGCTGGCCTGGGCCTACGAACGGCTCGCCTGAATCGGCGGCAGAACGTGAGCGCCTGCGCGACCAGTTGCCCGGGCCGGAGGCGCGGCTGCTCGAGAGCCGGGGCTACACGGTGCTGCAGGGCCAGGAACACGGCTCGGCGCGCACGGTCCTGATCTATCCGGCCGGTGTGGCGCCGGATTACGGCCGTTCACTGGTCGGGTACGGCGAAGACTGGACGGCGGCCGACGCGTTCAGACAGGCCTACGCCCGGGCTCAGGCGTGGTCGGTGGAAGCGGCGGCGGCCGGAACGCTGTCAGAGCCACTGCCGCCGCTGCCACCCTCCTGAGCGCCGTGGCCCGGTTACATCCCCAGGGCGCCGCGCTGGGCCGGGTCCACGAGGTCCAGGTATTCCTGGTGCCGCCCGATGTACGCCGCCACGAACGGGCAGAGGGGAATGACCTTCTTGCCCTGGGCCTTCACGTCGTCGAGGGCGGCCTTGACCAGATCGGAGCCGACGCCCTGGCCTTCGAGCGCCTCGGGCACCTCGGTGTGCGTGAACATGACGGCGGGGCCGGCCGGCCGGTACTCGGCGAACGCCAGGCCTGCCGGAGTCTGGACTTCGTACCGCCGGGCTTCCTTGTTGTCGTGCACTTCGTGGTTGGTCATGCCCCACAGTAAACCAGGCCGGGGGCGCCGTTCGGAAGAAGGCCACACGTTTTGACACCGCCGGGGGGAGGCGTGCTAACATTCTCGCCGCTGGCAGCAGCATGAGCTTCAAGACTGGCGCTGTAGCCAAGTGGTAAGGCAGAGGTCTGCAAAACCTCCACCACCGGTTCAAGTCCGGTCAGCGCCTCCAACGAACAACGTATGCCCCCGTGCGAGCGGAGGGCATATTTTTTGGTCTGTAGGGAGAGCGTTCACATCATCGGTTTCAGTCCGGCCAGAGCCAGTTCCTTCCCCTTGGCCTCGACTTCGATCCAGGGCACGTCGCGGTAGGCGTCCGGAAAGTGCGCGATCAGGTCGGTGTGACGGCGGTCCTGCGGGCCGTCGATGCCGTTGCTCAGGTGCACCACCTGCCACTCGGGCGGCGTCCAGGTGGCGCGGGCCTTCAGCACCCACTCGCGAACGCTGGGGTCATCCTGCGAGGCCAGTTTCTCGTGCACCACGTGGTGATGGGCGTCGAAGATCAGCGGCACGTTCGTGGCCTCGCAGACGGGCAGCAGGTCGGCCGGACCGTAAGCGCGCTCGTCGTTCTCCAGGCACAAACGCGAGCGGGCCGCCTCCGGCAGCGCCTCGATGGTCTGCCGGAGCGTGTCGGCGCGCCCCCCCTTGCCGCCGTGCAGCAGGATGCAGTTCCAGGACGAACGCTCGAAGCCCAGCAGGTCGAACACCAGGGCCTGACAGCCGAGCGCGTAGACGCTCTTCTCGATCACCTCGGGGCGGTCGCTCGACAGCACGATGAACTGGTCGGGGTGAACGAGCACCCGCACGCCAGCCGCCACGAAGGCCGCGCCCGCCGCCGTCAGCTCGGCCGAGAGCGAACGCAACACCCTCTCGCCGGTCTCGTCGCCCTGCAGATCGAGCATCGGGAAGAGGGCGGCCGACATGCGGTAGAGCCGGATGCCGCCCGCCTGGCAGTAGGCCGCCGCTGCGGTCAGCCGCCGGACATTGTCGGCGTACAGCTCGCGCAGCACCTCGGCCCGCTGCTCCTCGGGAAAGCTCAGGTAGCGCGTGCGGGTAATGGTGCGGAAGCGGACTTCCGGCCCCGAGGTGATGCAGACGAGGCCGAGGTTAGGCGTGGACATGGCGGCAGGCTAGAACATCCGGCCGGGCGGTGCATGTCATCCGTGACAAAATGCCTTTCAGAACCCCTCACCGGTTCGGGAGGCCACCAGACATGCAACTGACCGAGCGTGAACGCGACAAGCTGCTGATCTTCACCGCCGCCGAGCTGGCCCGCCAACGCCGGGCGCGGGGCTTGAAACTGAACTACCCGGAGGCCGTGGCCCTCATCACCGCGGAAGTGCTGGAGGGCATCCGTGACGGCCGCTCGGTGCAGGACTTGATGAGCTGGGGCGCGACCATCCTGAGCGCCGACGACGTGATGGACGGGGTACCGGAGCTGATCTACGACATTCAGGTCGAGGGAACGTTTCCCGACGGCACCAAGCTGGTGACCATCCACGACCCGGTGCGCGGCGGCCAGAGCGGCACCGTGCCCGGCGAGTACCTGCTGGAAGACGGCGAGATCGAGCTGAATGTGGGCCGCACGACGGCAGCGGTCCGGGTCGCCAACACCGCCGACCGGCCGATTCAGGTGGGCAGCCACTTTCACTTCTTCGAGGTGAACGGAGCGCTGAGCTTCGACCGGGCCGCCGCCTACGGCATGCGCCTGAACGTGGCCGCCGGAACCGCGCTGAGGTTCGAGCCGGGCGAGGAACGTGACGTGGAACTGGTCGCCCTGGGTGGCAGCCGCACCGTGTACGGCATGAACGCGCTCGTGAGCGGTGAACTCGACGCGCTGGGGACGCAACAAGCCGCGCTGGAACGGGCGAGAGCCGCAGGATTCAAGGAGTCGGAATGAAGCTGACCAGAAGGCAGTACGCCGACCTCTACGGCCCCACCACCGGCGACCGGGTGCGGCTGGCCGACACCGAACTGCTGATCCGCATCGAGCGCGACTACACCACCTACGGCGAAGAGGTGAAGTTCGGCGGCGGCAAGGTGATCCGCGACGGGCTGGGCCAGAGCAGCACCGCCGTGCGGGAAGACAACGTGCCCGACGTGGTGATCACCAACGCCATCATTCTCGACCACTGGGGCGTGGTGAAGGCCGACGTGGGCATCCGGGACGGGCGCATTCACGCCATCGGCAAGGCGGGCAATCCCGGCACCCAGGACGGCGTGACGCCGGGGCTGACCATCGGGGCCTCGACCGAGATCATCGCGGGCGAGGGGCACATCCTGACCGCCGGGGGCGTGGACACGCACATCCACTTCATCGCGCCGCAGCAGGCCTGGACCGCGCTGGAGTCGGGCGTCACCACCATGATCGGCGGCGGCACCGGCCCCACGGCGGGTACCTCGGCCACCACCTGCACGCCCGGCGAGTGGAGCATCCACCGCATGCTGGAGAGCCTGAGCGGCCTGCCCCTGAACTTCGGCCTGCTGGGCAAGGGCAACGCCAGCACGAAGGCCCCCCTGGCCGAGCAGATTCAGGCCGGAGCGCTGGGCCTCAAGCTGCACGAGGACTGGGGCACCACGCCCGCCGCCATCGACGCCGCGCTGAGCGTGGCCGACGACTACGACGTGCAGGTGGCGATTCACACCGACACGCTCAACGAGTCGGGCTTCGTGGAAGACAGCATCAGGGCAATCAATGGGCGCACCATCCACACCTTTCACACCGAGGGGGCCGGCGGCGGGCACGCGCCCGACATCATCCGGGTGGCGGGGCTACCGAACGTGCTGCCCAGCAGCACCAACCCGACCATGCCGTTCACGGTCAACACCATCCACGAGCACCTCGACATGCTGATGGTCTGCCACCACCTCTCTCCGCGCATTCCGGAGGACGTGAGCTTCGCCGAGAGCCGCATCCGGCCCGAGACCATCGCCGCCGAGGACGTGCTGCACGACCTGGGCGTGTTCTCGATGATGAGCAGCGACTCGCAGGCGATGGGGCGCGTGGGCGAGGTCATCACCCGCACCTGGCAGACGGCGCACAAGATGAAGCTGCAGCGCGGCGCCCTGGGCGGGGAGACCTACGGCAACGCCGACAACCTGCGGGCGCGCCGCTTCATCGCCAAGTACACCATCAACCCGGCGATCGCCCACGGCATCTCCCGCGAGGTGGGCAGCGTCGAGGTGGGCAAGCTGGCCGACCTGGTGCTGTGGAAGCCCGCCTTCTTCGGCGTCAAGCCGCAGCTGGTGATCAAGGGCGGCTTCGTGGTCGCCGCGCAGATGGGCGACCCCGGCGCGAGCATTCCCACCCCGCAGCCGGTGTACACCCGCCCGATGTTCGCGGCCTTCGGCGGCGGGCTGGACGCCACCTGCCTGCACTTCGTGTCGGGCGTGAGCCTGCAGGAAGGCAACCTGCCGGAGCTGGGCCGGGCCTACGCCGCCGTGTCGGAGACGCGCAGCATCGGCAAGAAGGACATGCTGCTGAACGACGCCGCGCCGGACATCCAGGTGAATGCCGAGACCTACGAGGTGCGGGTGGACGGCGAGATCGTGAGTTGCGAACCGGCCGAGACCCTGCCGATGACGCAGAAGTACTTCCTGTTCTGATGGAGCCACGGCGTGCATGAAGCCTCTCTCGCCCTCTCGCTCGTCGGCGTGGCCGAGGACGTGCTGCGCGAGCACGGCGGCGGGCGCGTGACGGCGCTCACCGTGCGCGTCGGGCAGTGGTCGGCGGTGGTGCCCGCCGCCCTGATGGCCGCCTTTCCGGCCTGCGCCGAAGGCACGCCGCTGGAGGGCGCCCGCCTGAGCGTCGAACTGGTGCCGGGCGTGGCCGAGTGCCCGCAGCACGGCCACGTCGAACTGGAGCTGGCGCGCGGCCTGCGCTGCCCGCTCTGCGACGCGCCCACACCGACGCTGCTTCAGGGCGACGAGCTGGAATTAGACGGGCTGGAGCTGCTGTGAAGCGGGTGCAGCTGTTCCGTGCGCTCGCCCGCACACCGGAGCGGTACCCTGCCGCACCGGAGGCCCGTTTTCTGCCGGTGTCCCTCGACTGGACGCCGGAGCAGTGCCTTCAGCTGATGCAGACCCTCTCGCCCGGCCAGCGGCTGAGCTTCTTCGACCCCGACTTTCCCTCGGTCTCCGATCCGGGCGGGTATGTACAGGTGCAGCGCGGACCAGACAGCTGGCAGCGGTACACCGCCAACCACGGCTGGAGCACGCAGTGGGAGGCCACCACACCGGAAGCGCTCGCCACCGTCCTGTACGCCCACCGCGCCGCCCAGGGGCCGGGCGTGCAGCTCAACGAGGCCCGCTCACCCGCCAAGGAGGAACAGCCATGACCACCACACCCACCCATACCGATACACCCAGAATCGTCACCGTGCGGCAGAACATCCTGAAGGCCAACGACCACGTGGCCGCCGGGAACCGGACGACCTTCGCTCAGCACAATCTGCGCGTGCTGAACCTCACCAGCAGCCCCGGCGCGGGCAAGACGGCGCTGCTGGAGCGCACCCTGCAGGACCTCTCGCCCAGCACCCGGCTGGCCGTGGCGGTGGGCGACCTCGCCACCGAGAACGACGCGGCGCGGCTGCGGCGGCACGGCGTCCAGGCCGAGCAGATCGTGACCGGCACCGTGTGTCACCTCGACGCGGGCATGGTGCGTGACGTGCTGCCGCGCTTCGACCTGCCCAGCCTGGATGTGCTGCTGCTCGAGAACGTGGGCAACCTGGTGTGCCCGGCCAGCTACGACCTCGGCGAGACGGCGCGGGTGGTGCTGCTCTCGACCACCGAGGGCGAGGACAAGCCGCTGAAGTACCCGACCATCTTCAACACCGCCGACGTGGTGGTGGTGACCAAGATGGACCTTGCCCCCCACGTGGGCTACGACCGCGCCGCCGCGCTGGACAACATCGACCGGGCGCGGCCCGGAGTGAAAGTGATCGAGGTCAGCAGCCGAACTGGGGAAGGCCTGGACGCGTGGTACGCCTTTGTCCACGGCCGGTGAAGATCGCCAACCTGCGGCTGCCCCTGCTCCCCGCCGCACCCACCGAACCAGACGCCCCGACCACCGTTCACCTTCCGATGACCGCCCTCGACCGCCGCCGGGTGCGCCGCCGCCTGACCGCCCCCGACGGCACGGAGCTGCTGCTGGCCTTCCCCACCGGAACCTACCTCGCTCCCGGCACGCTGCTGGAGCGGCGCGGCGAGGTGGCCTACGTGGTCTCGGCCGCGAGTGAAGACGTGGCGGTGCTGCGGCCCCTGGACACAGCCCAGGCAGTGAAGGTGGCGCACGCCGTCGGCAACCTGCACCGCGACCTGGTAGAAGATGCAGAAGCCTATCTGGCGCTCTGGGACGCGCCGCTGGAACTGCTGCTCACCCGACTGGGTGTGCCCTTCACCCGCGAGTTCCGGCCGTTCCTGGGGCGGCCGAGCTGGGCCGACGAGTGAGCCTGCCGCTGCTGCGCCTGCTGCAACTGGCCGACAGCGCCTTTCCGGCCGGGGCCTACGCCTTCAGCGACGGGCTGGAGACGTTGGTGGCGCGTGGCCGGGTGAGGACCGCCGACGACCTGCACGCCTTTCTGCACGGGCAACTGGCGCAGGGCTGGGGCCGCTGCGACCCCGCCGCCTGCGCGCTGAGCTGGGCCGGAACGCACCACACCGAACTCGACGACCTGCTCAACCTGTTGAAGCCCGTGTCGGGGCCGAGGCTGGCGAGCACGCGGGTGGGCCACAACCTGCAGCGGGCCGCCCTGAGGCTGTGGCCCGAGCGGCTGGAGGGCGCTCCTATGCTCCGCCACCAGGCCACCGCCTTCGGGGCCATCGCCCGGCGGCTGGAAACCGGGCAGCGCGACGCCGTCACCGCGTACGTCGGCAGTTTCCTGCTGGGCCGCGCCACCAGCGCCACCCGCATGATGCGCCTGGGCGGCCTCGACGCGCAGCGGGTGGTGAGCCGCCTGGAGGCCGAGGCCGCCGCCTGCGTGCAGCGTGCCCTGGAAGCTGGGCCAGGAGACCTGAGCGGCTTCGCCCCGGAACTCGACGTCGCCGCCGCCGAGCAGGAAGCGCTCGACGTGCGGCTGTTTCAGAGCTGATTCAGAGCCGGGGTACTGCCACCTCTTGCCTATCTCTCCCAGAACGGAACCGGCTCGATGCCCAGGGCGCGCAGGTACACGTAACCCTGGCCCCGGTGATGAACCTCATTGTCGACCGCGTAGAGGGTGATGCCGTGTCCGGGCATGGTGGACCAGAACGTCTTCTGCGACTCGTGGTAGCGGGCGGGCGGCACGGTGGGCAACAGCGCGTCGAGGCGGGCCGTCAGGTCGTCCCAGGCGGCCAGCAGCGAGGCGCGGTCCTGGGGCGGCGCGGCCGACCACTTCGGCTCGCCCCACTCTCCGCTCACCATGCCGCCGAGCGTGTAATCGGCGACGCTGTACAGCTCCCAGGCGACGGAACCGAACGGCCGCATGCCGCCCACGCTGAAGCTGAACAGCTGGTCTTCGGGAAACTGCTCGATGATTCGCCTCGTCAGGCGGCGGTGGCCCTGCCAGGAGTCCAGCAGGTCGGCGGGCGTCAGGACAGGCAATTCCTTCTGTGCAACTTCGTTCATGGTGTGCCTCCGAACTGACTGTACCGGGCATTCCCGTCAGGATCTGGCGGCAATCGGAGGCACAATACAGGCACCATGACCTACGACCCCTCGATGCGCGTCTTGACCGTGCTGGAACTGCTGCAATCGCGCGAGCGCCTGAGTGGAGGAGAGCTGAGCCGCCGCCTGGAGGTCAGCCCGCGCACGGTACAGCGGTACGTGGCGCGGCTGCAGGACCTGGGCATTCCAGTCGAGAGCACGCGCGGGGTGGGCGGCTCGTACCGCCTGAAACCGGGGTTCCGACTGCCTCCGCTGATGTTCAGCGCCGACGAGGCGCTCAGCCTCGCGCTGGGCCTGCGGGCGCTGCGGCTGCTGGGTCTCCAGGCCCTTACCCCAGCGGCCACAGCGGCGGCGGCCAAACTGGCCCGCACCCTGCCGCACGCCCTGAGCGAGCGGGTGCAGGCACTGCAGGACGCGGTGCAACTCGACGTGTCGCCCTGGGTGCTGGCCGCCGACGCCGCGCTGCTCAGCGACCTGCTCGGCGCGATGGAGACCGGGCGGCCGGTGGCGTTCAGCTACATCTCGCGCGGCGCGGCCGCCAGCGTGCGGCAAGTCGAGGTGTACGGCACCGTACACGTGTTCGGGCGCTGGTACGTGGTGGGCCACTGCCGCTCCCGGCGGGCCATCCGCAGCTTCCGGCTCGACCGCATCG
>Ga0160429_1001478_pt1 | contig 13071 bp, 12 predicted proteins | sample SolpanmetagenomR_FD_108199 | JGI IMG/M metagenome (GOLD analysis project Ga0160429, IMG submission 108199) | Solar panel surface microbial communities from Lawrence Berkeley National Laboratory, California, USA - R | ecosystem: Engineered > Built environment > Solar panel > Unclassified ... | reverse complement strand
TAGGAACGCTTACTCGATTCAATTACAGTGAGGTATGCACTGTCTTTTGATCGTGCTTTTTGCCTTTGCTAATGTTGTGTCAGATCACGTCGAAAGAGCGCCTCAACGCTGAGACGTATTATCTATCACAAATAACTGCAGAACTTGCGTCCGCATCAGAGTTGAACGCACCACGGATCATAAGCCAGCATACGCGATGGGACGAACTTTGTAAGATATATGGCGAGCCAGTAATAAGGCGAATAAACAATTCCGGTGTCAATCCCAATTCACTAGCAGCACGGCTTATTCAATGTACGTTTTCTCTTGGTGAGAGCGTAAGCGTACAATCAACGGATCGCACAGCATGTTTGGAGATTCCCAGAAGCCTGCCAATCTACACTGTTTTGGCCCTGGCGGGTAGAGCATTCGGTGTATCGCCCATGTCACTAAAGCTGGTATGGGAGTCGTGGGACGTAGATGGAGCTAGCGACACACAATATCCTAAAGACGAAGGTGGCCGACACGAGACAGATATTTTGAAGGTTTTCAAGAAGGAAGCCCTAGTGCCGCGCACAAGGTTGATTGGCACCTGGATTGAGGGACTCGCGGCTAACATCACGATTGAACTGAGCGAAGAGGCTTTGCAGCTTCAGCAAGCAACGCACGGGTTAGTGAAAAACCGGTTGCTCCAACTTGGGCAAGCTTTCTTACAACCCACAAATGTAGATAGGCAGAGCCAGATCTGGCCATAGTCGTAGAGTCGGGTAATAGTTTACGTAGAGGTATCAAGCCTTTTTTATCCTATTGGATCTTCTCCTTCCATCATGGATAGTGGTTTCTTGATTCATGACTTCCTTCTTCGGCCGCTTGGATGCAGGTTTGACCTCGGTCTCGCCTTCCGTAAGCTCTTCTTGCGATGCTGCGGCTACTTTTCTCTTTCGACTTGTGGCTTTCGTAGGCGCAAGCTTTTTGGGCTTCGCAGTAGTCGTTTTCGTTTTCGCTTTGACTTCTGTTCCAGGTGCCTCCATATCCTCGCTTATGTCAGTATCGTTGTCCTCTACTTCTTCACCCGCGTCCTCATCCGAGCTCGCCACCTTCTTTCTTCTTGATGTAGATTTCGCTTTTGATTTTGATTCTGCTTTTGTAGTACCCGTGGCATTGGGATCATCGCCCTCATCCACATCTGCGGCCACAGGTCCGGTCTTCTTTTGAACGGTTGGTACAATAGCGCTGGTGCGGCCCCCAACCTTTAAATGTATAATCTTCTCTCCATTCGGTAAGACGTTCTGATCCTTCTTTCCTTTACCCCATCGGTATTTGAAAAGCCAGTCCGTGGGGAACTGCTCCGAATCGGCAAGGGTGCTGCAGGCGAGATCACAAACGTACATCAGACTCTTATGCAGTTGCTTGTACTGCGCATCGTTCAGCGTGTTGCTGTATTGCTCCGGGTGAATCCTAGCATTGTAGAGGACTTCATCCGCAACCCAATTGCCAACGCCACTGATGTTGGCTTGGTCCAGCATCCACGCCTTCACGGGCACCTTCTTTTTGTGCAATTTTTCCGTAAGCCACTCTAGAGTCAGGGGCTTTTTGTCAATCACAGGATCTGGTCCATTTTCTTTGAGCGGAGTCGTCTTCCGCATCTCCTCCGCAGGCACATCCACCAGTCTGATACGAGCCAAGCGTCGAGCATCAACAAATGCAGCTTGGCAGTCCGGCTCGCCTTCCAACTTCATGACGAACTTCCAGAACCTTGGCGGCCACTCCGCAGCCCCCTTTTCTGCAATCTTGTCCATTTCCTCCTTTTTTGCTTTGTAGTAGAAGGTTTCCTCGTTGGAGAACTTGATCCAGCCAGTCATGCCGAGATGCATCAACGGGTGCGGCGGACTCGACATCTCCAGCCAAAAGTACTTGCCCTGCTGGCGGGCGCCCAGCACGGTCTTTCCGTTGAGCGCGGCAGCAAAAGCGGCGGCTGTTGTCCCGACTTTACCGTAGACAATTGCATCGTCTTGGGCTTGGATCGAGGCGATGCGCCGACCGACCAAGTGTTTTCCGAGAAAGGAGACCACGCGCGCGACCTCGCCTATCTCGGGCATTGCTGGAGCTCCCTGATGGCTTAGCTGACCGGCAAGCTTTGGTGTTCTGTACAGCCTACAAGAGGTATTGCTCTGTGGGTGCTTCCTTGAGACGTGAAAATCGTGTGCCAGGTCGCAGACGACGGTCGCCGTCGTCGGTGCAGATCAACAATGACGCAACAACGACGACGACGACGACGACGACGTGTTTCGGGTCAACTGGCACCGAGGCTCATAGTTGATATGATAACAAGTCTATAACCTAACCTACTTACATTTTCTTCCAAGGGGCCTCAGCAGCGGTTGGACCTCTCTGCTCACACATGTATATCTTTCCGTTGTCCATAGTTGGTTTGACATTCTACACTGCACAAGCTCACTCTACTCATGACAAGGGCGAAGCACAAACACCACTGCCGGCACAAAGAGATGAGCTGCTAGAACAGAAATGGGGCCGTGATGTATCCAGCGACGACCATACTGTACTCATTCTGACCACCAAAACTAACCGTGGTCTAGTGGGGGTTTTCGGGGGTGTCGACCTTTGCGCCTTTACCGCATGTGAGGTGCCTCACTCAGCCCGGCACCGCATTTGATATTGGCATTATTGGGGCTCCATTCGATACGGCGGTGAGCTATCGACCTGGTTCGTACTATGTTTTTCTTTTTTTGGAAGTGGCACAAACGAAGCGCCGGAGTTTCATGAGCGAATCGTAGAAAGAGAACAGAATGTAGACTCATGCATTCTACAGGGGCTAGGTTTGGGCCACGGGCGATCCGTGCTGCTTCTGCGCGCCAAACGCCGCTGCGCAGCTACAACACGCGAGCTGCCTTCAATCCTTACACTTCCTGGGCCACGATCCTTGACTGCGGCGACATACCAATCACACCCTTTGATAATGCCCTTGCGCTACGTCAGATGACGGAGGCATTCTTAGAACTCGGATCTCGCCAATCTAGTTCAAGCGCAGGGAAAGCGCCGAAGCCTCCACGGCTCCTGACCCTCGGCGGCGACCATTCCATTGGGCTACCTACTCTCCGAGCCCTTGCAAAGGTTCATGGACAGCCGATTACAGTCCTTCACTTTGACGCGCATCTTGACACGTGGTCGCCCCTTGCGTATGACAAGACATGGCTCGACCCCAACGTGCCGATGGAAGACCAACAGTCTGCTTTCACACACGGGTCAATGTTTTGGCTCGCTCATCACGAGGGTCTTATCGCGAATGGATCGGTTCATGCAGGTCTTCGCACACGACTATCTGGAGTCTTCGACCACGAGAGCGATGACACTCAAGGCTGGTTGCGCATTCCTTCGGATGCTGTCGCGTGCGACGAACTCGGCTCGGCTGGTGTGGCCAAGAAGATCATGGACACCATCGGCACGGAGAAACCAGTCTATCTTAGTGTCGACATCGATGTCGTTGATCCAGGCTTGGCCCCCGGAACTGGAACACCCGAACCGGGTGGTTGGACAACGCGAGAGTTAATAAAAGTGCTGCGTGGGGTAGAGGATTTGAACGTTGTAGGGGCGGACATTGTGGAAGTTAGCCCAAGTTACGATGGGGCTGGCGAACAGACAAGCTTGGCGGCAGCTCAAGTGGTTTTCGAGCTTCTAACCAGTATGGTCAAGCAAGGTTTGGACGGCAGACGAGCTGAGGGAGACGAGTCTGAATCCCGCGAAAAAGACAGAGAGGAGCTGTAGACTTGGTCTGAATACACGAGGAAACAAAGGGCAAGCAGTAAGTAGGACAAGCAGTAGTAAGTTTCTCAAGCAGTAGTAAGTAGTTTAAGCAGTATACCTATGTACTCGTAGGTCATGCATGCTTGCTTCCTTTAGAAGCGGTTCAGACAGTATACAATACAGTGCCGCTTTCCGCTTCCAAATGCGTTCTGCCGCTTGGACCCTTGCTTGCTCTCTGACCGAGTGGACTTTGAGAGTTCACGATTTGGATCACACCTGCGCCTGCTGCCCTCCCTGTTTGCTACCGTCACCAGTGGCTCAAGATGCCCCAGCCATTGCCCTCGAAGGAGCGATCGCTGTTCACTCAGGTTGTCAAGAACTTCGAGTCCAAGCAATACAAAAAAGGTGTCTACAGCCAACTTCTCGGCCGCTGCGGTCAGTATAGCTAAACCACATGACAGGCATCAAAGCTGCTGAGCAGATCCTGCGGAAGGTCCCTAACCATGGAGATACGCAAGCTATGAAAGCCTTGCTTCTCAATTCCCTTGGAGAGACCGAGGAAGCGTTCGCTCTTGCCAAGGTTGCCCTCAGGAACGACATGAAATCGCACGTGCCGTGGCATGTATACGGTCTCCTCTGGCGCTCCGCAAAAAACTTTGAAGAATCCATCAAGGCCTACAAGTTCGCGCTAAAACTGGAACCGGACTCGACGCAAATCCTGAGAGACCTCACTTTCCTGCAAATACAGACTCGCGATTACCAAGGCTATATCCAGAGTCGGACACAGGCCTTGCATGCAAGACCGGCACTGCGACAGAATTGGACCTCGACAGCTTCGGCACACCATTTAGCAGGTGATTTGGCGCAAGCGGAGAAGCTCCTCACAGCGTTTGAAGAGACTTTGAAGATCCCTCCATCCAAGACCGATATCGAGCACTCGGAGGCGGGACTGTATAAAAACATGATCATTGCCGAGAGTGGGGACATACAACGAGCTTATGACCATTTGCAAACAATCAAGCAGACGAACTTGGATAAAACGGCTGTAATGGAATACGAGGCGAAGTATTTGTTGCAACTGCGTCGTATGAAGGAGGCAGAAAAGGCTTACCGAAATCTCATCGAACGGAACTCGGAATACCGTGCATATTATGAGGGGTTGGAGAGAGCTTTGGGTCTGAGCAAAACAGATCGCAATGCGCTGAAAGAGATGTACGCCTCTTATGCGCAAAAATACGAAAGACTTGATGCTGCCAGGCGTATTCCACTAGACTTCCTACAAGGTACGCATATGCCCAGTGTGGTATTTACAAATCGTGCACAGCTAATCCAGAACAGGAGATGATTTTAAATCCGCGGCGGATCACTATTTATGCCGGATGCTCAAAAAGGGCGTTCCATCAACTTTCAACAACGTCAAGGCATTGTATATAGATGACAGCAAACGAGAGATCATTGAAAGGTTAGTAGAAGAGTACACTTCTCGCACGCAGACGAATGGCGACTCGAATGGAGATACAAACGGTGATCACTCCGATCCGTTCGAGGAGTCTGTGTTCTACTTCCTTGCACAGCATTACAATTACAAGCCCAGCCGGAACCTCAAGAAAGCCATGGAGTACGTTGACAAAGTTATCGAGCTAAAACCCAAAACATACGATTACCACATGACGAAAGCGCGGATATGGAAACATTACGGTGACTCAATCGAGGCCGCTAGATTAATGAACTATGCGCGAGAACTGGATCTCAAGGATCGCTATATCAACACGAAATGCGCCAAGTACCAATTGCGCAACGACGAGAACAAAGCTGCACTTGCCACTATGAGCATGTTCACTCGTAACGAAACCATCGGTGGTCCTCTTGGTGACTTGGTAGAAATGCAAAGCTTGTGGTTCATTACCGAGGACGGCGAGGCATATCTCCGTCAAGGCAAATTAGGGTTGGCACTGAAAAGATTTCACTCCATCTTTGACATATTCGAGCTTTGGCAGGAGGACCAGTTCGATTTCCACAGCTTCTCATTTCGTAAGGGCCAGGTGCGTGCCTATGTGGATATGATCCGCTTCGAAGACCGCTTACGGGAGCATCCGTTTTACACGAGAGCGGCCGTCGATGCTGTGAAGGCGTACATCCTGATCCACGACAAGCCTGAGTTGGCACAAGAAGGCTACATCCGCGGACTTGACCATATGAACGACGCGGAACGGAAAAAGGCACTCAAACAGCTGAAGAAGCAACAGGACAAATATGAGAAGGAGGACGCAGAGAGGGTTGAAGCCGACCAACGAGCAGCGGCAAAGAAAGCGAATGCCAGTCCGGAGGGCGAGCTGAAAAAAATCGATAAAGATCCGCGTGGAGTGAGCCTGTCCCAAACCAAGGAGCCGCTCAATGATGCCATGAAATTTCTCAAACCCCTCCTCGAGTTCGGTAATGACAACACTGACATACAACACATCGGCTTCGAGGTATACATCCGGAGACGTAAGCCACTTTTAGCTGCTATACTCAAACCGATGGACTAACGTTAGATGCACCACAGAGAAGTACTACCTCGCCCTCAAGTGCCTTATGGCTGCCTTCGCCATTGATTCCTCCGACGCCACCGCTCACGAACAGACTATTCGCTTGTTCCACTTCCGTAAGTCCTGTATCAACAATGCACCTTGTTCGTCTGGTCGCTCATCACATCATATCACAGTGCTAAGAGGGGATCCCTCTCCCTCTACATCCGCCATTGTCTCGCTGGCTGTCTCCTCTCTCCCCTCAACTTACGCCAAGCTTACTGCCCAGTCATCTTCGATCGATCTCCTTTCACTCAACCACGAATTCCTCTCTGCACAGCCAGAAACCGCGTTGAGAGTTTTCGCTTTCGCTCGTGGGCAGCAGGTGTTAGACCACACTGCGGCGTTAACGAATCAGGATGCTGTCATTGCATTGCTCGACGATAAGGAACAAGACCTCAGTCTGGAGATCGCGATCGAGGCATTGCATGTACTAAAGGAGCTTGGTGCTGAGCATGACATGCTCGCTTCGGCAGCGGCCAAGATCAACATGAGACTCCCTAAAGCGAAGGTAGTGGAGAGGATTGTTAAGGGTGAGTTTCAATGATTTTTGCGGTTTGTGTGAAAGGGGCTCCTCCTATTCCTTTGCGACCGAAAAAGCTGTCCCCGATGTCTACCTAGACTTTACATAGATGAGATGGGCACCTTCAGAGTGTAGACACATGTTCATAGTGCTTTGTAGAACATGTTCAGACCGATTTCCACATCACGACGTGTCGGAATATCTGCCACTTCCTTCTGGTACCTCGGTCACAATGCATGTCACGCCGCTTGAAATCTGAATAGGCGTGGTTGAGCTGCATCTCTTTTGCCATTCGAACAAGACTGGGCTGATGGCCTGTTCTCTATCCTCTTGCGCGTTTTGTCTTTCTTCTTGCTTTTCGAGAGGTCAGTGATTCTTGGTCGTTCATGCTTTACGCGGTGTGAAATCATAGCCACTCGCATTGTTCGTTCCCTCTACAGCTTGCTTAATAAGCCAGCCACAAAAGACGGTAGGTCCTCAAGCGCAACTTCCTGCTTCAAGTTACCAAGCCGTCGACACTGCACCTCACACTTCTGCTGCTCCTTCCACGCACGTCCTAGGACCACCACAACGGGAAATCCGATCCGATCTGCATCGTTTAATTTCCATATGAAGTCAAGCTTCCGGTCATCAAGTGCCGCATCCGCGCGTCCGGCCCCTATTAGTGCGTCGTAAACGTCCTCGGCGTCTCCTTCATGCCCCTTCCGCGGCACGATGACCACCTCGTATGGTGCAATCACGCGTGGCCAGTTGAGTCCCTTGCCGTCGACCAGAATCGATGCCACTGCGGCGATCATGCGCGTGACGCCAATACCGTGGCAGCCCATCGATAGTGCCATTTTCTGCTCTTTGCCCGGCATACTGACCGCCGCGCCAAGTGGTTCGCTATAACGCGTGCCGAGGTGGAATGTGTGACCGAGTTCGACAGCACGCTGTACGGAAAGCTGGCCGGTGGGACAACGGGGGCAGTTGTCGCCGTTTGAGATGCCGGTGAGGTCCAGAGGTTGGCCGGTCTGTGGATGGGCTAGAATTTTCGTCGTTGTGGCACGGGATTGCGGTGACATGGTTCCATCGAGCGGCTGTGACTGGTATGGTAGAGTGCCGTCGAAGACGTGCGTTGTGGTGAAGGACTGTCCTTGTGCGAGCATAACCAGTAAGGCTTGGTTACTTAGCCACTTCCCCTGTGGCTCCTCGACGCCGAAATCGATGTCGAGTGATGGAAGTGCCTTTTTCAGTGCATGTATGTTCAGCCCAATAATTTCTCCGGTCTTGGGATCCTTAATTCTTCCGTAGTGGACTTTGACCAAGTTGAAGCCATCGTGGGATATGAATGTGGATACGTCAACTGGCGCATCAGCACTTGCATGACTCAGTCGCCGCTCAGCTAGTTCTTCATTGGCGACGTAGGAGCACTCATTGCAGCTGATAACGTTGTCTTCGCCAACTGGAGTCGCGAAGTGGAACTCATGACTGTAACTTCCGCCCATGGAACCAGAGTCGGCCTCTGCGACCAAATATTTGATTTTAAGCTCCTGAAAAATGCCATCATATGCGTCTTTGACGTTGTGGTATGTTCCAAGAGCTGCCTTGTCATCGAGGTCGAATGTGTACAAGTCTTTCATGAGAAACTCTCGCGTACGCAGCAATCCGCCTCGAGGACGGCGTTCATCCCGGTACTTGCGAGCTATCAAGAAGTGAGTTTCTCTGAGCACCATGATCAGTGCGCATTGCTTACTGATTTGGTAGAGCCTGATGGGAAGCTCTTTGTAGGATTTCAATGAGCCTGCTACTAGAGTGGTGATCTCTTCCTCGTGTGTAGGTGACAGCATGAACCCAGGCCCCGATCGCGCATTGAGTCGAAGCAACTTGAGACACATACTTGTAAGCATGTATAGCTGACAGGGTGTCATTGACATACTTCGGAATTACTATTGGTGTCGAATCGCCCAGATTGCCTCCACAGTGCTTCGGAAGTAATAGAGGAAAGAGACACCTTACTAGCGCCTGGTACATGAGCACAATTCCAACAAGGGGGCTCAACTGATTTACCAAGCTTCTGCATATGTTTATCGATCAAGCGTTCTATTTTCTCTTGTACGCGTAATCCTAGTGGGAGAAGATGAAACACGCCAGAATAGGCCTACAGTTGTGTCAGTCATTCACGTTCTGGCGACAGCTACGTGTACAACACACTTGTCTTAGAAATCCCGCCGCCAGAAGTAACGTATGTGAGTTATCTTCTACTAGGTTCAGTATTGAAGCGCGCACAAGATTTTAGGAATGACCATTTGAAGTCTTTTCCGTCACCACACCTCCACTAGGAGCCCACACACTAGAAAGTCGGCTTCTGCCATCGATCTAACAAGTTCAATTAGCAAACGAGATTTCTTGATGACGCTTCCCTCACGTGATAGTGTCTGCGTGGATTCTTGTGATATTTTAATGGCGAAAAGGTGGTCAAGGGGCCATCCTGAGCGGAGTAGGTTCGACCTTTTATTGTCGAGAGACATCCGGACCGCATAAGAGCAGATTAGTTCTCTTCCCGCTGGCGAGAGGTTGCTGTCTATCTGTCTGTCTTCGAGGAGGTTGTGAATTACCCCTTTAAGGGATGGACAACCGCGGTAGTCTTGGCAGCCCTACGATTTTTTTCCAAGAAAAAGGTCGCTTTCAAGGTCAAAACCTGCCGCCCAAACTGCAAAAGCGGGCGTGAAGCAACGATGCCCGCCAGAACAGAGACCAAAGGCCATGGCAGGGATTTCAAAGGCCTAAAGGACTCCACCAAATCCAAGGATTCCAAAAAGCCTTCAGACATCACTCCTGGCCCACGCAGACAGAAGCAGACTATAGTGATTGCGCCCAAACTGGTAAGAGCTATCTAAGTGGGCCTCCGAGACGACCGCTGATTTTGTTCGAAAGACATGCACCCCGCGACCGGATTGGCATGAGACGCCTCTGCCTAATATTCCTACGCTCGGATCGCTATTACCTGTGCCTGACCACCTGTTGGAGAAGGTCTTCGAGTTCGCAAGGTCGCTTCTTGCTGCTGATACGTCGAGCTATGGCGCAACACATCTTCAGTCTTCTTCCTCCCACAAGTTTTTGTCAACCATTATGTCGTCCGGTACGTGGAGTGACAAGGTATCCGCTCTCACACTTTTGGTCCAAGAATCGCCCCTGCATACTATGAAGCCTCTTGAGAACCTCCTCGGTCTGGCTGGAAAGCGGAACAGGACACAAGCATTGATGGCACTTGGCGCTCTGAAGGATTTGCTCGGTGCTGGTGTTTTACTGCCAGCAGATCGCAAGCTGCGCGCCTTTTCTAAACAACCCGGCCTTCTAGCGGCTTTCCAAGGAGTGGATGCCTCATGGACGTCGGATGAACGACTACCTCCAAGTCTGGAAAGAATTCATTTGATAGTGTGGGCTTACGAGGATTGGCTTAAGAAAACGTATTTCGAATTGCTCAAAATCCTCGAAAACTGGTGTAACGATGAGGTGGAGTTCGCCAGGACCCGTGCCGTCACCTTTGTGTACGAGTTACTGAGGGACAAGCCAGAACAGGAAGAGAACTTGTTGCGCTTGCTGGTGAACAAGATCGGAGATACCGACAAGAAGATTGCTTCTCGGGCTTCGCACTTGCTTTTACAACTTCAAAACAGCCATCCTTCAATGAAGGCTGTTATTGTCAATGCTGTCGAGTCCGAGGTTCTCCTTCGTCCTGGGCAAAGCGCGCATGCCAAATATTACGCCATCATCACTCTCAACCAGACGATATTACAATCAGCCAAGCCTGAGGTTGCAAACAAACTGCTAGACATCTACTTCAGTCTTTTTGTGACTATCTTAAACAGATCAGCGAAAAACAAACGCACCAAGGATAAGCCAACTAGTAAATTTCTTACGCAAGAGGAAGCTTTCGATAGTGCATCTAAGAAGAGGAAGCGTGGTGGTCCCGTCATTGCTGACGCCGATAAGTCTGAACAAGAGCTCGAGGAGAAGATTATTGCTCAGATACTTACTGGTATCAACCGTGCTTTTCCTTACTCCAAGCAAGATACTGCAACGTAAGTTAACGCTGCTATAATTCACTCGTGGCTACTCTAAAACGAAACGCAGATTTGAAAAGCACCTTGACACTATGTTTCGCATCACCCACTCCTCAAATTTCAACACCAGTATCCAGGCTTTGGTGCTGATTCAACAGATATCTTCCACCCATCACATCTCCGCCGACCGATACATGCGTACTCTGTACGAGTCGCTGTTGGATCCACGTCTGTTGAAGTCTTCCAAGCAAACCATGTACCTCAACCTACTCTACAAATCACTCAAAGACGACATCAGTGTACGCCGGGTCAAAGCATTCGTCAAACGACTGCTCCAGATCATCTCCCTTCACGAGCCTTCTTTTGCTTGTGCAATTCTTTACCTGGTAGGAGCTCTGCAGACTAGCGTTCCATCTTTGAAGGCTATGCTGTCAACTCCTGAAGCCCTGGATGAGGACGAGGAAGAAGCATTTGCCGACGTCCTTGACGCTGCCGACGCGCCAGCAGTCCTGCCCCCGCCATCTAAGGTCAACCCCTCTCACCATAGCTCCCGGTATGACGGCCGCAAGCGCGATCCAGAGCACTCAAACGCCGACCGCACCTGCCTCTGGGAACTCGCTCCTTGGCGCGCGCACTACCACCCGTCAGCCTCACTCTTTGCACAACGCCTGCTTGAGAACGGCCCGCAACCGCCCAAACCCGACCCAGTGTCTCACACCCTCATGCACTTCCTCGACCGTTTCGCCTACCGCAACGTCAAGCCCAAGTCAGTTGACGCCACAACACGCGGAACTTCGCTCATGCAACCTGCACTTGGCAATGCGGGAGCTGCCGACCGACTCATCGGCGCCGGCACCGGCGCAACTGGTGCCGTGGGCGCTGAGATCAACACAGAAGCATTCTGGAGCAAGCAAGTCGCCGACGTGGCGGCCGATGAGGTCTTCTTCCACCGCTATTTCAGCGACCTGGCGCCGCATAAGAAGGCGAAGAAGGCCGCGGCGAAAAAGAAGGGTGTCGCAGATGACGATTCTGATGTCGACGTTGACCCGGAGCTTGATGCAGATGAGGATGAGATTTGGAAGGCGCTAGTCGGGAGTAAGCCGGATATTGATGCCGGGAGCGACGTGGATGTTGACGATGACGATGATGAAGACGAGGATATGGATATGGACGGTTTTGAGCAGGCAATGGAGTACGGCGACAGTGACGGTGAGGGAAGCGAGGGCGAAGGTGAACGCGATCTCGAGGACGTGCTGGGCTCGGACTTTGACGATGACGGGGAGGAAGACGCCGACGAGAGCGGTCTGGCGTTGGACGATGCCAACGTGGCCACCGACGTGGAAGCTGCTGACGCCGAGGATGACGACGACGACGACGACGACGACGACGACAACTCACCGTTCGGCCTCGAAGAGGAGTCGGATGCGATCTTCGACAGCGACGAGGACGCGCCGGTTGCACTGCCCACAGCCGATGAGCTGCTGGCGCTCACGGAGGTGAAGAAGGGCAGCAAAGGAAGAGAATCCCGGCAGGACCGCAACGCGAAGCGGCGCAAGTTATCGACTCTGCCCATATTCGCGTCGGCGGACGATTATGCTAAGCTGCTGGAGAACGACGACGAGGATATGTAAAGTTGGAATCACGCGTTATGTACTGCGTTCGAGTTCTTGCAGCTTCATTGAAACCTTTGGTTCACACATTGAATTAGAAGTTAAAATTTCATAGCTAAGAGACATGCACTCGATTGAAGAAGAGTGGTTAGCGCAGAAATGCGCTTGGGTATCATCTTGAACCTTCAAGCACCGTGCGAATGCCGCCAACAACTGATCCAAGCCAGAGGAGCAGCAAATCACACGCTAAGTTCGTCGATCTCTGACCTGCCCGACCTTGTCGTCCCCTTTACTTCTGGAGCTTCGTGAGATGGGCAAGTATTGTTCCTCGCAGCGGATGGAGAGAGCGGCGACAATACCAGCGCATCCTTCGAAAGACTTTTCCCTCGAGGTGAAACAGAATTGCAGAAAGCGGCCGGCTTCTTAGTTCCGACAGCTGCCTTTTTGGTAACTTTGAAGGATAGCGAAGCCTGATTAGCTTTGGCCGCAGTAGACGTTTTGGCAAGGACCGGTGCCGTTTTGCTAGCAGATGATTTCTTAGCCGTTGATTTCTTCGGTAATGGCTTTTCAGGAGCTGCTTTCTG
>Ga0160429_1001477_pt1 | contig 13077 bp, 12 predicted proteins | sample SolpanmetagenomR_FD_108199 | JGI IMG/M metagenome (GOLD analysis project Ga0160429, IMG submission 108199) | Solar panel surface microbial communities from Lawrence Berkeley National Laboratory, California, USA - R | ecosystem: Engineered > Built environment > Solar panel > Unclassified ... | reverse complement strand
GTTGTTCTCGTCCTGTGACTGGTTTGCTTGGGACAGAACACTCTGTTGGCGGTATGGAGCACTATACGGGTCTGCCAAGTCCAGTCCGATGGGTGGTACAGGTCCGGCATTGCCGCTCGTGCGTGAAAGTGGTTGGGCAAGATTGTGAGAGACGGGGTACGGCTCTAGCTTCATGGGACTTCGGTTGCTGTTCCTGGCCTTGCCCTTCCTGCTCATCGCGTTGGCATCATCGGAGCCGTGAGATCTGAAGTTGGCAAGGCGTCTCATCCATGCGAACGGCCGGCGTCGCGAATGACGGTCTACGACAGCCTGTGTTAGCGGGTGCGTGGGGTGAGAGAACTGGGCGGGGTGCTCGAACCTTGAGGACGTGCCATTTGATCTATCGCGGCCATGTAACTTTCGTCTCCTCGCAGTCCAGCAGTGTTTTGTAGACGTTTTTTTCGGCGTCGGAGGTATTGTGTGAAGGCAGTTGGTTGACAAGGCGGCGGAGCAACAGCTTTCGGGGTTGTTGTTTGGCAGGCCAAACCTCGGTTGCATGACGCATGAGAGACAGGGACCTCCGAAGGGTTTCGAATGTTGTACCCTTAAGTACTGTACACCTATAATGATAATTACAAGAATAACATATTAGAGCACCCCGGGTCTCTGGAGGAATATCAAACCACGGCGGTGGATGTGAGCAAAGCTTCTTCATCCTGTCACCGCGCGAGCTCAAGGACCAATATGAGCCCTGCCGTACTTTGCTTTCAACCAGCAGAAGAGGAAAGAGCTGAGGTGCCAACGCGACCGCTTAGTGACCTGCAGTACAGCGCGGTAATGACCTCATGATCTTCCAGGTCAGCCCTCAAGGATTCTTCTCGGACCGTTGGTCGAAGCGTTCATTTAATTACGTGGCATGAATTCGTCGACATTGGACGCTGCAATACTACCCCTACCGCCCCAAGTTGCGGCCCAGATCAGATCGTCTGCGGCGGTTACAACGCTACATGACGTGGTTCTTCAGCTGCTTTGTAACTCTATCGATGCGCAGTCCATCCTGGTTGATATAAGTGTCGACTTTGCGCGTGGCTCTTGTGTCGTTGGAGATGATGGCGGGGGTATTCCAGCTGCCGAATTTGGGCCAGATGGAGGTCTTGGGAAGCCGTTCTGTTAGTTCTGCTTCAATCATTACACGCAGGCTTTGTCTGATTGTCTCTAAGATACCTCTAAATTGCAGAACGCCGTTTCTTATGGCTATGCCGGCAAATTCCTGAGCGCATTGACCGCGCTGTCTGTACTAACCGTCACTTCTCGGCAAGCGTCCGAGCGTACGCAAAGCACCATCACGTTTCATCAAAGCCGTCCCATCGCTCGGCGCACTGACAAAGATTTGGTCGGTGAGCGTGGCACAAGGGTCACTGTACGCAATCTTTTCGGGAACATGCCAGTTAGAGTAAAGCATCGAGCCTCCTCTGATGATCTCACATTGATTGAGAAGGAATGGGATTATATGGTACTGAGAGTCACCGCTGTTGTGCTTGCAAGCCCTCGTGCAGTGACCGTATCGCTGAAGAACGAACGAACAGGCCGGCATCTTCAATTACGAGGTGCCCTACCGTCGAGTCAAAAAGAACTCGGCTTGAATCAAAGTCGGAAATATTGGAAGAAACGCTCACAAATAGGCTACGCTCTGAGTATCCTGTCGCAGGCGTCGCTGGTTCCACGATCTTGTTGGGCCTCCTGGGTACCGGTCTCGGCCAAGACCTCGTTGATGACCGTCAAAGGCGCAATATCACTTGACCCAGCTGCAAGCAAGCAAGTCCAATTCATAAGTCTGGGCATACGACCAATACCTCCGGAAGGGCCTTACAGTGTTGTCTACGATGAAATAAATAGAGTCATCGCACTGTCGAAGTTTGGAGCTATCGAAGATCCTGTGGCTTCTACTGGCAACTCCCCAAAAGTGCACAATGGTATTGAGGCTAAACGGCCAAAAATCGTCCGCAAAGGCATCGATCGCTGGGCAATGTTCTGTCTTTGGGTAAGCTTGACTGCACCTGAGGGTTCGAATATCGCGGTAAAGGAACCGGATGTGGTTGCTCTTTGTCATCTACAGGCAATAAGCCAACTACTTCAAGCTGTGGTTACATCGTGGCTTGAAGAACATCACTTCCGGCAGCCTCGTAGTGGGCGTGTACTAGTGCGGTCTAAAGAACATGAACCTCCAGCTGCTTCAGCTGATGAAGAAGGCCTGCCAAAGGATAATCGTTCTAGACTTAGTGAGCCACCGTCGCATCTTGTCACATCGCCCGATTGTGGTTCATCTGAGCCAGACTGGGAGCCCGTGGTGGTGAGGGGGGGTCAGCACAACAAAGAAGCGGCTGAGACAACAGCCAGTATGCATTCCATATCGTCAAAACGCACGCAACCCAGCAGCAATCTTGTGGGGGGATCATTTAGCAGCTGGAGCAGGATTAAAAGTGGAATGCCAAGCGTGCTTTCAACTTCTTTGTCCTCGACATCGAGGGTATCAGGAGATGTGCAAGCCATACCTGACGAGAACAGTCGGAGGATTGAACAGAGTTGCACATGCACTCATATCGACGTGACGAGGCATGAAGGTGCTGAGCCCATCACCAGTCCAACGAACCCAAAGGCGCAACAGACGGACGATGATCTCATCAGATGGCAGCATCCCGCGAGCAAGGAGACATATCTGCTTAACACTCGCAGTGGGGTCATGTTTAAGTCAGATGAAGTCAAACGTATTGCGAGACGGCCACTTACAGCACCTTCTGCTTCATCAAACAACACGCCGCATCGTTATGCAGCTAAACTGGAAAGACCGAACACGTCTGACAGCTCTTCATCCACATGGATCTCAGGCTTGATAGATAGATGGGAAAATCCCGTCTTTCGAAGCTCTGAACGTCAAATACCCCACTTAAATCACGCAGAAGAGGCGGTAGAGAACGTGGACGTGGACCCGCTACGCAATGGGACAGCGTCGAACAATATTAGATTCTCTGTGCACTCCCTTCGGACGGCAGAAATTGTTCGTCAAGTAGATCGAAAGTTCATTCTATTAAAGGTAGCAATAGCGACAGACAAGAGGGACATCGCCTCTGACTGCGCCCATCCAATCAGCCAAGCACTTGTTCTAATTGACCAACACGCTGCGGACGAGCGTTGTAAGGTGGAATCTCTCTTTCGGGCCATATGCTCGTGCGACCCGAATGATGCGCTACTTCGATCAAACCTTGGCCACCAACCCGAATCAGCAGCCGTGATACTTGCCGCGCCGATAGCTTTTATTGTAAATCCCAAGGAGGCTCTGTTCCTAGAAGAGGCTGCGCCCATGTTCGCACGGTGGGGTGTACTCTATGATTTGAATCTAGCTGAGAAAAGCGGATCATCGGATCAGGAACGCGACCGACGAGTCACCGTAAGAACGCTCCCTTGCGGCATTTACGAGCGGTGCACGGCCGACGTGGCTCTTGTCATCGAACTCCTTCGCGGTGAAGCGTGGAAATATCAGAAGCGCAAGGTCCGCGCATTAGACCTCAACTCGACCCCCGACGAAGGCGAACGACACCCGTGGCTGCGCCACATTGGAGCGTGTCCTCAGGGCATTGTCGACATGCTCATCTCGCGCGCGTGCCGAAGTGCGGTCATGTTCAACGATACCCTCAGCATGGACGAGTGCCGGACCCTGGTTGACAGGCTGGCAGAGTGCGCATTCCCGTTCCAGTGCGCTCACGGCCGACCCTCTGTTGTCCCACTGGTGGATATCGGGTTGCTTGACGACCACGACAACGGAGCTGAAATTTCTTCGCTCAGCACCCTGGATGTGGGACCTGTGGATCACCAGGAACGGCCGGGATTTAGTCAGCATGGTTTTGTGAAGGCGTTTCAGCGATGGCGGCGGGACGGGTGATAATCCAAACGGCGGCTGCTGGCTGCCTGTCGGTCGATCACAGGCGACAGCAGTCATAGCATTTACAGTAATGCTTGTGAAGCAGTAGAGTCCAAATGCTGTGTGGTTTCCGTGTACAACAGCAATGCAGGCGTCGTCACATGTTGGTTTTATGCATGTCGGTTCAAGCAAGGTGTAGTCGGATTCGGCGTTTAGCTTATTAACGTCCGGCACCGTAACCCCTACCCGAGCTTCTGAATCGGTCGGATCGTGAAACATGACGTCGCACGTCAAGTCACTCGCTGTTTCGACACTTTGGAGGGGGTGCTGGTATGTCGGCTTTGCGGTGTTGATGTCAGCTTGCTCCGCTTGGCTTCCTTCTTGCAGCATTCTCTCTAGTCCATGAGATCTATGCACTGCTTTTTCGAGGCCTTTCGTCAACTTCCAAAGTGTTGTCATATAGCTGAAGACTCGAGATGTCGCAGATAGCGTGCGGGCTGTTGTTGGAACGAAGGTTTGACAGCACCAGGACTCCAGGGCTCGATGTACCAGCACCCGCCCCACCACAACAGCACGGAGCAGTCCGGTCTGACTGCGAGGCTTGACTGTCCGCAACAGTCCTGGTCTCGTGCACCTCCATCATGATGGCATTTGACGGGATGGGCACGACGAGCGAGCGGGGTGGTTGCCGTGCTCGTACAAAGCGTGGCTGAAAATGACGGACGTGCTTGCATGTCAGTCAGGTGAAGGCTTTTGTTACCTGGCTCCAAGTGGTGATCAGCAGTGCTTCAAACCGCTTCTTATTTAGCCTTCATCCCCCCCCCTCGTCCACATTCCCCGTGCGTCTGTCTTTGTTGTCGTTCGCTACAGTCCTCTGTTTTCGCATCTGTGTGGCTCCCCTTGCACCACAGAGAATATGGGCGTCCTCTCCAGATTCACGCCCTCGAAAAAGGCGCGTGGTCAGAGTACAACCTCAGGCAGGTCATCCATGACGGCCGTCAATGCTGGAGATGTCGAGAAGAGCGGGAGAAAGACTGCAAACGGGGACTATCCTCCCATTAAGATCTTTCGGCTCAGAATTATCGCCATGGCTCTGATCGTGTCCTTGGGTGGTCTGATCTTTGGTTACGATACTGGTATTACTACTCGTTGTGCTGATTTAGCGATTCTGATTGCTAACATGCATGGCGATGCTCAGGTCAGATATCCGGATTTCTGGAAATGGACAACTTCTTGAACACCTTCGGAGACATTGCGCCAACTACACCTGGAGGGCCCCGTAGCTTTTCAAATGTCCGTGAAGGTACCATCGTCGGCCTGCTCTCCATCGGGACGCTTCTCGGTGCTATCATGGCTGGTCCGATCGCAGATCGACTCGGTCGCAAGATGAGCATCGTCTTCTGGAACATAATTTTCATAGTTGGCGTCATCATCCAGATCGCGACGAGCTCAAGCTGGGTCCAGTTGGCTGTGGGCAGACTAGTTGCTGGTTTCGGCGTTGGAGGCCTTTCAGTCCTAACGCCCATGTATCAGTCTGAAACTGCGCCGCGACAGATTCGTGGAGCTCTTGTCAGGTAAGTGCGGTGGTCTCCGCTTGGCATACCCCCCTGAGACTAACAAAACTTAAGCTGCTATCAACTTTTCATCACGCTCGGCATATTCATAGCCTATTGCATTAACTACGGCACTTACTCGATACCGAGCGCTTCGTCATGGCGTATAACAATGGGTGTCGGCTTCATTTACCCCGCAGTCATGATCGGTGGCATCTTGTGCCTGAAAGAGTCCCCCCGCTGGGAATACCGCCACGGAAAGATTGACAGCGCCCGCGAAACAATTGCAGCCTCTTACGGTGTCTCTGAGGACCATCCCGAGGTCAAGCGCGAGATGAGAGAGATCAAGGAGAAGTTCGATGCGGAAAATGCCGGTGGTGGAAAACACCCATGGTATGAGGTCTTCACCGGACCACGCATGAGATACCGCATCTTTTTAGGCATAGCGCTACAGGCTTTGCAGCAGCTTACCGGTGCTAATTTTTTTTTCTACTTCGGGAGGAAGAAGGCCGGCGCGCGAGCGCCATCTGCATCACTATCCGAACCTTGCTAATTGATGTTTAGCAACCGTTTTTCAAGGCGTTGGTCTTGCGAACCCCTTTGTCACATCGATGATCCTGGGAGGTGTGAACTTCGGCAGTACCTTCCTAGGCCTCTACGTCGTCGAGAACTTCGGACGCCGCAAGTCTCTGATCTTCGGAGGCCTGTGGATGTTCGTCATGTTCATGATCTTTGCGTCGATGGGCCACTTTTTGCTCCAGATGGGCGAGCAGGTCAGGACAGCAGGCTATGTCATGATTGTGGTCACATGCCTTTTCATCTTTGTCTACGCGCAGACTTGGGTAAGCAGTTGGCGTTACAGCTCGAAAAAGGATATTTTATATTTACACCTTGTTAGGCCCCTATTGTCTGGGCCCTCGTTGCTGAGATCTACCCGTCTCGCTACCGAGCAACAGCAATGGGCTTTGCAACAGCCAGTAATTGGACTTGGAGTAAGCCACCTGGTAATATTCTGGAATTTTCCGAGTACTGACGCAGAGCTCAGACTTCCTGCTCGCATTCTTCACCTCGTACATTACTGACGCGATTGACTACCGCTACGGCTATGTCTTCGCCGCATGCAACTTCGTTGGAGCGCTGGTTGTGTATTTCTTCGTCTGCGAGTCTCAAGGCCGCAGTCTCGAGGAAATCGACACCATGTATGTGATGCACGTCCCCCCGTGGAAGAGCTCTGGCTGGGTTGCCCCAGAGGGAGAGGAGCTGGGTCAAACAGACAAGGCGTTCCTCACGCCGGGAGCTCGCGACATCAAAAAAGAGGTCAGCCCTGGTGAGGGTGCCGGCGAGGAGAGGAGAGAGAGTGTGGGGGCAGATGCTCTCTGAGTTACAGCATATTAGTTTTGGTTCTCGACGCTGCTCACCTACGACCCGTTCAACAACACGAGTCTTCCCTAGCTCTAGCATGTAATATTATAGTCCTGGTGTCCCCCAGGGCGGTGCCCTACGACCTACGTCGTGAACATGAGCCTGTCCAAGCAGATAACGTCGATCACCAAGTCGCCCGGAACAGTGCTCTGCTGCAAGGGCTCATCGGGGGGCTTCATCATGGGCTTGAGATGCGACCTCGCCAGCATGCCACATGAGGTCACCTTGCCTCTTGTATCCGTCCAACATCTATAGAAGGGCATTCTCTGTGCTCTCTGCGCCCCTCATCTGCTCCGAGGGGGTCCTAGACCAGTACATGTCGTTTGCACGACCAATCTAGACTACCCTAAAGGCATCAGGATCATGCCTCGAGTCTTACAGACCCCTTCGCCTCTTGAGGCAACGGCTGGAGGTGCGAGAGGTGCGCCTGACGATATGCCTCGTGCTTTCGTGTCATCATCGAGAGCAACTCCGTCTCTCCGAGCCTGGGCGTGCCCTCCTTGTACCTCCCCCTCTTGGTCGTGATCGAGTTGAGGGGCGACGACGGGTAGTGCTGCTTGAGCAACGACAAGTGCCTGAGCTGTCATGATCCCGTACTTAGCTACATCTTCACCGTCCTCTCAACGTCTCTGAGTATAATCTTCTTGCCGTTCATCATCACAAACGCGGTCAGAAGCTTGGGCTCGATGCCGAGCTTGTCGGTCTGCGTCAACAAGCGCTTGTTCATGGGCAGGTGCATGTGCCTGAGCGAGCTCACACTCGAGAACTGCCCCATGATGACCATCTTGCTGTGGATCGCTGGTCACTCGCCGAGCTCTACCATCCTTTATGGAAGAAAACGACCGATTTTCTTCTTGCGTAGGAAATAATATTTGTATAAAGAGACGTGCTCACTCGCTTCGATGCTGTGCTTTTTGAGGAATCATATTTTCCATACGAAACTGCGACCACACCATACAGCTTCTAATATTATTCATGGTCTTTTGACGGTGGTGGTGCAAGAGAAGACGGACGCTGAACGAACGTTGTATGAAACAGTGCGGAACGAATACAGTACGGGCAGAACCTGGTAGATGTAAAGGTCGAGTAGGATGTGTACTATTGACAGGCACCATTTGTGAGAATCAAGACTCTCGTTGAATGCTACTTAATCTAATGCTGTTCACCAAAAATGTGGTTGATATCGCGGTAATGTACCGCTTTGGGAAACAACCTGAACCATCGCCGTGATTCGAGAAAGGCCGTCGTCTATAACACCCAACAGGAAACCCGTTCCTCCTTGGTCATTCATGAAACAAAAGTACAAACATCCCAAGCAATGATCAAACCAGGGCTCGAGCGTATATCGCTACTCCTAAAAGACGTCCCGCTCACGTGGCGTGCAATCCACGTAGCAGGCACCAACGGGAAAGGCTCGATATGCGCCTACATCTCCGCAGTGCTGCAAGCGGCAAACGTGCGCACGGGCCGCTTCACCTCACCGCACTTCATCGACCGGTGGGACGGCATCTGCGTCAACGGCGAGCCGGTAGCCGAGTCGGTGTTCCGGGAGGTCGAGGATGGCGTCAAGTGGAAGAACGAGAAAAATGCTATCAACGCGTCGGAGTTTGAGATCCTCACGGCGACTGCGTTTGAGGTCTTCAATCGGGAGAGGGTCGAGGTTGGGGTCGTGGAGGTGGGCATGGGCGGCTTGCAGGATGCGACCAACGTTTTGGAGCGCCCGCTTGTCACGGTCATTTCACAGATTGGGCTTGATCATCAGGCTTTCCTCGGCGACACGCTGAGTGCGATAGCTTTTCAGAAGGCCGGAATCATGAAGACCGGCGTGCCTTGTGTTGTGGATGGCCACAATGATGAGGCTGTGCTTGAGGTTTTCAAGAACCGTGCAGAGCACTATGGTTCGCAACTCATCATTGCGCCTACAGGTGCAAGGCAACGAATGGAGGAGGACGATGCGGAAGTAAATTTTGGCGTCGCCCATGACTTCGGCATACAGACTGCTATCAAACGTAACATGTGGTGTGCGTACAAAGCTTTGCAATATGCCATGCCTCAACTAGAGTCTGGAAAGGGCAAACCCGCTGGCGAGACAGCACGCGATCTCACTAACAGAGGGATTATGTTGCAAGGATCATTGCCAGGACGATTTCAGTCAATCTCGCTAGAGCCCTTGGTTTCTCGTAAAAAGTATGCTCTGATGGACGGAGCTCACAACAAAGAGGCCTGGACTGGATTGGGTGAATATGTCACTCGGCAAGTCCGCTCAAGCCGAAAGTCGCCCATCACTTGGGTATTTGCTCTTTCTGGAGGGAGAGACCATAGACCCTTCATAGAGACTTGTTGGACGACTGGAGATAATCTGGTCACCGTAGAATTCGGCCCAGTCGAAGGGATGCCTTGGGTCAAGCCTACAGCCTCATCAGAGCTCATTGATGCCTTTAAATCCGCTCTTCCAGAAGATGAAGGGAGATTCCATTCTTGTGGACGAGACATCAATCAAGCATTGCAAACCGCAACAACTATCGCAGATGGAGGCCCGTTAGTAATATCAGGCAGTCTCTACTTAGTCTCAGATGTTCTTCGAGCTTTGCGATCTGCGAACCGACACTCATAATGCGATGGATGCATAACAATCCGAGACTACGAGGACTTGAAATCCCTAGTAGTTTGGGCACGTCTTGAATGGACCTTCTTTCCTAGGAGACCAAGAATATGCCGAGGATCAATCGTATTCATCGGCTACATAAGCGCCATTTTGTCTCTGGGTAGAGCACCATTCCTCGCTGGCAAGATTGGCGTCTTTCCTTTTCACTAGGGCCACCGCGTCCTTATGCCAGTCGCAGGCGTAGTCACAAACGGGTATAGTACTCTCCCCAAAGTAGGCACATATAGCCTTGTGCCTGCAAACATTCGTACTTTCGCAGTAGCTGACAAGCGACTGAAAGCTTTTTGCTCTACCGGTCTTCTGTGGGTTTGCCGCACTTTGGCTAACACTTTCCTCTGAGTTCCTCCGACCACGCGATTGGCGTTCTATGTCTCGGGCCATCATTGAACCTACTCTGTCCCGGTCTTCGCGGCCGTAGTACATGATGCAAAGGCTAGCTTTGCCATCTCTACCAGCTCGGCCGGCTTCTTGATAGTACCCTTCGAAGCTCTTTGGGATAGACCAGTGGATCACGAACCGAACATTGTCTTTATCGATACCCATTCCGAACGCTGTAGTGGCAACCACCACATCGTAGCCAACACGGTTGTCCACCCAGCCTTGCAGATGGTCGTCTTTTTGCTCAGACGTAAGACCCGCATGAAAGGGCTTCGCTCCGATGCCGTCTGAAATTAGACGTGCAGCAAGGTCTTCGCAGTCACGGCGAAAGGGAACATAAATAATTCCGCTCACATTATCCAGACGTGTGTTTGAAGCTGTCAACTCTGCTGCTCGACCTCCAGTCCTGCGACGTGCGTGGACACCGCGAAGCCACTTGATGAAGTTATCGTACTGATCACGATCGTCAGACTTGAAGCGCACCTCGTAGTGCAAATTGGGCCGGCTGGTAGTCATGGCGAAGCGTTTCAGATTATGAGGATTGAGACCAAGCGTCGAGATGATATCCCTGCCCACTCGCTCCGTAGCTGTGGCGGTCAGGCAGATTATTGGCACGTCAGGAAACTCGGTTCTAAACCAGCGCAGCTCCTTGAATTGCGGCCGGAAATCGTGGCCCCACTCGCTGATGCAATGGGCTTCATCAATGGCGATGCGAGATAGTTCTCGTTGTTCGTATATGATCCGAAGAAGACGTCGGAACCAATCAAGAGCGCAGTACTCCGGAGAGACGTAAAGAAGCCGAAGATGGGGATGACCACATTTGAGGTCTTCTTTGATGGATTGTTTCTCTGCGGAAGCTGTGGTACTGTTTAGTGTGGCGGCTCGGATGTGCGCATCGCGAAGGGCAGCCACTTGGTTATTCTTTGTGGTATTTTAGCTATAGGGTATCCACAAACGAGTGTAACCTACCATCAAGGCGAGCAGAGGTGAAACGACGATCGTAACTGCTTAATCATTACCATCAAGAGTATACGCGAAAACAGAGAGCGCATCTTACTCCCAAAATCCACGACGGCAGGCAGCTGGAAGCACAAGCTTTTGCCAAAGGATGTTGCGGCTTGCAGGAATACATCGTGACCATCAAGAGCTGCAACTATCACTTCACGTTGGACTGGTCTATCGATGGTTAGCAGAAGGGCAACCACTCCTCGGAGGTACAAAAGGCACCTGAAGCTGTTTTTACCAAACACACGACGCAAGGTGAAGTCAATATCCACTGTACGCTGACGCATGTGTGCTGGCATTTTGGCATGAAGCTCTTGTTCAATCTTCCTTTCTAAAGAGAGAAGATCATAGTGCCTTCCATCACGGATATATTTTGAAGTAATAAGAGGGAAGTGGCGACAACGCGTCTTCCACAGAGAAGCGTCGCGACGTGAACGTCGTTATCAGGCAGCAATGGTAATATCTGGGGGTTCTTCTAGTTTTCCTGAGTAGACCATGAAGAATGGTCGTCTCTTCTTCCAGGACTAGAAGTGTCGTCTCACGCCTCTTCGTGACGAGGATGAATACTTTCAGATACTGATTGCCCCTGACCCCTGAAGGGACTTGGCTTTAGCAAACCCGACGTGTACGGGACAGTTTGAGTCAAAGACTGGACTGTCCACAGGAAAGAAACGGTTGCTGAAGAGATCCCGTCACCTGAAACCGCTGCACTGGGTTGGGTATGGTTGTGTACGATGTAGGAGGCCTTTGACGCTACTTGCCACGGTGAAAGGACGAGGCCGCTCGTTCTGGCGTGTCTGGGGTCTGTGGGTGGTGTTGAGGCCTATGATGCTGCATAGGAACGCTCCCGTTCGCGGCTGGCTTGCTGAGCCATGAACTGCACCTTCTTATCTCCCTCACTACATTGACGTTCGTCTCAGGGAGTATTAACACAGTGTAGCAGCAGCAGTAACGTAACAGCGCAAGATGACGAAGAAAAACCCTATCAGCACAGAATCGGTGGATGAGGAAGATCACGAACGTCTGATAAAGCCGTGGAAGGCATACCCTCAAAAGAGCTACTGCTTCCAAAACGCCAACATCATCGACCCAGTCAAAGGCTCTGTGCACCGCAGCGCAACAGTACACATTGCAGGCGGGCTGATTACAAAAGTGGAGCTCAACTCATCCACATCGTCGCCCATCGACCAGTCCGTCACGGTCATTGACCTACACGGCAAGTATCTCTGTCCTGGCCTGTGGGACAACCACGTCCACGTCCGCGCCGTCCCCGGCGACGCGCAATGGCGGGACACCCAGACCATCGACCCCACGACATCCGCCCTGCGCCAAGCATACGTCCTCAAGCAAATGCTAAGCCGAGGCTTCACGACGGTCCGCGACTGCGGCGGCGCCGACCTCGCGCTCAAGCAAGCCGTCGCCGATGGCCTCATCCTCGGCCCACGCCTACTCATCGCCGGCAAGTTCATCAGCCAGACGGGCGGCCACGGCGACTCGCGCGGCTCCCTTGACACCAGCGCCCTGGACACGTGCTGCGCGGGCTCCGGCGGCGGCTCGCGCAACTTCCCCTCGTACGTGGTCGACGGGATCCCAGCGTGCCTGTCGGCGGCGCGTAGCAACCTGCGCCAAGGTGCCGACTTCCTCAAGATCATGTCGTCGGGCGGAGTCGCCAGCCCCACCGACGCCATCGACACGGTGCAATTCACGCCCGAAGAGATCCGCGCCATCACCGCCTGCGCGGCGAATAACAACACGTACGTCACCGCACACGCGTATACCCCGCGCGCAATTCGGCAGGCGGTGGAGAACGGCGTGCGGGGCATCGAGCACGGCAACCTGCTCGACCGCGAGACGGCCGAGTACATGGCGGCGCAGGGGGCGTATCTGACGCCTACGCTCACGACGTACGCGGCCATGGCCAATGAGAGGTACAAGGGCTACATGCCGGCCGGGGCGATGGAGAAGAACTTGCAGGTGCTCGACGCGGGGCTGCGGGGGCTTAAGATCGCCGCAGACGCCGGCGTGCGCATCTGCTACGGGAGCGACCTGCTGGGGTACCTGGGCGAGGCGCAGAGTGATGAGTTTGCTCTGAGGAAGAGGGTGTTGAGCGCCGTGGAGATTCTAAGGAGTGCAACGACCACCCCGGCGGGGATGAATGG
>Ga0160429_1001476_pt1 | contig 13080 bp, 5 predicted proteins | sample SolpanmetagenomR_FD_108199 | JGI IMG/M metagenome (GOLD analysis project Ga0160429, IMG submission 108199) | Solar panel surface microbial communities from Lawrence Berkeley National Laboratory, California, USA - R | ecosystem: Engineered > Built environment > Solar panel > Unclassified ... | reverse complement strand
TACTAAGTTATAGGTCGAGTTAAACGCTGTAAACTCACATCTAAATATTATACCTATTAACTTATAGTACAGCTCTGCGCTAAAGTTGACCTGATAATCTATAGACGCACTAATAGGGAGTAAACCGATAAGGATGTTGCTAGGCCGTTTATAACTTCGACGCGTTTCGCCGTCGAGATTGCCGATAGTAAGGTAGACCGGCTAGGTAGACTTATCGCTAGCATGCCGAGTAAGAGCGGTTTTATCAGTATTAATAATAATAGGTATAATCGTGGCGTCGTCTCTCTATAGTTCGGTCTGCTTTTTCTACTACTAATCGTAATTATGCATCTCCGTGTATACCCTTAACTTGTCGACCGATTCGTCTTTTATAGGAGTATAGTGAAGATTGTCCTTAAATAGGCGGTGTAAGAGGAGGAATTTAATAACACTTAAGACGTTCCGGTAATAGACTTTAAATCTTACACTTTCTCCGGATGCTATTTAAAATTTAGTAGAAAGCTAGGGCTCGCTGAGTGGACCTTTAACGAGACTATCTTAGATTTAGCGTAGATGCTTATCGTCGCGTAAAGTGATATTAGGAGAGAGCCTCTTTGCTAATATAATAAGGCTATCATTTGCCTAGCTCGTGTTGCGAAACTTATATATATACCGAGTAATGTCGTAATCCTCGGTAGTTCTATAGTTACCGAGTGTTTCACGTAATGGAGGGAGATGGCTAGAATATAAGCTTAGTAATTATATATATTTTAGAGTATAAAGTATATATACTAATACATGCGTGCAGTGCCGGCGCGAAACCTATATTTATACTCCTAGTAAAACTAGATAGTCCTAGCCACGGACATATTAGTCCCTCTTACTATACTATAAGTAGACGCGCTCGCGCTAGGCTTACGGGGAGTAGAGAAGACGACGTCTTCTAGATTATCGCCTACTATAATGTCACCTTCTAAAATGTCGCCTACTAGAATGTCGTCTTCTAAACTATCGTCTACTAGATTGTCGTTACCTACAACGTCGTTATCTAATTACCCTAATAAATCGCTTGTGTCGCTAGAAAGTGGAGTATATAGTAGGTCTTAGTCGTCGTCGTCTATATCGTTACGTGACTAGTTATGCTCGGGAGACATTTCGATAGAAATAGAGACAGGGTTAATGTGTAGAGGAGAAGACAAATGCCGGTTAATAGGCGTTAATAGAGAAGGTATAACATGTAGTATCCGGGACGTATAGGGAATAACATTATCGTTAGACGACGAAGGGATCGCAAGGCTTAAAGCTAAAGGAGGAGGGTGTAACGTCGGTTCTATAGAGGCTACATACTATAACATCCGCTATATATAAGTTATGTTACTAGATTAGTGGCGGCGAATACTATGTGAATTCTTGAACGTTTTAGTATAAAACCTACATATGAACCTGCCGCGCAGTATAATCGATGATAGGAAGGGGTGCGGGATATAATATATAAGGCGTGTTAGTGGTGTAAATAACTTGATATAATTTTTATTGTCGAAGTCCTTGGGTGCCAAGGAAGTTAAAAGAAAATTAATGACTAAGCCTTAACGTGTAAACTGAATGAACCTGAATTCACATCTAAAGAACATCCTAAATTCAGTATAATTATATTGACCGTTATTACGCGGGGGAGAGGCGAATGACTAAGCCTACTAGTAGACGTCGCTTAATGCGTAGTACGTAGGCATAAAGAAACTTCTACGGACGTATAGCGCTTTTCTTTATATAGAGCATGCGCAGGATAAGTTCTAGCTAAAACTAGAACCTAAAATGCTACTAGTTAGGGGCTATTCAGGCATCCTTTAGGCGCTAATTAGCAGTGTTTTAACTAAATGAGGTGGAGTAGGTACCGAGCCGGAGGTCTCTCCTAAATTTTTAGGACCCTAAAGTTACAGATGTCGATTAGAGATAATACTACTTAGAAGGCTATAGTTGCGGTAGATCTCGTGGATAAAGATTATAGCTACTACTTCGGCAGTCATATCGTTATAAGGGATGACTCGTCTACGTTTAGAAAGACGGTTAATGGCGACGAGGATATTACGGTAGGTTATACCGTAGATGTTCTTGCTTAGCGGTAGCTCTATAATAAAATCTATACTAATGTGTTTCTATCTTCGGTGCGGAACGGCGTTAGGGTAGAGTAACCCTACGTAACGTTACTTCCTTAAGTGAATTCAACGGCAGGTGTAACACGACTTGTAGTACTTCTTAACTAGTTAGAGAATTAAAGGTGTCTTATTAGTGCCGTGCTCTTTAGCAGGCTACTAGTAGTGTCGGCTGACAAGGTCGTAGGTGCCTATACGGCCTAGATGGCCACTAGTAGAGCTATCGTAGATAACTTTAACGAGTTTTTAACGGAGGTTGCCGTGATTTAGAACGTAAAGGGTGTCTCGATAAATAACGTGATTTTTATCGTTTAGAGAGCATTCTAATAGTAGGAAGCCTTTCATTTCTCTTACTCCTTCCTATAGCTGCTTTATTAAATCCTTAGTAAAGTCGTCGTTATTATAGGCTTTCTATAACTCTTATTCAGCGTTAAACACCTCGTCAGAATCCTCTTCCTTAATGTGAGTGGCATAGGGTGTTAGCGAATTTCGCTCTTTATTGTGCGGTGCTTCTAGAATATCCGCAAAGTTAGTAATACTAGGTAAGAGTTCGTTCTAAGTAAGATTATTAACGTTAGTATCTTAAGTTTCTTCTAGACTGCCGTTTTTACAGGTAAATTAGGCCGTTTTTAGGGAGATTCGTGAATTCATAATGTCTCTCGCAACGCTCTCGCTTATATTAGACTCTTTTAAGACAAGCTAGGTTTTTTCACTCTTTTCTTTATCCTGCAAGGCTCCTAACTTGCGTGTAAGGGCGTTAGCTCTCTTATTAAGATAGCTAGGACGGTAGTCGATAACAAAATTAAATCTAGTTAAGAACTCTAACTAGCGAGCTTAGCGGCGGTTAAGTGCCTTTATTAACATAAAATATTCTAAGTTTTTATACTTAGAAATGACTAAAGTTTATTCCTATACTCCTTCTAGTTCTAGTCTCTATTCTTTAAAAGATCTTATAATTATAAGGCGTTCTTTATCGTAGATGTCGTAGTTAAGTTCGGTAGGACTTATTTTAGTCGAGATACGATAGGGTAGAGTAGACCGTCGTCCTATTTCTACAACAGAATTCTAGTAATTATTATGTCTAAGGCGTCTGTCTTAACGTAAGACTTTTTCTCATGATTATAGTGGCATAAAATTAGTGCTAAGACGAAGCCTTCTTTTAGCGAGTTGAAGGTTATTTAAGTCTTCTCGGTCTATTCGAATGGGAGATCCTTCTTTATTAGGTTTGTTAGCGGAGATGCGATTTTACTATAGTCTTTAACGAAGCGGCGATAGAAGTTAGCAAATCCGAGGAAGCTCTAGACTTGCTTAACCGTAGTAGGAACTTCCTAATTAATAATGTCTTAGACCTTTACGGGATCTATCTTAATGCCTTTGGTCGTAATAATAAGGCCGAGATACTTAACCTCTATAACGTTAAACTCGCACTTAGTAATGTCGACTTAGAGTCTAGCTTTAAACAGCTTCTCTATTACTTTAATGACGTGTTATTCATGATCTTCTACTCTCTTAGAGTAGATGAGGATGTCGTTAAGGTAAACAGTGTAGAACTCGTCGAGGTATTCTTAGAGGACGTCGTTAATCTAAGCTTAAAAAGAAGCGGGTGCGTTGCATAGTCTAAAGGGTATAATAAGATATTTGTAGAGTCTAAAGCGGGTAGCGAATACGGTTATTTATTCTTCACCCTTTGCTATCCTGAGCTTATTAAACGCTGCGATAATGTCGAGCTTTATAAAGATCTTAGCTCGCGCTACGCGGTTAAGAGTTTCTTTAATAAGCGGTAATAGGTAACGGTTCTTGACGGTAATTGCGTTAAGGCTACGGTAGTTAACGCATACGCGTAGACCTCTACTAGGTTTTTTAACGAATAAGATAGGGGAGGACGTGGGTGAGTCGCTTCTTTAGATAAAGCCCTTTTCCTCCATTTCCTTAAGATATTTTTATAGAACTAACAGTTCTTCTCGGGACATGCCGTAAAGTTTACTACGTGGCGGTGTGGTTCCTAGTACGAGTTTAATCTTATGATCGTACTCTTAATGTGGTAGAAGCTTGTTCGACTCCTCTTAGGAAAATAGCGGCAAGAGGCGGTGATACTTTAGTAGCAAAATTATAGAAGCATTAATTTCTTTCTTAATTTCTAGTGCTTTCTCAATGTCTCTAAGCGTGATAGTAAAGACGTAATGCCTTTAGCGTTTCGCTTCTCGGCAAAATTTCTATGCGTTGACGTTTTTAATGCTTAAATTAGTAGGTCTAAGAGCATTAAGCTTATCCTCGGAAAGACCTTAGAATTACTACCTCTAGGTAGAAGGTGATCCTTATAATGCTCTAGATCGAATATAAGAGCGGGAATATGTGTTTTAATTAATATATAGTAAACAGAAAGCTATAGCATCTCTAGAATAATAGGGAATTCTGCTAATTAGATGAGGAAAAAGAAAACTTGGGGTTTATAATAATCACCGACGGTAAGGGAAGAAATAGTAATATAAGTAATCTAACCGGAGGAAGTTTCTTCTCCGTCGAATACCGTTAAAGATCGTGGGGTATTAAGTTTAATAGTTTTTAAACTATAAGCATGCGTAAAAGAAGTGTCTATAAACGTATAGGTAGTAGCGCTAGTGTCGGGTAAGTAGGAGATATAAATAGGATTATAGCTATTTCCTACGCTATAACTTACCGTAAAACGTTGATTTACTAATAGGATTTCCTGCTCGGCTTCCAACATAGGTAACACTAACGATACTAAAATTCGTAGCTAAACTACCTTTAAACATAGAACAAACCTTTCTTTAATTAAGTCTAAAGCGCAACGTTACTTTAGACTTAATCTTTTCCCTAGTCGGCCTTGTTTCCTCTTTCGGCCTTGGTGGTAGCAACGTTAGCGGAGCGGAGGTTAATTTTAGGCTTCTTAGGGCAGTTGCGTAAGAAGTGATCTCTAGCTCTATAGTAGCTGTATAAGTTGTTATTACGACGTCTCTACTTTTCGGCGTTGGCGAGCGGACTACGTGTGACGCGAGTAGCTCCGGCGGTAAGATCTATAGCGTCTCTACCTTAGGTAGTAACGGTGGCGGAAACGGTAGGAGTGATAGTAATACATGGAGCGTTTTACTAGGCACGGAAAGTACCGTCCTTATTGCGGTTAGTAGCGTTATTACGGATAGTGTTCTCGGCCATCTTAAGCTTCTGGTTAATAGCTTAACAGAGGGAAATAAACTCGGGAAGAGTTTTATTAGCGGTGTTAACGACGACGAGTGCATTAACAAGCTCGTTAGAGAGACTACGCTTAAAGTGAGATTTAAGAGCTTTAGGGCCCTAGCTAGTGGCGTTTATGTTCTTAGTAAATTCGTTCTAGTAGACGTTGACATCACGGTTCTTCTAGCGAATAGCTATGATCTTAGTTTAGGCGGTAGCTTGACGGTTAGGATCCCCAAACTGCTGCTAAAAGTAGGCGTAGAAACCGTCGAGGTTAGTCTAAGGACGAATAGCGTTGTCGTAGGTCTAGTAGTATAAGAGTTGCTCCTTAGCAGCACCCTCGCAGAGACTGAAGATATAGTCGATTTAAGCTTTATCCCTAGGGATGCGATTACCGTTGCGGCGGAGTTTAATAGTAATGTCGGTAATAATGCGGTCTAGATTAGAACGGTCGCTATTAAACTTCTTAGGGTTAGGATATTTCTCCGATTTGCCTACTCTTCTAGCTTTAGATATACTACCTCCTCTTTTATTCTGTTCCCTAAGAAGGCGTTTAATGCGGGTGTTTACGGCCTCGTTCTAATATCTTAGTGCGAAGGTTAAGGTTATTAATCTCTACGTTGTTAACAGCCTAGACGTTGACAAGGTTCTTAATAGCAGTTTAAAGCTTGTCGACCTTAGTCAAGGTGTCGTACATGAAATTAGTCTAGGCTTAGGGTTACTGACTGTTAGTAACTATAGTAGTAAAGTCGGCGCGATAAATATGACTATTAGCGTCTTTAGGGAGGGCGTCAATAGACTCGGGAGTAGTAGGGAAGGTGATAAGCTCATTGTTAATCTCGACGACGGCCGTAGTAGGACCGGTAAAGGCGGAAGAAGTAGACATTAGTATAATTAGTAAAAGAAAGGTGGTTGTTTTAGCTGTTTATTGCGTAAAAAAAAACTCCTTCCGTCCGATCTTGACGACGGAAGCTCGGAAAAAGACGTGGATTTTAGTGGATTATGTGGGTCTAACGTAATATTAGGGACTGAGTGCGTGAAATGACTAAATATTATCAATTGTGAATATAGAACGTTAGATAAGGAAATAATGAGGATTGTAAGGATCCTTAAAACTATATATACGCACGCGATTTATGCATGCTTAGTTATCCTAATGTCACCTCGTTAACAAGAGGGACGAAACTATGACAAAGAAGCTGTTTATTTATAGCTTTCTAGTCTCTATAAATCTATAGATGCCTAAGTCCTATCTAATGTAATTAGGGTATTATATAGTTCCTTCTATATCCGTCCTAATATAAGCATAACCTTATAATCTATTGTAAGAACCATCACCTAGTAGCTACTAGGTGTCCGCCGTGTCTACTACTATCTACGCCGTGTCCGCCGCGTCTTCTACTATCTACGCCGTGTCTACCGCGTCTACTACTCTCTACGCCTTTATCCTCGCCCTCTAAAGCTTCCTAGCCCTTGCTCTTTTATTAACCTTACGTCTCTTATACTCCTTTAACGAGTAACGTGCCATCTCCTAAAGCGGATTACCTTTTCTAGTAATGTTCTTTCTATCCGCCTTTCTCGTAACGTTCGCATTAAGCCTAGTCTACTCCTTATATGTGCGAGCTATCTTCTTCTCATCTAAGTCACCTACCTAGTTACCCTTCTATGTATCCTTCTTAAGTTTACTACGGATACGTCTTATAAGTTACATATCTTTCGGCTAGATCGTGACACGCCTAGTATAGATCGCGTAGAGGTTGATATCTATACTATTAGAACTATTAGACGTGCTCTACATTAATATTACCTTAGCCGTACTCACCTTCGAAAAGGCCTACTAGATATGCTTTAGATGCCTCTTAAAGTGCCCTAATAGCACTCTACTAGAAGCGAAGATCACTCTTAAAGTCCTACGCTATCTCTCTTACAAGTCTTTAAAATAGCAACTTGCGTAATAAAAGTCTAGTTAAGGTTTAGTACCTTCTAATCTTGCGGAGAGCAGCGACTAGGCACTATTAGAACTATTTAATCCCTAGCATTAACGGAGTACTTACCTCTAGCTTTAGAAGGTTTCTTCTTCTTTAGTAGAGTAGCTCTAAGTCCCTTACTACCTATACCTTTACGAGGTGTCTTTCCTACGGTTTTACGTGGTGTTTTAGGCTTAGTTCGTGCTATTTTAAGGGCGCGTAACGGGGATATTAGAGGTGGACTATTTGCACCATTAGAACCATTAGATAGGGGGAGAAAGGAAGGTAATCTAACCGAAAGGCAAGGTAATCTAACTAAAAGGGAAGGTGATGTACGTAAGTAAGAGAAGTTAAAATTATATTATAGGTTATAGTCTTAGGGTTAGGTTCTTGCTGCGGTTCGCTCTTAGCGTATTAGGGTTAAGGCTGCCCTATAATAATTTATAGCTTTTTTATATGTCTTTTTCCTTACATCTATATATACCTTATTTAGTAGTTCGCGACCCTATAAATACGCTAGAGCTTAGTTAGTGTATGCGGTACCATTAGAACCATTAGATTCGCTATATACTCTAAAAACGTTACCTTTTAAGATGTTCTTAACGCCTTTAGCTATAACTCTATAGCCGGCAGGTGAATTATCTTCTATTTAGCCTATAGGTAAATTATTCTCTATTCAGCCCGTAGGTGAATTATCCTCTATTTAGCCCGTAGGTGAATCATCCTCTATGCCCGTAGGTGAATCATCCTCTACTTAGCTAGCTAGTGACTCGCCCGTAAAGAGAAAGAACAAATACACTAAACGCAATAATGCTAATAATAAAAAGGTTAAGGCTACCAGAGGTGATTGGGCTGTACGTTTATAAGGGTAAAATGCAATCCGAAGCGTAGTTTCATATAGCCTAAGCAAGCTTAAGCGTACGGAAGCGTACTAGCGCGTGTCTACGTAAGAAAAGGAGCAGTTAGCTATCGAGAATAAATTTAACGTCTTCGTGAGATAGTAAGAAAGCATGTTCTATCCTTAGCTTACGTGCTAACATCTTTAGCTCTAAAGAACCCTCCGCGCTACTTAGGGCTCTTACTAGGGAGTCGGTTAAAAGGTTGCATCGCGTGAACAAAGGAGGTACACTCCGTACTATACTTACTTATACGGATATCGCTATAATCCTCGCTGTAAGTGTTAATGCAACGACTTCTATAGCCGTAGCGTGATAAGGACTAGAACTAGGTGGTAAAAGCTAAGTATGATTACTACTTAGGACGATCTATAAGGAAAGAAAGAGGATCTAAAGGATCTATAGTAAGAAAAGATACGTAGTGCGGTCATAATTCCGCCGCCAAGCCTCACGTGATTAATAACAACAATAACATTAGTTCATAAACCGTGATAGTAGCCCCTCTATAAGGGCCGAAGCTCCTATAAGGCCTTAGTCTCTATCCTCTATCTTATCCTAATTCTCTTTGTTATCACTCTCCGCCTCTTAGTAGTCTAGCTAGGTGTTAGCTCTAACTGCGTCTAGATAACGTCTAAAGGATTAGGCAAGTGCTATAGTAGCGCCTCGTACGTTGTTAAAGGGTTCCTACAAAGGGCGGAAGTCACCCGTCTAGCGCACGAGGAATTAGAGCTTGCTCCTATATACCCGACTATCTAAGATCTCTTTAATTAGCTACTCTTCTTCACCGTCCTTTTTAGAGATAAAAGGAATTAGCGGTGCTAGTCGGTTAGTTCTTAGTTCTACGTTTCTAGGCTATAATAGTGACACATAAAAGACATCGTAGACACCTTTCTATTCGGTGGGTAACTCTAGGCGGTAAGCGTGCGAACTGATCTTAGTAATAATCTTAAGAGGTCCTTCGAATTTATTTAATAGTTTCTTAGAGGGACGGTCGACGGCGAGGTTCCTAGCGTCTAGGAATACTATGTCACCTACCTAATAGTTTAGAGCAGGTCGACGGTAACGGTTAGCTTAGTCTTTATACTCTCTTTGCGTTACAGTTATCTAGTTATACAGTTCCTAAGTAACACTTTCTATCTTTTCGGTAAAAGTATCTGCCTCGTTACCTATAAAACGAGCTTGTTGTTTAGCTGACCTATATTCGAGAGGCTCTAGACTAGTACGCGGGTGTTAGCTAGTTTCTGTAAAGAAAGGCGTGACTCTAGTAGCTGCTGCTAGTCGGTTATTAAAGTAGAATTCGGCGAGGGGTGCCTAAGTGGTCTAATCATCCTAAAGATAAGCGATAAAAGCACGAAAGTACTACTCGATTAGGGCGTTTATAATCTTAGATTATCCGTCAGTGTCGGGGTAATGCGCGGTAGAGAGACTGGTAGTAATACCGAGACGTTACATAAGGACTTACTAAAAGTGCGAGACGAATTAGGTACTACGGTTAGATATAATCGTCTCTAGGAGTCTATAGTGCTTAAAGATCTTGTTTAGGAAGAGCATTGCCGTAGCCTCCGCCGTTATATCGTCGTAAGGTATAACTCGCTTACGTTTAGTGAGACGATCGACAATGATAAGGACGTTAGTATAGTCTATGCCGTAAACGTTCTTACTTCTAGGTAAGCCGACAATAAAGTCTATGCTAATATATTTCTAGCGGCGTCGTAGCACGGGGTTTAGTTTTAAGAGACTAGAGTACTTTTACTTACAAGATTAGATGCGACGGCATACATCGTAAGACTTATAGAAGGCTTTAATCTAGGCGTATATACTTAGGGTGGCTTTAGACTCTTTAGAGTGCTATTCTTTCGGCCACTAGTAGTGCCTAGTTATAAGAGCGTTAGTATTGTCTTAGCTAGCGTAGCCCCCGATTGGAGAGTCGTGGTGTTACTAGATTAGAACCTAGCGTAGATCTTTATAGTTCAGGACGTAGACTCACTCTTGGTAGATAATGCGACTAGTATCTACTAGCTCGCACTCTCTAAGAGGAAAGCTGCCGTGGTAGTACGCACTATCTTATAGGGCCTTCACGATGAGTTTCATAGTCTCGTCTAAGCGGTAAGCTTCTTAAAGGAGTGCCTTAACGTTAGGTCCTACTTCGTCGGATCTAGAGTCTGCGTGATTAAGGACGTTAGCGAGCTCTTATTCTAGGCGATTACGACGAGTCTCTAGTAGTTATTAATTAGAGATTCGTTCTAAACGACGTGCTGGTTCTTCGTCGATGTTAAGGTACTAAGTGATACTAGGTAAGAGACTTTCAATTAGGAGGTTTTAAGGTTTACTAGCGGCTTTTAATACTACCGCCGGAGCAAGAATGAGATCGGCTTGCACTTAGTCACTTAAATTTAAAGTTTTAAGTACTATTCCGATTCTTTCACCCCCCTTCTTAGGCAGGTTACCTAACCTACGTGTTAAAGCATCAGCACAACGATTAAAACACTAGGACGATATATAATCTTAAAGTTATATCTTAATAAGAATTTACTCCATCTCGCTTAGCGGCGTGATAGTGTTTTTATTGACATAAACCATTCTAAATTCTTATAGTCTAATAGTACCTATATAGGTTCTTTGGTGCTCTTAAGCTCGGGTCTCTACTCTTTAAAGGCACGTATAATTAAAAGAAGTTCTTTATTATAATTGTCATAATTTCTTTCAGTAGGAGACATTTTAGTAGAAAAGAATGCGATAGAGTGCAGCACGTTGTTAGCATCGTATTAGGAAAGGACTCTAGCGACGGTATCATTAGAAGCATCCGTCTCCACAACGCTAGGTTTGTTAAATTCGTAATGTACTAGAATTAGAGCTTAGGTGAACGCTAATTTTAGGCCTTAGAAGGCAGATTTGCACTCCTCCGTCTAGGAGAATAGAATCTTATCCCTAGTTAACGCAGTTAACGGCGCCGCAATACGCGAGTAAGAAGCGATAAAGTGGCGGTAGAAGTTAGTAAAACCGAGGAAGGAACGGACTTAGGTTACTAATTTAGGCCTCCACTACGCTAGAATAGCTTTAACTTTTACTTCATCCATGCGAATGCCGTTGACGCCGATAAAAAGACCGAGATACTTAACTTCTAGTACCGAAAATTCACATTTTTCAATATCCACCTAGAGGCCGGGCTTAAGAAGTCGTTCTATTACGGCGGAGACGTGTTGTTCATAGTCTTTTACGTTGTCGCTATAGATTAGTATATTATTAAGATACATAGAGCAGTAAGTGTCTAGAAGGTCGTAGAGAATAGTGTTAATCTATTTCTAGAAGGACGCCGGCGCGTTATATAGTCTAAAGGGTATTACTAGGTATTTAAAAAGCCTAAATCAGGTTATGAACGCAGTCATCCATTCGTCTCTCTTGGCCATACGGAGTTTGTTAAAGGCTGCGATAATATCTAACTTAGACAAGATCTTAGCCTTACCAATCCTTTCTAGAGTTTCCTTAGAAAGTAGCAATAGGTACTTGTTTTTAATAGTGATTGTATTTAGACCACGATAGTCCACGTAGAAACGGAGTCCACCACCTAGTTTACGCATAAAGAGAACTAGAGACAAGGCCGCGGATGTAGAAGGTCTAACAAATCCCTTAGTAAGGTTGTTATTAATGTATTTCTTATAGACTAGCAGCTCTTCTTAAGACATCCCATATAACCGTCCTGCTAGCGGAGTACCTCTAGGTTTAAGCTTAATCTTACCTCTACCCTATAGGGTGGCAGTGTGTCGGATGCTTGCTGACTGAATAATAGCATAAATAATTAATATTTGGTAGGAAGTAGCGAAGCAACGTTAACTTCCTTTTTAGGCGTAAGTGCCTTCTTAACGTCTTTAAGAGTGATAGCGAAGATACCTTAGTTCTTACACTAAGTGGTACGGTAGAATAATCTTACTGTTACTACTTGCACGCTAATTAGGCCGGAAGGTTATAGGTGACTATAGACTACTAGGATATAGTTTAATCCGCCTTTAGCAATGCAATGCTTGTGGTAGAGTGGAGACTTGAAGATGATAGCTAGAACGGCGGTTTTAATGGTGACGTAGTGTTTTTCTATCTAAGGAAGGCCGAGTACGACTAGTACCTCGGCTAGTCGCGTAAGAAAGAATAATATTCTTTTTTTATAGTAATCGCCGATTGTGATAGGGGCGATTATAATATAGGTGATCTAGCCCGCTGTAGTCTCGATTCCGTTAAAGACATTAAGCGTGCGTAGGGTTTAGAGAGGTATAGTCTTGATATTATAATGGTGCGCAAAGGATGTATCTATAAAAGCGATAGTAGTGGCACCTATATTAGGGAGAGTAGAGATAAGAACTTAGTTATTACATTTTCCTATAGAATAAGGTATAGAAAACCGGGTATTCTTCTTTAGATCCTGCTCGTCACTCGATATAGGTATAACACTAGCTAAAGAAATTCGTAAATGTAAAACATCATCCTTCTTCTTCTCGCTTAGTGCGCGACTTAGTACTAAGCGGACTCTTTTCCCTCCTTGGTAGCAGCTATAGTAGCTGTTAGAATTACTAGTATTCTAGAACATTCTATCATGTTCTAGAAGTACTAGAGCTATTAATAGTAAGGATTACTAAGTCCTTCTATTAGTAAGAGAAAAAAGAACTAGAGGATTCTAGTAGATTCTACAAGGTTCTACTACCTTCTAGAACTATCTAGACTGTTCTATTTATAACTAGCTTAGAAATCCAACATTACTAAGCTAGGAATGCTAGAACATTCTTATTAGAATTACTAGTATTCTAGAACATTCTATCATGTTCTAGAAGTACTAGAGCTATTAATAGTAAGGATTACTAAGTCCTTCTATTAGTAAGAGAAGAAAGAACTAGAAGATTCTAGTAGATT
>Ga0160429_1001475_pt1 | contig 13081 bp, 16 predicted proteins | sample SolpanmetagenomR_FD_108199 | JGI IMG/M metagenome (GOLD analysis project Ga0160429, IMG submission 108199) | Solar panel surface microbial communities from Lawrence Berkeley National Laboratory, California, USA - R | ecosystem: Engineered > Built environment > Solar panel > Unclassified ... | reverse complement strand
TATATATATATATATAATCACCTATCTAATAAACCTTCAGATTCTAATAACAAAATAATTTCATGAACAATATTTCTGATATCAGTCTTTTCAATATCAACAACCAAATCAGGTTGATCAGGTATTTCATAAGGATCATCAATACCAGTAAAACCTTTAATTTCACCCTTTCTTGCTTTTTCATATATCCCCTTTTTATCAGTCCTTTCACAATATTCCAATGAAGTTGATACATGAATTAAAAAGAATTTACCATATTTTTCAATCATTTCTTTTATTTGTAATCTACCCTTTTCAAATGGTGCAATAGGTGATGCTATAACAGCCGCTCCAGCTTTTGTTAATTCTCCCGCAACAAAACCTATTCTATTAATATTTATATTACGATCTTCTTTTGTAAATCCTAATTCTGATGATAATTCTGATCTAACAGTTTCTCCTAATAATAATGTTACAGATCTACCACCTTGTTGATTTAATACAACATTTAATGCTCTTGCAATAATATCTTTACCACTATTAATATATCCACTTAATAATATTGTAAATCCTTGTTTATTTCTTGATGGATAATTTTGTTTTAACACTTTAATAACTTCTGGGTATGAAAACCATTCTGGTATATCTTTTCCTAATTTTAATCTTTTTCTTAATTCTTCAAATTATTTATTAATTAGTTTAAATTATTAATTTATTATTTATTATTATAATATACTTACCTGTCCCTGATATATCCAAAGTAACATCACCTTTATTAATTTCAGATATAGATTTATATTCATCTTTTTCAGGTAAATAAATCATTTGTTGAAATGGTACAACTTCAATTTTTAATTCATTTTTAAATTTTTCAACAAATTCTTGTGCTTCATATGGTAAATATATATCTTGACCATTTTTATTTTTACCAGGTCCTGCATGATCTCTACCAATAATAAAATGTGTCAAACCAAAATTCTTTCTTATTATAGCATGCCATAATGCTTCTCTAGGTCCAGCCATTCTCATTGCTAATGGTAATAAACTTAATATAGCTAAACCATTTGGATATTTTTTTAAAATTTCTTCATATACTCTAACACGTGTAAAATGATCAATATCTCCTGGTTTTGTTATACCTATAACAGGATGAATTAATATATTTGTTTTTAATTTACGTGCTGCTAATACTGTTAATTCTCTATGTGCTCTATGCATAGGATTACGTGTTTGAAATCCTACAACTTTTGTCCATCCTAATTTATTTAAATGTATTCTCAATTCTGATGGTGTATATCTTAAATCAATATAATCATAATGTATTAATTTTTGTATACCTTCTATTAATCCTCCTATATAATATTCTCCTGATTTTTCATTCAAATATTTTATTGATGGATGATCATCATCTCCTCCATATATTAATAATCCTTCTTTTTTTCTATCATCAATTATTAATTCATTATTTCAGAAAAATATATTAATTATAACTCAACTTGTCAGGTTTATATATATCTTGAATTGTTAATATTGCTAAATTTCTATCATCTCTAAAATCTCTCAACGTTATACGATCTCCTATTTTTATTTTTAATTCTTTTATTATATTTAAATTTATATCCAAATTTATAGGTATTGAAAATAAATTTCCATCTTTTAATCTATTATTTTCTAATACATTATTATAATCTTCTTCTATCATAAATCCTTCTAATGGTGAAAATCCTCCATTTAATATTAATTCCAAATCACATAATTGTCTTTCATTTAATATTATTGTTGATAATTTTTCGGATTCTTTTAATAATTCTTCTTTTTTATATAAATCTCGAGCTATTAAATCTTTTAATACTCCTCCTACATCAAATTATATTAGTAAATATATCATTCATATGATTTTTTTTTTAACTTACCATGAGGTGGATTAGCCATGATTGTAAATAATTATTATCATCAAAAGCTCAAGCTATTTGATTAAAAAGGAGGTAAATAAAAAATGACGTATTCAAAAAAATCTATTTATAGGTAAAAATTTTAAAATTCCTTTTTCTGGGGAAATCAAAATAAGATTAGAAAAAAAAAAGTGGAATAGAAAAAAAAACTTCTTCATCTTCTTCCTTTTTATAAAATAATTCTATACTTTTTTTTTTCCCTCTTCTCTTATTATTAATAATAATGGATAATAATAATAATAATAATAATAAATCATATGATGATGAAAAGGTTTATATCAAAAAATATAATAATAAACTTTTAAATTTAAATGAATTAGCTCAATGGAGAACAGAAAACCCTTGGATTTTATCAGGTTATAGACCAATATCAAATTCTATAAGAGATTGTTTAAAATCATTATTATATCTTCATAACGAATCTGTTAATATCTATACACATTTAATACCTGGATTATTATTATTATCATTATTATTTTTTACTGGAGATTATATTTTTATTATAAAATATCCAAAAGCATCTTTTAATGATAGAATTATTTTCATATCATTCTTATCTGGAGCTACAATCTGTTTTATCATTTCATCAATCTATCATACTTTTATGTCACATTCAAAATTGGCTCATGATTATTGTTTAAAATTTGATTTTGTTGGTATTTTAATATTAACTTGTATGAATTTTATTTCTGGTGAATATGTTGCTTTTAAATGTTATCCTTTATCAAGAAATATTTTATGGACAATGGTTAGTTTATGATCTTTTTATTTTATTTAAAAAAATAATTATACTAATTATAAAAATATAGATAATAATATCAGTAATATCCGCTTCATATATCGTATTAAATCCAAAATATCAATCTATCGAATATAGAACTTTACGAACAATCACTTTTATATCTTTGGGAGTTTCTGCTTTATTTCCTATTATACACATGTATATTTTAAATAAAGATAATCATGAAATTGGTATACGTACAGGTATTTATGATTGGTTAACGGAATTACTCATACTTATATCTGTCGTTATTTTATTTTTATATCGTATACCTGAAAGATTATTTCCTGGTAAATTGGATTATTTCGGTTCAAGTCATCAAATCTTTCATATAGGTGTTTTGTTATCTTTTTTGGCTCATTTAAAAGGTCTTTGGACTGTTTATGATGTTGAATATTTTGATCCTACTTGTAATATATAAATTTATTTATAATTTAATACATGTATATAGTTGTTATTATTTCTTTATAGTAAATATTTGATTTCTTCTTATCTTTTATAGATCAATATCTGTAGTCTTTTATCATGATGAACAAACAATTCATTTGTTGGACCATATGTTTTTAAATTTTTTTTTAAATATATATATTTATAATATCTTATATCCAACTTCTTTTTATATCTCCAAACTCTTTTCATATCATGTCTCATATATCAAGCTTTTTTTATATTGATCGTTCGGAGTGAAAGGTTGCTTCATATCGGATTGAAATGAATTGAATTGATTTATAAATGTGTGATTTATTTGTAATGAAATGTTGACATTTGGAATAGTGTTTAGATCGGGAGGAAGGAGTTGATTTGATTTAAAGGGAAAGGATATGTATAGAGCTACATGTCTGGGAAATAAAATAGGATAACAAATTGTAATAATAACAAAAAGAAAGAAGAATAGCTCTTTTGGTCATGTCAGATTAGATTTATGGGGTAAATCTAGATTAGATCTAAAAGTCAAAGATCTGTGAACGGTGATGATCTTCATAACAATTTGCTTCATACTTGATGAAGATCAGGTTTTATATTTACTATTCAAATCACAATACAATCAGAGTTGATAGAATGTAAACGTCGTATAGCATCAATCACTATCTGGTATCATAAGAAAAGAAAGAGACGGGTAGGACACATTACATTAATATTTGAATGGATACTTCAACTCAATCAAATCATCTTATATGATCAGGATATAAAAGAAGCTCCTCATTAATGAGTATATGATAAGAACAAAGAGCAAGATGAAATCAGGTAGACATCAAGGCTTGATCTAGAATAGACGTATAAATGCTAATCTTATCATCCCTTTTTTCAAAAATCGACTTGACTTATAGGTTAAAAGGGACGACACGATCAATTTGAAAGTGCATATATCTTTCATTCATACAAAATCAGAATTATAATAAAATTGGGGGGCGGCATATTATTGAATCATAGTCAAGTATAAATAAATTACGATATGATTCTGTCAAGAGACAATAATTGAAAAGGGTATAATTATAACTTGTTGGATGATACAATCTACCATGTATTATTCAATCATAGCAACAACCAGTCCCATGGTTTGCAATTATTAGGACAATCCTCACGATCTGCTCCAATAGTTTTAGTCTTGACACAAATCAAGCATAACTCAAATTCATCCCATTTGTCAATTCTATAGAACTCCCTTTTGTCACTTCCTTGCTCAGGTAAAGGTGGTTCGCCACAAATTGAGCATCTATCGATTTCTTCATCTCTTTCCCTGTCTTGTTTACGAAGGTCAAACCAATACTCAATCCAGGCACGACTCATATATGACAGAGGTTTATCTTGCCAGTTATTCTCCAAACCATTCAAAGATAACAATTTTGTTTTCTCTATCACATGGTGAAAGGTTTTATTACTGCATGCGTGCGTATGTATTCGTGTCAGACGGAGGGTGAACAATTCCCTGATTCGTGCATACTCGTATGTTAACCACTCTGTAGGGATGTGTTCTTTAGTAAGTTTGATCAAATAGGAACAAAAGATTATCAATTGCTTACCTTGAACTATTTGTGCATCATATAGCTCATAGACTGGGGACTCCAAATGACGGTCGAAAGCCAAGGCATACTTAGTAGATCTTCTGAACAAATTTACTGATTCGAGCTTGTAAGCCGCAACTACAAGCTTTGGTAATGAATCGTCCAATAGGCTAGCAGCCACATGATGATCCAAAAAACCACAGAGTCGTTCATATAAATGTGTTTCTTTTGAGAATAGATATTTCTCAAAAATCCTACCCATCTCTAGTAGAGTTTCTGTATCTAGTTTGTCTGGCATTGTACCTGTATGTACGAATTGACAGATGATATTTAAAGAGTCTGGGTCATCATCATCAAGTAAAATAGCAGGAGGTGTAGTATCTCCTAAAACTCTCAGCCTAAAAGCTTCCTCGATCATCGGCTTGAATGGCGGAGACCACGCCATCATCACTTGGGAATCCACAAGCAACTTTTCGTCAAGGGACTCCAGAATCACATCTCCGTTTGGTGCAATACAAATGGTTTCCTTTTGATCCATTGCTTGTCGTTTACAATATTGTTGTTTGATGAAAATGAGGATGAATATGATAAATATCTGAAGAGAGTATTGGAAATCACTAAGAAGAAAAAAAAAGAAGAAGAAAGAAAGAAAGAAAGAAAGAAAGAAAAGAGGAAGAGATATACCTATTACTTTTTGGATTGTGTTGTTCACTTCACTTGATCAAATAGTAACATAATAATTAAGAAAATCATTTTTATTATTATTTTGAGAAAGTTATGATATAAATGCCAATGATTATAGAAGCTTTTCAATTAAGAGATCTAGGAGATGTTACATATAACACTTCTTGCTATTTTACTTGATAATAGTCATCCAAAGTCTGACAAAAAGCCCACTATGATATTTTAAAAATGGAAAGAAATAAAAGAAAGTAGTGCGATATAAAGTAAGGAAGAGGAGAAGGTTCAAATAAAGGTACATTATCTTATTTCATAAGATGTATATCTACGGACTTATAAGTAGAAGGAGCAAGAAAAAATCGGTTCCAAGACGTTATTCTCGTTTAGGTGGCCATTCCGCGAATGGATCGGTAACACGGGGCTTTCCTGCAAAACTCTCTAAACTTTTCTGTATTCTTTCCTTTGATATATGTATCTCCTACAGCCGCACGTTCTTTGAGAGATTCCAAATTCTGTTCCGTATCATCCTTGTATGCACGTAACTTATGAAGCTCCTCGCCTTGTTCCTCGTGCTGCCTTTTGAGTTTTTCCATATCTTTTTCCAATTCCTGAAATCTACCTGCCAGGACCTCTTTGTCTTCCTCTGATCTCTTGACTTCTCTGTTCAATCTGTCGATTACGTCTTTGTTCTCACTGAGTTTCGTTTGTGCTCCACTTAGTGACGTTTCTAATTCCTCTATCTTATTACGTGATTCAATCATCGTCTTGTCCATTTCTCTGAAACTAGCCAGTTGTACTCTCAGAGCCTCAATTTCTGTATTCTCGTGTTCCATTTCTATTGTTGTATCTTCGTTTCGTTTTAACTCGCTTTTGTAAAGTCATCCGTGAAGTGAGAAAGTTTAGCTTTCTTCACCATAACTTGTATATGTTTATCACGTGTTTTGAAAATATTGTTCAATAAATAGACTTTGCCGGAATTTAATCTTTTTACAAAGTGTTTTATGGTTCATATAAAATTTGAGGGGTTTGTGACACCATATGATAATATATCCATAATCATCATGAACAGCTCCTCATTTTCAGAGTCATATATAAGAACAATAGATGGATAAGTCGACGAGTAAAAATACATAAATAGTGAGATAAAAATGGGAGATTAGGTCGTAAATCACGCTACATTGAGAGGTAAAGGGCTTTCTTGATATCGATTATAGGCAGATTCGTTATCGAGCAGATCATCCCTGATGAGTCAAAATTCTGCCTGCCCCACTTTCGATCCCTAGCAACCAATCAAATTAATCTAACCAATCAAATTACTCTACAAGGAAAAGAAACAATTACAAAGTGTGGTTGTTAAAATACTTTTCATAAGATCATTCCTTTTCTTCTTTTGTTGTCTATCCTTTCCCTTCTTTTTCGAGACAAACAAGTTTGATCAATCTATCAATCCTTTCAAAAGTGTATGTATCATCCTGTTAAATTCCCTTGTTTGAACAACCCATTGAATCACTTTTTGTGTAGACAATGTCAGAACCTTCGAACGCTGTTACGTTTTCATCAACATTAGCTGCGATTCTACAGGACATTCGCAGCCTAGTAAATCTATCGACCCTACAAGAGGAGTACAGATATACTGCTCTCCGCAATCAACTTGTATACAGAATCAGAAAACAATTGAGTGTCCTATCTATCGAAGAAGCTAAAGCCAGAGAAGCTACAAGTCTGAATACAGAAAGGGTCAACAGAATCCAAACTATGGTTGAAGAGATTTATAATCACCTGATAAAAAATGATGAAGAAAAAATGGAGGATGACGTTACAGCCATCACCAAAAATATTACCGGCATCATTCTCCTGCGAACAATAAAAGAGAATCTGGAGCTGTCGATTGGCAACCATGTAGAAGAATCTGCAAGTCACAATCCTCAAATTATGTCTACAGAACAGTCAGGAAATGCGACGTCAAATAATCAAAATTCGGCATCTGAGAATGTGAGTGGAATTGTTAATGAACCCGGTGATATGAAACGAAAGATAGCCAAGTTGCAAAAGCAATTGAAGGGTTATACATCCTCGGTGAATACCGCGGAGTTTCAGCTTGTGAAGATGATGAGTAAAACGCAAGGTCTTCCATCGATTGTATGTATAATGTTTGAATTTCTTCGAACTTCTCTAACGATAATATATAGAGAAGTCGCCGTATCTTCGACACAATCTTTCCCAAAGGGATTGAATCACCATTATCTGGAGAAAAAAGTGAGTGAGGGACAAGAACAGAGGAATGTTTAGGGAAGAGGAAAGAGATGAATACTAGTGGTGTCTTTATATATCCTTGACCCTTGCTGTGCGATTAAAAATCAATGAAAATTCAGTTGATCGTTAATTATTTAAGATTGTTTTCCAATTCGTCCATGTAAGTTGTTTGTCCATGTGATGTCGTGGTATAACCAAAAACAATTACGCCACATTTCGCTCGGCTTCGTAATTATCGTCAACAAGTTGAAGCTATATATCTCGGCACCTTTTCGGGGCCTCGGAGACCAGATTGCTACGGTGATACAAGAACATTATAGTACCTAAAAATATACTATTGTAAAATTATCATCTATTGCTACAGGTCAAAGTGGAATTGTAGATGATAATTGTAATAATAGTCAGTATAAACGAAAAGGAAAAGAAAAAGAGATAATTCGTCTTCCAACATCAATGTCACCCACCCGCTTCAGATTCAAATGGTGGTAAAAAAAGGAGATCTTCTGGAATTTGGAAATAATACTGGACCAATCACTAATCTGGAGGATTTCGGATCGGATTCTTGGAAAGTTCATCTATATAGCATGATTATGGGTGCGCCAAATCCCATTGAATATAATCATGAGAAAGGTATACCAGCATCTATTCAACTATTAATGAAGAATGGCATGTATGTCACTTAATTGAAGATCAATGGTTTTAATCATGGAATTACAGAAACAGTAATTCTCCGCAGTGATTTGTCTTGGCAACATTCCATTTGATGTTGTTTATAATACAAATTTAGATACATTACGTGATATTAAGGTCTACTAATCTAATTAAACGCGTTCTAAAACGTGTACATTCTAACAACTTTACATATGATGTGTTATCGTTGAGTCGTTGGTGAGTGGGAAATGACAATTCCACCCAACATCAAATAATAAAAGTGGCTCAATGAGATAAAGTGAAGTGAAGTGAAGTGAAGTGAAGTGAAGTGAAGTGAAGTGGAACCAGAATACCTTTTTGTTTAACAATGATCTATCTTCTTTTCTTCTCCTTCCCTTCAAATCAAGAACGAATCAATCGGTTCTTCTTTCCATCAATTACATTTCCATCCTTCATCAAATAAGTGAATGAAAAGTAAGAAAACAACAATAAGATATACCAAAGATTATGTCATTGTTTAGATATCTTCGCGATCGAGAACCAAGACGTCATAACTTGCAAGCTTCAGCTACTGGTCAACCTATATACCACAGACAAACTTTTGATGATGTTCCAGATCCATCAACTCAAGCAGAAGGAGATTCTAGAATAGATTTTGAATTATTAAAAGTTCTAAACGCATACTCAGAAAATCAAACTCACGAGCTGGAAGAAAAAGTAGAGTTAGTCTTTCAAGAACTTCGGGACCTTCATCCAATTCGACCATTAATGGAACATGATCTTGAGTCAAGGATAGAAAAGGAAAATATAGGTTTCCCATCTCCTGAATCCAGAAAACTTTGGTTTGCCTTCAAATTAGGTGGATGGTGCAAGTTACTCCATGCTATCAGAGAATTAGGTAAAGTTATTTTGTTAATACTTGTAAATGAATTTCATTAATTATATTTCTGTTAGATTGTGCTAAAAACCCCTTTATCAAAATCTGAATTAGTAACGATGCCGATCAAAAAATTAGAAGTGATGGCCGAAGAATATTTCAAAAACCTTTCTATAGATTTTATTGAAGCTTGTATACTTGGAAAGGCTCATCAATTCATGACAGATTCAAAAAACACTCATCTTGTCTTATCAAGAGATGACCAACCCAACATTAGACCAGAAATATATACCATGACAATTTTTGATGGAAATAATAAACGACCAACATATAGACAATGGCGTCTTGTATTAAATAGTATGGAATTATATGGAAGATATTTAATATCTAATAACGATGATAGTGGTCTTATTATGGAAGAAAATGTTGGTTTTGAGGAATTGACAGTCATTCGTGCCATCGACACAACAATCATCAACAACATACCAAAGGATCAAGAATATCGTCGTTATTTAAAATTATTCTCACAAGTTCAGGCTCTTCAAGACTTTATCAAGATGATGAAGAATGCAATACAAGCTGATCTTGATACTAATCGTGCCTCATTGGACGATGAATTGAGTTGGGGACCACATGAAGTTGGTCAGGCTTTTTTTAAAGAAGAACGAGAAGAGAAAGAATATGACAGACATCAAACTTCAAGCAAACTCATGTTGCTTGTTGACGAGATATTCCGGAATTTATTTCCTGACGATAATCTACAAATGAGACATATCCCATTTTGTTTGATCCTTCGTCCTGAAATGGCAATCATTGCTGAATATCTTTCAGCTAGAATTTTATGTGCTTATCATGATGATAGTAAGTTCTCTGAACCATTTTCTTCTATCAATAATACAGCATTCGATCCACATGTACAACACGCATATTTTCAAAATCGACAACTCATCGAAAAAAGAGGTCAACGTGAAAAGATTGTTGAAGAACATATGAGACATTTGGATGACTTACTTTATAAATGGCAAAGCTACAATCGTTATCTCATTATAAATAGTACCATTGAAAAGGTGTTTCAAGATATGGATGACAAATATGCTGCTAGAATGAAGTGGTATTATGAAGGATTGGCTGATGAAATTCTCACATGGCCTCTTGAAGCTCGCAGGCTTATATGTGAGTTTCCAGATATGCCAATGTATTATCGGATTGTTGTGAAGAGGTTGAGTATAATGGAGAGAAGAGGATTGGCTTGGTGGCCAAAGGAAGACAGTGTTGGATGGCCACCAGTACAGAATACAACAGATGCTCAATCAAGCGAAGGTGAAGGATCATCAATAGATGAGCAAACATCACAGAGAAGAAGTGCGAGCCTTGAATTGTAGATGAAATGATAAATTATAGGTAGATAGTAATATTTCATTCTATCATCAAAAAGGAAAGAAGAAAAGAAAACAGTATACATTAGTATAATTAGATAGAATAAAATGTTTTTTTCATATACCCATAATTTTTTATTAGTGGTTAGAATTAGTATAATCGATACATGCTTTGGTATTGTTAGTATTGTCAGTATTATCAGTATTGTTAGTATTGTCAGTATTATCAGTATTATCAGTATTGTCAGTATTGTCAGTATTGTCAGTATTGTCAGTATTGTCAGTATTGTCAGTATTGTCAGTATTGTCAATATTGTTAGTGTTAATCTATATGGCACTGATAGTCAAATATATAACAGTTATGATGTTGTTATGATATACTCATTATGTATTCATGATAAAAGATATGGATGAGTTGTTGGAATATTTTCTAAATTGTCATCGGCCATGAGGCTAGTATTGCTGTAATGAATGGTGTTATGACTCGTGCAGTTAATCTGAAAGACCATCGTAAGCTGTATGTTAGGATTGATCAATCGTTAGCATAGTTTGCTTATTAGTATGATTTATTTAATATACAAGATCAATGGTCAATGAAGAAAGTAAACAAAACAAAACAAAACAAAAGAGGGGTTGAAACTTTATATCCCAATCGAAGTTTCGGGACTTTAGAAACCCGTTCATCCGTCAGCTGTCAAAAATCTTATTTTTCCTACGGGTGGGGGAAAAATATAATTCTTGGCATTCATCAAGAATTGGAATATGACAATGACAAACACTCTCACTTTGAACAATTTGATCATCTCATTATATATTCTCTACTTCATAGTGATTTCTATATATGTAGATATAATTTGGATCCACCATAACCATCAATTGATTGATTAATGAAATCATGAAAGCATCATTTCCCTCTCATAATCTCAATCTCACCTTTGAGTACTTCAATTTTACCATCAAACGCCAAAAACTTCTCTGCAGTGACCTTGGTAATCTCTGCAGTACCTGCAACAACCTGCGCACTCAATCGTGCTTCTGTATCTCGAATAATAGTCTTGAAAAGACCTTCCATACCACCAGCAGCTGCAAGTGCAGGCATATTTTGAAGAACACGTCTGTTGAAAGCAAAGATTCTTACAACATCTTTCTCAACTCTCTCATCAATCTCATACAGCTTTGTAATCTCCTCTCGACAATCTCTGACAACCTGTAATGCGCCTGCCTTCATAGAATTGGATATTGCAATGCCTGGTTGGAGGAGATATTCAAACAGATCAATATTTCTTGACGCACCGTAGCCGTCGTGAGTAAGTTCATGATATATTGTAGGATTACCAGTATAATCGTATGCATTGTCGATCAATGGAGGTAAATCCGTCTTTGCTGAACAGAGATCTGTCATTTCATCCTCCTCTTTGAAATTTTTACTTGAATCGAATTTGACTTTCTTTTTATTCTATAATATGGTTGGTTAGTATTTTATCATATATTTCAAAGGGAAATGTAGTGTCAAAAAATGTATATACCCTTGGTACTGGAGGTGTTTGTGGTGATGATTCAAGTAAATTTTGTGGTGACATGATGGATTTTTTGCTTGATGATGATGATACTGGAGATGTTTTACCTGACGATGACACTTTAGACGCCTTGCTTGATGAGGATGATGATGTTGATGATTCAGACATGATCATTGTTATTGGTGAGTGAGATTTGCTATAAAATGCTTTTTTTATTGGAACAAGAAAGATTATGTGAAAGGGGATTGGAACGGAGAAAAGTGGGGAGTTGGGGGGGGGGTTTTTTTTTGTCTTTCTAAAAAACAAGATTCATCACAACAGAATAAGCGGTTTGTTTATTATGGATCATATCAGATTGTACAATTGCATCATTTGGTGTCACCAACTATTATTACACAAATCATGGAAAGATGGGAAAAAAATCAATGGTTCAACTCCAATTAAGGTTTTGGTTTGAACCAGAATTTGTAAAACTCTTTAAAATATAAAAACTAGAAGTTATGTATAGTGAAGGAAAGGTGTTTCGCTAGAATTATTATTCTACAAAAGAATTACCAGTACACAACAACCAATCCGAAGCAAATCTGTCGTCACAGAATGGAAGGTTTGGATATATATTTACAAAAAGGAAATTTATTATTGATCTACAATACTGCTCCACTTCTGAAAATCCGAAAGTCTGGGTGAACTACAAACTTAGTTTAGTTCCAAACAAATTCTACCAATCGATCATCATTCCATTAGTCCAGAAACGGTTTACCCCAACAGTCGCAAGGATAACAACATGGAAATGAAATAGTTGCTGTAACACTTGATGACGTACGGAGACGAGATAAAAATAAGTAAAAATATCAGGATTTTCTAGACAGAATTACCCAATGGGACATGACTTTTTTTTTTTTTTTTTTTTTTTTCTTTTTTTTTCTTTTTTTTTTTTTTTTTTTTTTTTTTTTTTTTTTTTTTTTTTTTTTTTTTTTTTTTTTTTTTTTTTTTTTTTTTTTTTTTTTTTTT
>Ga0160429_1001474_pt1 | contig 13083 bp, 10 predicted proteins | sample SolpanmetagenomR_FD_108199 | JGI IMG/M metagenome (GOLD analysis project Ga0160429, IMG submission 108199) | Solar panel surface microbial communities from Lawrence Berkeley National Laboratory, California, USA - R | ecosystem: Engineered > Built environment > Solar panel > Unclassified ... | reverse complement strand
TGTCAAAAGACCGATTTAATATCCTTCTTCTCCCGAAATCACGACTTTCTTCAAGATCAGACGCATGTTCAGGCCAAGCAACTCTTTCAAGTAATCAGCCTCGTGCTCGCGCCATTATCTCCATGGCAAGGTTTTGGTTGTCAACGACGTTTGAAATATCTTGACTTGTCTCGACAGAAAGCTTACTCAAGTTTGACATCTGATCCACTGATCCAAGTATCAAAAGGTGAAATCATACCTAACTTTAGTCTATTGTTACACATGATTTGTTTCTGGCAATGTCATATATCACGAGAAGCGGAAATGACTTTGTATGCAAATTTTGCTAGTCTACCAGCTTCTTCCAGACCTGATGCATGGTCGGAAAGATTGGAAAATGGTCTATGCGATCTAGGTCGTAGCTGGAAATGTTGTTATGGTATGATAGTCTCCATAAACAACATGATCAACTTACGATACTGATTAATGAAAAGCATATGTTTCAGAGTCCGAAATGAGTATCATGCGGGGAGATCGAGATGATCAAAGATCATTGGTATTGGATATATTTTCTGGAGATGGATTGCAACATATTGGCGTATGTTTTTTGCTAGCTCAAATCTAGTCGCAATTAAATATGCTGACTCTTTTATCCACAAGGACTACGAGTTGCGGTATGTAGATGATGTCAACAAGATTCATTGGCCGTTAGAATATGAGCGTATTATTCCAGTTGGTTTTGATGAGAGAAGCTCAACTATACCAAGAAGTAGTCGTTACTTTCGTCTTGATGATTCAGAAAAGTAAGATTTCACATTTTCAATATTACAGACACGTAGTCTAACCTGTTGTTAGTTCCTTTGAGGCTGTTGGTTGGCAGAATGCTTTGCCTGAGCAAGAATTTATACCAGGATGGCAGAGGATCGTAATGATTGGTCACGGAAGGGATGCTTCTGGAGTTGTAAATCTATCGTCAATATTTGCTTATGAAATGGTTGTTTCACCTGGAGGTACGATGATGATAGGAAGATGGTGGAATGTAGATTCAATACAGGGATCTGATCATTATAGTGGACCTTTGATAATGTGGAAGGTGAAAGGTGGTTTTATGTGAGATGAGATAAGATTAGATTACATGTAGAATTCCATGTCTCCACAAAATAACGTTGTCATGAGAAAAAAAAAGTGAGATTGAAAATAATCGCACCATTAGCTATATATCCCATACTTAGCTTAGCTCTTATTAAATCTAAATACATAATCACCACAAAATGTCTGCTCCAGCTTCAAAATACAAGGTCGCCGATATCAGTTTGGCGGCCTTTGGTCGAAAAGAAATTGAATTGGCGGAACATGAAATGCCTGGATTAATGGCAACAAGAGAGAAATATGCAGCAGAACAACCTTTGAAAGGAGCTCGTATTGCAGGATGTCTTCACATGAGTATGTTATTGTCAAGCTTTTAAATCTAGTGTGACAGTAAAATAATGATTTGGTTTAGCCATTCAAACTGCCGTTCTTATAGAAACTCTCAAAGCATTAGGTGCAGAACTTACATGGACATCTTGTAATATTTTCTCAACACAAGATCATGCTGCTGCTGCTATTGCTGCAGGTGGTACTCCAGTGTATGTACCATATCATATACTTTCTTACAAATGACTAATATTATAATAAAAGTTTCGCTTGGAAAGGAGAAACAGAAGAAGAATATCAATGGTGTCTTGAACAACAACTCAAGGCATTTCCTTCTGGACAATCCCTTAATCTTATTTTAGACGACGGTGGTGATTTGACAGCACTCGTACACACAAAATATCCAGAAATGTTAAAAGATTGCTATGGAGTGTCTGAAGAAACAACAACCGGAGTTCATCATTTATACCGCATGTTGAAACAAGTCGGTTCACCACACGGACTTCTCGTACCGGCAATCAACGTCAACGACTCTGTAACAAAGTCCAAATTCGACAATTTGTACGGATGTCGTGAATCATTAGTTGATGGGATCAAAAGAGCGACAGACGTCATGATTGCAGGTAAAATAGCCGTCGTAGCAGGATACGGAGATGTTGGAAAAGGATGTGCAGATGCGTTGAGATCAATGGGAGCAAGAGTCATTGTCACTGAAATTGACCCGATCAACGCCCTTCAAGCAGCCGTTTCAGGATATCAAGTCACTACAATGGAAGAAGCAGCCCCAACCGGACAAATCTTTGTCACCACGACTGGATGCAGAGATATTATCGTCGGACGACACTTTGAAGCCATGCCCGAAGACGCTATCGTATGTAACATTGGACATTTCGACATTGAAATCGACGTCGCATGGTTGAAGAAAACCGCGACTTCCGTCTCAAACATCAAACCTCAAGTCGACCGCTTCCTCATGCCCAGCGGTAGACACATTATCCTCCTCGCCGAAGGAAGATTAGTCAATCTAGGCTGCGCGACCGGCCATTCATCATTCGTCATGTCTTGCAGTTTCACCAACCAAGTCTTGGCTCAAATAATGTTATACAAAGGCGGAGACGCCGACTTTTGTAAAAAATACGTAGAGTTTGCACGTGCCAGTGATGCGAATACCACTTCTTCTTCTTCAAACACAACAGGAAATGAAAAGAAGAAATCTTTAGAAGTTGGTGTTTATACTTTACCAAAGATATTGGACGAGCAAGTCGCCTTGTTGCATCTCAAACACGTCAATGCTACGTTGACGAAATTGACAAAGGAACAGTGTGAGTATATGAGTTTGAGCAGTGAAGGACCATTCAAGACGGATATGTATAGATATTGATTTTATCTAAAAAAAAAAAAAGGTAAAGAAAGAGTGAGAGATGATATTCAACAATCAAAAGAGTTTCATAGTTTGACATTATCAATTAGTCTTGATGCTATTAACTTAGATAGATGACTCTTTATCAGAGTATATATTCTATACATACCTGTTTAACGAAATGGCCATGTGACTATCGATTGAATATCGTTTGATGGAAAAACAGAGATGTGGCTCGTGAGATGATTTATCGTAGATCTTCATCTACAGATTGTATCAACACCTTGTAGTCAAACTCATTACCGCTTCCTGATTACATTACATTATGCAATATCTATACTACACAAGAACAAAAGTAGCCTGGACGTTTTACAGCGATGATCAGAGAATATATACTCACAATTCTGTAAGAAAATATTCCACAACGTCAAGTACGGATACTACATACTAATTACATCCGCGTATGAACCTTTACAATATACAAAACACAAATCTACATTTATAGACACAAAGCGATCAAAACCCCTCTATCCTCTTTTTCTGACTCTGCGATGCAGAAAGTTTTATTTTCTTCTTCTTTTTCCTCGATTGACTCGACTCATCGATTGTGAATTGACTAGACTCCAGCACCTCTGTTCCAAGTTGCGATGCTATAACAGGTTGTGATGCCGGGATTTGCGACGAACTAGAAAGAACGAATCGACGATCAGCGTCTCTTCGCATAGGAAGGGCTTGAACTTGCGACGACGACTGCTGACGAATGTACATCTCTCTCTGTTTGACTTTCTTCTCTTCGAGGCGTTTTCGTTTCTTTTCGTGTCGTGATCGTTGGCGTGCATTCATCCCAGACAGTTCTTCGTCCAAAGCGGCTTGGTTGACGAGGCGGGTGTGTGTTTCTAGCCAGGAGTATTGGTTCGGATCACTCCCTAGACTCCAATGTACCAAGATGGTGGATGAGGAAGTAGTTAGAGATGGGATAGTAGGTATCTCGTTGGGAGTTGGTGAGTAGCGTCTTAGACGGGTTAGTGCGGATGAAGTGCTTTCTTCATCAATTGGAGATAGAGTAGATGGCGTTTGTTGGGATGATGCTTGACTTGTAAATGGTTGTGATGATGTTTGTGAGTTTTGTGATAGACTTTGTTGTTCGTTGGAAGATTGTATCACATTGTCATTGGTAGATGCAGATGAAATTGGATTGCGACGATAAAGAGATAGACATAAATGTGCAGCTACATTACGTGCCAATTGTTCTCTTGCCAATCTGACTCGACCTGGTATTTGATCTGATAGAGGTGATAACCATTTCTGAATAATATAATCATAGATAGATCGAAAAGCAATACCATGGTCAAATAATGCTTGATCAACGATTGGTATTACATTGCCATCATTTATGTTGCCTAATAATGTAGTAAATACATCATTAGCATCGTCTAGATCATTTACTCTGACTTCAGACGGCAAATGATCGATACTACTATTTCGTTAGTACTCAACCGGACAATAATCAAATAATATGTACATACAAAAAATTTATATTGTCAACATCAGTGTCAAACGAAGCTTTCAATATCTCAGCAACATTATCGATGGAATCAATGTCATTACTGCGACTATTAATGATTTGCTGATATATATTCTCATAATTGACTGTCCCTCGCATTGTCACGTTTGAGATTATGTTTTCTCTAATCTTAAGAGGGTTGTTAATCTCAAGACAACCATCGTTATCATCATCATCATCATCATCAACATCGCTATCATTAACAATGAACCTATCGGAAAGTATTCTAGAAGGGCCTGGTCTAGCTTTACTTTTCCTCAGTGGAGCCTCGATAGAAAAGGTGAACTTTTGGCCAATCGCAAAAAGTTGTTCTGTAATTGACCCATCATCGTATAGGACATGAATGACAAGGAATTCTATCCCATTGTCATGGTATTGGTGTCCAATACCAGAAGTTCCAATTGGCATGGCAATCCATTGTGCATTTTGAATGATAATGCCTCTTCTTGGAGTTTTAGAACGTCCGTCTGACATATTGATGAGCATTGGAGGAGATACGGAGATATGATCGTTTTGATAATCCTGTTGATCTTCAAACAAGTAACAACTAATAGTATGTGATTGTTGAGAAGTAATGCAGACCAACATTCCGTTACTACAAGCAGACAAGGTTAAACATAGAGATTGATCAAGATGATCTCGATAATGTCTAATTCTTAACAATTCTCTAAAATGTACAACGTCTTTCGCCATAGCTTTTCCTTGTACTTGATAATAAATCAGGTAATCAGGAGTCAGAATCAGGAACCGATCTTTATGTAATATATCAATCTGTAGATCTAATATCCAGAGCTTTTCTTCCGTGACTAATGGAGCGGAAACAGTCGAGGTAGTCACATCTGCAATAATAATAGAACATCTATCGCAAATCAAAACAGTCTCGAGGTCTTTGATCCAATATATCTTAAACCATCCATCATATCTTGCTTTATTCTCTGTCACTCCGTCTTCTGCTTGATCGTCTTGATTTACAGGAACAAACCCACTAGCAATCACCTCTGCATCTTTGGTCACTCCAGTTCCCACTTTACTTTTCGATTCCCAAATCCTCCAATTCCCTTTATAATCTACAGTCGCAAACTGCTCTGCAAACCATGGATTAATACCGACAGCTGCACCAGTACCATTTCCTGTCGCGATAGCCTTGACAATAACTTCTAGTCTTTCACCTTCTTTATTCCTACCATATGATTGAATTCCGTCCCACGTCGCGAATCTCACTCGTAATAGAAATGTATATGACAAGGTTCTTACTACAATGAATCCGTATCCGGGAGTTTCTCCGCCAAACTGTACATCTTGAATCGGTGAAGGTGAAGTCCAAGAGCCATGCTCTCCACTTAAATGAGGTGTTGAGATAGATATCGATCGGGAATCGGTCCAGCTTTGTTTCTGTCCATTGGCACGAATAAAGTGAAGAGTTTTACGTGTCGGATGATCAGCGACATATGCGACTACGGGAACAGAAGCTGTGTGATGGGCATTCAAGTCAGGAATCAAACCATGGACAAGAAGAGGTTGAACGAGAGGATCGTGGTCTCCGAGAGATTGGGAGATTGCCCGGGAGATTGTATTTTCGCGCGATAAGAATGATTGAGGAACATCAACCAGATATGGGTTGTTATGCGCTAAAGTATAACTTTGGCGGAGGTTCGAGATCTCCTTTGATTTTGATGTTGATGATGTTGATCGAACTGGCGGTATTGTTACGCTAGAATCTCCGACTGAGACTATCTTAGGATTCTCGGACAAAGAACGTGTCCATCTCCATGATGATGTTTTCGCAGAATAAAAGGGTGTGCCAAAATGACCATAACCTAATAAAGGTCCTTTTTCCGTATGATCAGCCATTCGGTAGCTTTTTTATCTTTTTTCTTGTGGTCAAAAAATACGTGATTCGCGGAATTTGCATGACTAGATCTTGAAACACTCTACTGCTAATTGAGATGGATAACAACCAATAAAATCGTGCTGGACTATATTGAAAGGAAAGGTGAGGTGAACAATTTCTAACGCGGTCAAATAAATGTCTTGGCAATTTTCCTCATAAATTTCTTTGTTTACATATTTCCTAATCGGGACGAATCCATTATTATCACCCTATATCCAATATCATCACAGCATTTGATACACTTCTTGACATTCACTAATATATATAAGACAAAATGTCAACAGCAGCGACATTGACCCTCACTCCCTCGCGCTATAATCTACAACAATCCAATCGATCTCACCATGCTCCTGTTTCATCATCCAAATCTTTCGATTCTAATCCCGGCTCAACATCTATAATCTCAAACATGATCTCCGACCTCCCTCATCTCGATTTCCCATTTTCCACCCTCTCTCAGAGTATGGCAGCATTCACTAGTAAATTCGACACATTTCTCTCATCTGCTCAACAACGCGTGACGTCTGATCGAGAAGCGTTCAACTCTTCCATGAACGATCTTGTAATGTCAAGACAAAAAGCAGTTTCGGAGTTGACGCATACAAAAGATGAAATCGTGAGACATGGGGAAGTACTTGATGGCGAAAGGGAGGAAAAGGAAGAGTTGGAACGGGCTGTGGAAGCGTTGAGTTTGGAAAGAAAGGACGTTGTGAATAAAAGAGAAAAGTTGGTCGAGGAAATAGAAGGGCTGAAGAGAGAGTTGGGAAAGATGAGAGAAGGTAGAGAAGGGAGGAGGAGGTTCATCTCGCATCAAAGAGGTCTTGATAGAAAGGAATTGAAATGGTGGGAGAATGTTACTGGACTTAGAATTGAGGGTGTACATGGTCAAGTACAAAATGTAAAGACGGAACAAGTGGAAGAGAAAAAGACTGATGGTCAGAAGAATGAGAGAAAAAAGGGAAACAATTCGAAGAGTCCGAAGAAGCATGCCCACAAAGTTGAGGAGATTGAACAAGAACAAGAAGGTGAAAAGCTGAAATTTGTATTCACTTGTGTCGATGAAATGGATGTCAACAAAGAGGTCAGTTTTGTATTAGACATGACTTCACCAAAAGGATATGCTGTTGCAGACACGATTCCAGTGGTGGACGACATTGACGTCGAACCTGTGATAGATCGATTAAACAGTGGTGCAGAACTTGTAACGTTTCTCAAAGAAATGAGGGAGATGTTATCGGATGCAGTCAAAACTCACTAGAGACAATACATTAATTGATATCCATTTTTCAATAGTTTATGATGGTCGTTATTTTGTTATCATTCTACTTATTTTCTAGATGATATGAGGAATTGATATTATACATGTTGTGCAATCTTACTTAATCCCTTTAATGAACCAAGACTTAGTGCTAAACCTTGAGATCTACTTCGAATTCGGACAAAACCCATGACATTTCCTGATTCGCCTTCCATTTCTACACTAACATTTGCCAATGCATCCTCGCCTGTATAATAATTAGTAACTTTTGTATAATAGAAAATGGACATAAATATAAACATACCAAAAACACTTTTCGCATACAAATTAGCACTCAAGAATTGACAATTACCTCCAAGACTTCCCTCTGGAGTAAGACAATTCATATTAGTCACCTTCATAAGACCGTTGAGGAAATCTCGCAGTGTCTTTCCAACAGGTATTTTAGTATTGATATTGACTTTATTCTCCCATTCAAATTCAGTCCACATTGTTCTAAATTGCGTCTCTGTGCAAGTTGCTGGTTGGATATAGTCCATGATATCTACATGAACATCATTGAGAATCACTACTGTAGATTCAGTGGAAGAAGCGCCTTCATATATAACATTACCAAAGATGACACCGGTATCTGTTGATGAAACTTTGATGGTAGCTTGGACATTTAAAAAGTCGAGTGGTGCAAGATTTTGTGTTGTCGGTCTCTCAACGACTTTTAGATCACCTAGTGTTGCGAATTCAACCGAGAGATTCTGTAAAGTATCCCTAGTTTGATTGACAAGTAAGACATCCAGTATTATATCGAATTGGTTGACTTGTACATATGCCTCGGCATAAACGGGATCAGAAAATCCAGTCAGCTGTACGACTCTATTCAACTTGGATCTAGTATTTTCAGTAACACCGTCACTACCTGTAGCAAGATCCAGATCCATTTGTGCATCATCATTGCCATCCGTAGCATTCTTCTTAGTTAATTGACGTATCGAGACAAGATCGTCGACTTGAATAGCATTCGCTGCCTTTGCTACAGCATCTCTATCTGCTCTTTTCTTCTCTTCCACATTGACCATAGCTCTAAATGCCGCTCGTGTATCATCCAGAAAGGCATTCTCCAATTCTCTCCGTTGAGCAAATTCTGCAAGTGATCGCACACATGACATGATTCGATCAATCGAATCTTCATCGATAGGCATTTTTGCAAATTGTGATTGACCAACGCGCACGATAGAAATCATTATCAACATTGCTTCTGCTCGTAAAGCATTTGTTCGAGGCTCATCCTTTGATATTTCTGCGTGACGCATGACCAATTTTGTCAATGTGGATGAGAGAACTGTTGCAAGGTAATAGTCTCCGTCGAGGATCAGCTGTCTCAACGGTGGTTTCTGTGATGCTTTTACGGCTTCCAATTTAGCCTTGACCGCGGCTGAACTAGTAAGTGCACTTTCTGTAGCATAAGTTCCATCGGCCAAAACTTTCCTTGATCCTGTCGGACCAGATTTGCCATCTCCCTTTACTTGATTTCTCAACTCCGACTCGACTTTTTCATCATCATGTTCATCCAATAATCGCTGTTCAGACGCTACGATCGGGATTTCTCCAAGACTCGACCGAATTTTCTTCCATCCCTCGCGTATGTCATTGGCCTCGAGCGAGTATTCTCCTACAATCCACAATGCTCCTCTATAGACCTTTCCAGCTCTTACTTCACTTAATGTTGATACAAGACGTTCAACAATGGCTGATCGTAATTTGGGGAATCGTTCTACTACTTCCTTGATAAATGTTATGACATCAATGGCCGAAGCGTTGTTGAAATCGGCAATAAAGTCCATTAATACGTCAACAACGCTTGATGCAACTTCGGAGAATTTGATAGCACATTGATGTATCGCGTGGATGACAAGTGATCTGTATTCATTATTCTATACGAACATTAGCGTCAACTGTCTCATCACAGATATATAGAGCTAACCTTTTCATATTGTTCGTCGACAGTCTTTGCCAGCTCTTTTTTCAAAAGCATGACTACTTCATTGACATTCTTGCTCGACACCATATCGAGGGCAATATCAAGAGCTTTTCTTCGTACATCCAAATCCGGACTAGACAAGACCCTAAGTATTTCCATGGTCAAATCATCAAGCACGCCTATATTTGCTTTACGTAATTGATTAACTCGTTCTAGAACAATCAGCTTTACATTGTTATCTGATTCTTTGATGCTGAGTTCGATGAATTTGGCAGCTGCTGCTTTGACTGCGACAGCATTGCTTGTAAGAGCAGTAAGAGATGATGCAGCTTCGTACATGACTGTGGAGTCTTTTGACTCCAGTAGATCAAATATAAGTCGGAGATATCGGGCCTGCATATTATTAGCAATATTATATACAGACATTGATGTTTAGCAACGTCTACCTTATTTTGTGCATTCGTGACTGCATCCTTACGAATGAATTCAAGCTCAACCAGTTGAACGAGCTCATCAGCGTTCGGTATGCCATCAAACACTGAGCTCAGATATTCCAAAGCTTTATCGTGACTGACAGACTGCAATGCAGCAAATGCATTTCTTTTACAGGTAGCATCAGCTTCGGTAAGCAAAAAGTTCTGCAGTAATTCGGGTCCATCTGGCATGAGTGCTTCATTGTGCTGATATATCGATGCAATTGCAAATACTGCATTCTTTCTTACATATGCATGTCGGTGTTCTAGACACGCTCGAGCTGGTGCAAGGAGTGGCTCAATCAATTCAGCATCGCGTAGTTTGGTCAAAAATCGTAATGTATTTCCTCGAATATATTCATTTGGGTGTTGTAGATCCATACGAATTCCATTACTATACAAGATGGTTAGATTTATCGCAGAATGAATGGAGTTGTGATATCATCACTTACCAGACCAGTATCATTTCTTGTTTCAACTTGCCACTTGCATCATGTTTTGGACATATCTCATAATACAAATATAAATATTTCTTCAACGCCTTGCTTTTTGCTGGCATCACAAATCGAATAATGTGCATTAGTAATTGAGGCATTGGATCTCCATTAAGCATAATGACAAGTATCCGCCGCATCGTCTCGAGTTTTGTTTCATCACTACCCTTTTCCAATTGATTACGGAGATCTTGTAAGGTTGGTTGATCGGCCGCATTGTCTTGGTGGACTAGACTGTAAGATTGTTCGAGATATGTAGCCATTATGGGCAAAGGTTGAGCTGAGCTCAGCTTATGTGACGGCTCAGTATGTTACGGGTCCGTGAAAGGTCCTTAGTATTAGAATATGGTCATGAAAGGGGGTGTGGATAATCTATATTTCCTACATATATCGAAAGCTCACTCAAGGTCTAGGTGTTCTCCACGAATGAGGTTATGTACGGTTAGCCAGATTCTCTCAAAGCGCAATTTGCAAATCAGTACAAATCTTGGCAGCATATTAGCAAAGAAACCAGTTGATATCGCATCATACTGAACTGGTATTTGATTCAATTCCACAATGGCGAATGCAGAACCTTTCTATCTACGATACTAGTGCGTTGATTGGATGTAAAGGTTTGATGAACGAAATTAATGAATCACAGTTCTGGTCACCAAGGACGATTCGGACACGAATTTCTAGGTAATATCATGACACTGAAGACTTGTCAGATAATAATGCATTGCTGACAGTCTGCAGAGTTCGATTTCCGGCTTCAAGGAAATGGTAGCTCGGCATCCGCGCGATATGCAAACAACTCTAATTACAGAAATGATTCCTTGATACGGAAAGAAAGTGTGTTATATTAATCTCTAAATGACTTTACTTTATCTCACGTTTAATAGTGTGTGTGAGCTCTTTGATGATTGATGAAATCAAAAAAATCATCAAAGATAGTGAAATTATGAAGTATAATGTCTTGTTTCAGAATTTCTCCCCTTTTACTGACACGTATTAGGGAAGATGATACAAAATGGCCCCAGAAGAACAAGGATGGTCGACAAGAATTGGAAATACGATTAGGAAACGAGCACATTTCATTCGAGGTTTTTTCAAGCACGTCTAAATCTTATAGATACAACTTTTACTAATATAATATAGACTGCTAAAATTGGATCTTTGGTTGATGTTAATGAATCGGAGGAACCCGAAGGTTTGCGCGTATTTTACTACCTAGTACAAGATCTCAAGGCTCTTGTGTTTTCTTTGATCTCTTTACATTTCAAGGTAAATAGTACTCTGACAGAACACTCTATTCAGCCGCTTACGTCAGTACAGATCAAGCCGATATAAACTCGATATATTTTGTATAATTATTTAAAGTCACTTTCGAAATCTCATGATGTGCAAATCTATAACCTGACTTTTATTCGCAATATGTTGTTTGACATCACAGTCCATCAGTTTGTAGTTTGTTACGAGTTGAAATGCATGGTCCGAGCCCTGTCAATGTGACCCAATCTTTATTTTCCCTTTTTTTCAGCCGCATGTTCTGTGTCCGCGTGCCTTTGATCGTCCAGTAATAAACCCGGCTCTTAAATTTTGGTTTCCCCGGGTTTTGACCAGATCTTCAAACGGTTAAAGAAGTCAAATTCTCTCTAATAACATCATCATCATATTCATCATTATTGCACCCTTGATACATATTGTATTATTATCGCTATTTACTACTCCTAATCAAATCATCTTGGACATATAATCACTATCTACTAATATCCACAATCCTATTCAAATCCAACAGCGCAAAGAGCAAAGGTCTCAAATCACATTTGTCCGAATGGCGAATTCTTGAACTATAACACATAAATTAAATATACACATAATGCCGAGTAGTCCCGCACGGAATCAACAAGGTAGTGCTACTGTCGTATCACTACCCGATCCACACACTTTATGTCCTCCTGAAATAGATCTAAGAAGGGGAACGATATCTAGAAGGGCTGTTTTCCGAAGAACCACTGTTTCGAGTAGTAATACAGACAGTGAAACCGAGTCGGGAACAGAATGTGAACATGGGGATATGACGTTGACGAGGAGAAATCTAAATGATGAGTCGACTATATCAGAGAGCGTTTCCATGTCAAAAGCAGATCTTGAAATGGATACGACAGAGACAAATCCGTCCACATTTAATTGGAATGCGCTATTCATTAGAAATCCTGTCATGGAACATTTTGATTCACCAGAGACATTCTCAAAGGTGTGTTGAGCACTCTTAAACATTCCTGACCGCTCAGCTAACATATCAAAGCCTGTATCTAGTCCCACTTCGTCGTTATTACGAGCAGGTAGTAAATTTGTCGGAACTCAACAATCAGATCGACAAGTATACAACGTGCAAGTTGAGATAAAAGACGTCGACATGCTATCATCCACTCTATGCGGTTATCTACGAATACAAGGTCCGTTTCTTTCCTTTCCCGTCTCCAACTTTCCACCAACTAACATGATGAACAAACAGGCCTCACAGACGATCATCCCACCCTAACAACCTTTTTCGAAGGCGAAATAATCTCCGGGAACAAATACACGTTCAAAACCGCACATCCCGAATGGGGCTCTACCGAAAAAGTCGACATGCAACACTGGGCGCGCTTCCCTGCTTGGAAACCGCTGGCGAAACAAGCCAGATCC
>Ga0160429_1001473_pt1 | contig 13088 bp, 20 predicted proteins | sample SolpanmetagenomR_FD_108199 | JGI IMG/M metagenome (GOLD analysis project Ga0160429, IMG submission 108199) | Solar panel surface microbial communities from Lawrence Berkeley National Laboratory, California, USA - R | ecosystem: Engineered > Built environment > Solar panel > Unclassified ... | reverse complement strand
TCAGAACACTGTCTGCAGCGTACTCCCAACTCTGATATAACACGAAGTCCATCCTCCTTTCTAGCAGATCCGCATCTTCGCGACCACACCTACAGAACATCCCGTCTGCACCAACACAAGACCTTCTCTCCGAGATTCACCGCACCATATACCCGTTAGCTTTACAGACAAGAAGACCTTTCTCCAACCCAACATACATTCTCCTATCAAAGCTCAGATCATTGAGATGCCTCGCCGTGGTACATACGGTACCAAGAAGCTGGCCACTGACAACGCTACCTTTTCAGATACAGCGTAAGACCGAGTCTCCTTCCTTCCGTAGCATCTAATATCAGATATAACTGAAGTCGTCGCATAGCCAGGCGAAACCCACAGCGGCCTTCTGCGAAAGCCCCACGATTCCCTCCACTACCCCTGGTACCGCTGTCAAGGCTTTCAGTTTCCTCCAGAACTCTTACTCGAAGCCCGCTGCTCCGGTCCTAGCTTCTTCCTCTTCCGTTAGCAAGCAGACCGACGGGCTTTTCGAAGAGGAGGCCATCCATAACACTAAGAGCAAGAAGACTTACCGCTGTGTACAACCTCCTTCTTTTGCTCCCAACCTTCCAGACGCCACATTCGATGTGAATGCAGCCTTCACGCAGCAGGCGGCTCCAACTGTCTTTGCCGTTCCAACACTTCGTGTCGTACAGGACCACGTTGCGCCTTCTGCCAGCTGGAGCGCACCTCGTGTACACTCTCGACCAACTCAAGACGGTCAGCCTTATCAAGCTCCTCGGCCGGCTGTAGCCTATAAGGCTTCGCGCGTCCCTGCACCTTCAACGCGAGGGATCACCATCAATCATCATTGGAACACGTCCATTGAGTCTCCAAACCCAGCCGTCAGCACCGCCACTTCACCTTCAGTAGGCCGATCAGAGGGCTCATCCACTTCGAAGCCTGCTACTGTACCGTCTCAGACAGTTCAGATGGACCACCACGCACCTTTGCCTCCACGCAAGCGGAAGAACAAGTCCGCGAAGAAGCCAAAGCAGTCGAAAGATAAGACTGATACGGCGGCTGCTAAAGAGGCGGAAGTCGTGACAGAGGCTCAACTTGCCGAGGAGATGCATGCAGTTGAGTAGGCGAAGAATAGCGAAGAGTCGAAGGCTGACGAGAAGGTGTATGCGGTTGAGTCCATGAACACTAATACGACGAAGACCAAGGCCCGTCTGAGATATCGGCCACACGCATTTGGCGAGACTCTAGATCGGAACTTTGACAAGGGTTTTTCCACTTCAAGACTTCCTGGATTCGGATGTGGCGAAGACCGTGAGCCGTCATATCCGCGTGGCTTTGAGTCTGTAACTGCAATCGCAGTACCTGAGACTGTAACTCCGACCTCGATTATCGCCGCAGTCTTGGCCCTTGGCTTCGTCTTCCGCAGGGGCATAGTCATGTCCAAAGAATATGTAGCCGAACTCGGTACTGGGTGCACCACCAAAACCCCCGACGCCGCTAAGCTCGTCACTCACAAGGCTATGGACTACGAGCCTCTCTCCATTGCAGATGCATTGAACCGCTCGTTTCATTTTGTCAAGAAGCCCATGATTGCGACTGCACGCTCGAAAGTCAGGCCTGCCATCGTAAATACAAAGCCGATGACATTGCAGGAAGAGAAGCAACTCGCTCCGAAGGGCCAAGTGAAGAAGCCTGAGTTGTTCAATCTTTCCTGTCTCACTCGACGGACAAGGGGTGATGTTGTCAGGAAGACAGTCACTGACTGTGTCTCGGAGTCCGGATCTGACACGGTTAGGAGCTGGATGATAGGCCCCTATATCGGCGATGAGATGAGGTCGTCCCTGCTCTCAGACCTTATTGGAATTCCTCGTAAGGAAATTAGGGCCCTGCCACCAGCATCTCGTGTCTCTGTGTCTTCCGAGGGCTTGCGGTATGCGTCCTCATACCCGCAAACTCGGATACAGAAGATGAGACTGACTGCTCGCTGAATGCTCGCGAAGTTCCGACCGTTTGTAAAAGCTTGTGCCGCGCAAGGCAAGAACCAATGCCGGATACCGAATTGGCTAAAGAGACAGAGTATGCGGTTGACCCTCGTGAGCTCAACAGCACGTACAAGAGCTTACGTTTCACAACATCCGAGCAGTCGAATCGCGCAAATCGGTTTGCTCTTTCCTCTGCCTGGTCTGGGCCGGCCGCCACCAAGGCTGTTGGTGATTACGCTCAAGAGGACGTCGTGGTCGACAATAGGGGCACCGGCACGAAAAATGTTCTCCTGTCCGCACTCTCAACAACGTTAGATGGGAAGAGCCCTCAGGAGCTCATGCAGCATCTTGAGAATCTAGCCAGACTCTCTGACATTGTTAACAGCCAGGTGCAGACGACGGTAAAGGCTCTGAAAACTGCCTTGACTTGAGCGAAGACAACAACGTCTCTATACCTTGGCTCAATTCCTTCTATCTCGGGGACAAGGGGCGGGCGGCATGCTGTTGTATTCTTTGAGAGCTTTCTTACTTAGTGCTGAATTCTAGGGCGTGGAACCTTTTCGGCAGATTGCAAAGATCATGAGTATCATGGAGGGGAATACAATGCATATGGTTCGAGGCATTGGTAGCAGTTCAAGAGGAAAAATGTTGAAATACTCAATCAACGTGAGTTGCACGTGATACAATCTGTAGAAACAGCTATGAGCTTTCCATGTGTCCTCGTGCTCATGTTCGCACGACCTTGTACGACTTTGCATAAGATGTGAAAGGAAGGAAGAATTTACTACAAGCAACGAGGGGAGATCTTGCTGCTCTCCAAAGCACGTGACCGTAGCATTGACCAATTCCGGTGGGGCTCAACCCACGCGTTACGAGTTTCGACATTCGCGTCACTACAAAGACGAGCCAGAACGTGGTCGATGCAGCGAAGCTATGTAGGTACCTACGATTGCACGGAAGCACTCAATTGGCCGTTGAGTGAGCTCCCTTGTTCCCACAGTACGTGGGGCATAATACCGGGCGCGCGTGTTGAGAGCGCGAAAGGTAGGCTGCGGCGCAAAGCTATGAATGACTAGCTCTGCTCCCACGTTCAGGTTCCAACATATCTCTCATATATCTTCTTTCACTCTTGGCATACTTGCTGTATCTTCCTCGTTACAGACTGAAAAATGAGTGAAGGTACCCATTCTCATGTAGATTGCGCCCATGAGGAATCGCTGATCTCTGCTAGATAAGAAGCCCACGCCAGACAATTACACTCTGCTTCAAGGCTTCGAGTGGAACGTGCCCGCAGACAATAAGCACTACCAACGTCTGCTCAGTGTGATTGACGACCTTGCAAACTGCGGAGTTGACAACATCTGGCTCCCGCCAGGCTGTACGCATAAGCCCAGTGACACGCCTCTCTTACTCTGGCACTACCCTAATGTAGCTCACAGGCAAAGCAGCGTCCCCCGAAGGCAACGGCTACGACATCTACGACCTTTACGACCTCGGCGAATTCGACCAGAAAGGCGGCGTCCCTACAAAATGGGGTTCTAAAGAGGACCTTATGACCCTCTCCAAGAAGGCCCATGAGGTGGGCATTGGTTTATATTGGGACGCGGTCCTCAACCACAAAGCTGGTGCCGACAATAAAGAGCGCTGTCAAGCCGTAGAGGTCGATAACGAGGACCGCACGAAAGAGGTTGGCGAGCCCTATGAGATCAACGCATGGGTTGGGTTCGATTTTCCTGGAAGAGGGGAGAAATACTCAAAGATGAAGTACCACTGGTATCACTTCACAGGGACGGACTTCAACGCAGACAATGAGAAGAAGGCGATCTATAAGTTGGTGGGCGATAATAAGAGGTGGGCGGAAAGTGTGGACAGCGAGAGCGGAAATGCGGACTACATGATGTTTGCGGATCTCGACTATCATCATGACGATGTTATCGACGATGTCAAGAACTGGGGTGTTTGGATTACTAAGGAGGTGGGCCTCAGGGGATTCAGATTGGACGCTGTGCAGCACTTTTCAGAGCGATTCACGGATGAGTGGGTCGAAAACGTTAGGGGTGAATGCGGCAAGGACATCTTCATGGTCGGCGAATTTTGGGACGGTGATCGTCAGAAGCTGAGTGACTGGCTCGCGAAAATGGAGCGCAAGTTCTCGGTCTACGATGCGCCGCTGCTGTACAACTTCTCCACCCTTTCAACGTCTGAAAGCGCCGACCTGCGGAAAGTCTTTGACGGCTCGCTTGTCCAGATCGAGCCCTGGAACGCTGTGGTGAGTTCCATCAACATTGCTCAGCTTTCTTAATCACCGTATTCCGGTACACTAACCAGCAACTTTAGACCGTAGTCATGAACCATGACACCCAACCAGGTCAAACTGTCGCCACCCCCATTGAAGGCTTCTTCAAGCCCCTCGCCTATTCCCTCATCCTCCTCCGCCGCGAAGGCTACCCCTCCATCTTCTACGGCGACCTCTACGGCATGAAGGGCGAGAATCCCGAACCACCGTCCTGTGGCAAGAAGCTGCCAGACATGATTCTTGCGCGGAAATTGTATGCTTACGGAGACCAAGAAGACTATCTTGACAAATCGAACTGCATCGGCTTCGTGCGGAGAGGGACATGGGACCACCCTGCCGGTCTTGCATGTATCATGTCGAATGCGGAGCCGGGTGAGATTAGGATGGCGGTGGGAAAGGAGCATGATGGAGAGGTGTGGACGGATGTGCTGGGTTGGTCTGACAGGGACGTGAAGATTGAGGAAGGGTAAGCTTGCCAGCAGAATGATGTTGTAAGATTGGCGTGAGCTAACATCGATACAGATATGGTGTTTTCTCTTCGCCTGGCGTTAGTGTTGCCATCTACGTACGTAAAGACGCGGAAGGTAGGGATCGGTTCCCAGTGGAGTTCAATTCGGACATTTATGGCGAAGGAAAGTAGGAGCTCGGCGGCAATCTTGGGATACCTTGGTTATGGTGCGGATTCAATTACAGGATGCTCATACTGGACTGGCAAGGTCGATGTAGACTAGAGGTTGGATAGGCTCATGGATACACTGTGAGTTTCGTTATACGCATGCTGATACTCGCACATTTCATCTCCTTGTCTGAAATTGCGGGGCCGTGGCAGACTTACCTTAGTCCTGACAGCCGGTTTTGTTACGAGTTACTTCCAGGCGGCAACTTACAAAACTCTCGGCTTCTAATGGGTGGGCTGGCAACCCAGGAGATCGTAGCACAGCCTCTTACGATAGCTTTGCACTCGTTGTCAGTCTCCGAGTGCGCCAGACTGGATGCTCCCAGATAACGTTATTCGGCGAAGTCTCGAAAAGCGCTCAAAAAGGTGCATGCAAGCCGCGAAAGATACGGAAGTGATACTAGCTTTTGGACTAAGACATGGCCTAAGTGGTACCAGCATTGCGAATCTGAAAGGTACACCAACCTTGCTCACCCAAACCACTCTTAGGGCCCAAGAATTTCTGATATCGACTGATTTACTCGCACGGAGCTCGAATGAGCTTACCAACTTGGGGCCAATTGGAAACCATCCTATTCCGTTAGCGCGGCCGCGTACGAACCTTAATTTGACGGTATACGCGTACGGCGACAAATTCGAGACTCCCGGATTGGTACATGGTCACGAGACCCCGTCTTTGAAGGCACTCGCCACGACAATCGCTGCGCGTGCATGTACATCTCGCTGTTTGCGATTCTTTGACGTTGTAAGCCACCTCTGGCATGCATTGGACTCCTTTGGTGTGTTGGATCGTGGTACGAACGCTTGGAATGACAGGCGGACCACAAGCGCAAAGAGTGATTCGTGTGTCCAGGTGAGCCACGTTACCGACAGCACAGCATCGTTGGCATATATGGGTACCGCGAACCCTCCCTGTTTCGCAAGTAGGTCTTTGAACATGCAACACTCTAACGAAGATGCTGTCTACTCTGCTTGGCATGGCGCTGCTTCCGAGGAGTTGCATACCGCTTCCTATCAAATACCATACACCACCATACCTGCGACCAGATCCAATCGAGAAATATTCTCGAAAACCTTTGCCAAGCCGCAGACTCCGCGATGTTCAAACCAGCCTCTTCAGCAGAGTACCAAGGCTTCCTACGAATCCGATCTTATCTTCAACGACTGCTTCCCAAGTTCCAGCAATGATTACCGCTCCCAACATCTGACAGCACAGTTGGCTCCAGCTTCGAGTCTATTCAGGCCGCAGTTTGAACTCCACGCCCTATCGCAGCTCTCACGCAGCTCTCACGCAGCTCTCCGAGTGCTCTCTACAAGTAGATTGTCACCGACACTGCCTCCATCTTCGGCGTCGACAGCGCTACCGACTGGGTGGGGGATCCTTATGTTGGCGTGGTACTGAAGCCCGCGTTGATCGTGATGTTAATGGCGGCTTCTGCTCCCAAAGCAAAGGTTGCGGCCGAGCCTACAGATTCTTCCGCCCAGAGCGGTGTTATGAAGCCGGGAGCTGAGGGCGCGGGACTTGCGACAGATGGTTCGTTGAAGGTATTCTCCATCTTCAAGTGTCCTGCTGCTCTCAATGGAGTTACTCCTACGTCGACCGAGTCCATGGATGGGGCACATCCGTCTATACTGGCACTCGAAATGGCTATTACTGGTACTAGATATCACGTGACTCTTGCAATACAGTCTTCCGCTTGTCATACCAGTAAGCACATTAACAAAACTCTACGCTCCCTGAGATCTTACTAAGGTTCTCGTCTACTGTTGCATGTGTGGTTGCATGCGTAAGATGAAAGGCACTCATATCACGTGCTCGTAAGCTTCTCAACTGGCCAGGGTGCAACCAGCAGATGGTTAGACGTCTCGAAGCCGTGGTCACCCAGATGAAATCCTGACTTTCCAGTGTGGCTTAGACAGGGCCGCATGAAGCTTGGCCAGGCGAGGCTGTGATTCAGCCTTGTCTGCTTGCACCTTAAGAGTGCCAGCATCGCTCACACCATGACATGATGTCGATGACATGGAGTTCGGTCTGGTCGCTTCGGCCATCCAAGTTGCGGATACGGGCTTGAAATTGACCTCCACAATCTATGCTTATGTTGAAAAGGTTCGCTCCGCAGACGAGCGTCTTAACGAACTTGCTTTCCATATCAAGGTCACATCGGAGATACTGAAGCAACTCGCTGGACTGTTCCAAAAAGAATTGACAGCGAGATTGATTACCGCGGATGCGGTGGCTGTAGGAAAAGAGACGATCGAGGCGTGCTCTGGCATTTTCTTGAAGGTGCAAGCCGCGGTTGACAAGGCTCGCCAGCCAGGCGGTAAATGGAGCTTCCCACTCAAGAGCTCGAACCTGTTCCTGTTGCTGGCAAACGTGGAAAGGCACAAGAGTAACCTTCAGCTTCTGTTGAGTGTCTCTTTGTACGCTCGACTGGCTGTTCCCCAGTAAGCTGCTCCAAGGCTACGATACCAATGGATAAGCTGACAATGTCAGCACCTCACACACTGTCAACACTGACGCAATACAAGAGCAAACATTGTGCGAAGAAGTAGCCACGGAGGACGTGCCAAATAAAGAGAAGCTTCGAAAACTGCTTCAAGCACGTGATAACGCCGAGCAGCAATATCAAGACCTTGTACTGCGAAATCCCGAGCTGCTCAGTCCGGACGATGAAACCTTACCAGAAGCCCCCAACGATCATACTCCCCGCGTCAACCTTGCTGCTTTGCCTTTTGCGCCGCCGCAGAAAGAAATAGTGTCAGCAAACAACGATCAACAGCCGACTACTACACCATTGGCCATAGAGAATCGTTCAAGCAACACTGACCCTGAGGGGCATCAAAGCGAAGGTAGCCCTAAGGCGGACCCTTTGGAACATGCATTAGCACGCGCCGGAACCGTGCTGATCTTCATCGTCTGCCCTTGCATAGCGTGTCTCTATCTCGTCAGACGAAGAAAGAAGAAGGCCAAGATCTCGTTCCAGCCACTTGGTGTACCAGCTTCCGTCGTGCGACTCGAGCTGGACACCTTGTCCTCAGTCCCAGGGGTAGCCCAGAGATTTCCGGGAGGATTGAGTGGCTACCACGAAATATCAGATCTCGGTTGGGCGGAGGAGAGCACGACCGATATTCACCCATACACAGACCTCGATACGCTTGATGAATTGCTCGAACAATGGACCACTATCGGCAAGCATCAACCTCATAGAATAGCGCCAACGGAAGACACCAACAAAGAACACCCAGAGTTGAATGGAGTAGGCAGTCATCTGAGTCATCTGAATTTTTGAATTGATTATCACTATTCTAAGCTATATAGCCATCATTATGTATTACTTCCATCTCACATCCAGTACTATCCCATATCCCAAGCCGATCCCATATCCAGAAATCCTTTTCCGCCAGCCCAAAGCCTACTCCAAAGCCCCAAGGCCCCATGGCCGCCATTCCCAAGCATAAAGCGTCAACTCAATAAGTCAGCGCCATCCACCCACAAAATCCCAAAAGTCAACAAAAGGAAAAAAGATGAGGATATCGACAAAGAAGCGAAGAAGAACAAAAGGAAGAAAGAGTTTAATCAACTACAGTTGTCCAATCAATAGCCTTACAAGAAGGCGACCACCGCTGCCGCACCTGCCAACACGGCAGCACCAAGGGGCTTGACAAGCTCATTGGCTGCACCGGTGAAAACCGGGACCGGCGCCGTCGTCGTCGCACGCTGGCTTGTCTGCACCGACGAGCTCGTCTTTGTGACAATGCTCTGCTGCGTCGTGTAGACGGGCGAGGTGATAGTCGTGTTAAGGAAGACGGGGACGGAGCTCACGTGCGACAGGACGGCGGTGCTGGTGAGGGTGAGGTAGTTTGTGAGGGTGATGGGAACGGTGATGGTGTTGGTGCCGCTGATGACGGTGCTGAGAGTGACGGGGCAGCTGGTGGTGGTGTAGACGACGGGGAGGGTGGTGTAGTGGGTGACTGCTTTTGTGGTCTCAATGATGGAGGTGGCGTTTGCGTAGGCTGTTGGGTGGAGGACGATGACGGAGGTTTCAGTTGGGGTGACGGTGATTGTCTCATCGACTTCTTCCGTGGTGGTCGTCAGGACTGTGGTTGTTTTCGTGATTGTTGAGCCGTTCTCGGTGATGGTGGTCTCGACGGGGCAGTCCGTGACGTAAGTCGTCATGTGCTTCCAGACGCTGGTGGTCAGGGTTATGCCGGTCTCTTGGGTGACTGGAGCGGCCTGAGTGTAGGTCGTCAGGGTCGGGGTGATTGTGAGGGTCTCCTCGCATTCTTCGGTGGTGGTCGTCACAGTCGTGTAGGTCTGCGTGATTGTCGAGCCGCCCTCCGTGATGGTCGAGTAGACTGGGCATTCAGTCTCGTAGGTCGTGGTGTACTTGTGAATAGTGGTCTCCAAGGTAACGCCGACTTGCGTAGTTTGAGGAGGCAGAGTAGTCGTCAACGGGATCGTAGGAATGATAGTCTGAGTCTCCGGAATGACGGTAGTCACTGTACTGATGGTCGTGGAGGTATCAGTTTTCGTCTCGCCATTTGGAACGGTGTACGTTGTGTAGACCGGGCATTCCGTGGTGTAGATCGTGGTCTTCAAGACGGCGGTAGTGTCGATAGTGACGCCAACTTCCGTCGTCTGAGGAGGCAGAGTAGTAGGCACTGAAATGACCGGAATGATCGTCTGAGTCTCAGGAATTACGGTCGTCACGGTGCTCACGGTCGTGATTGTATTTGTCGAAGTCTCGCCGTTTGGCATTGTGTAGGTAGAGTACACTGGACATTCAGTGGTATAGATGGTCGTCTTCAGGGTGGTTGTGGATGCGAACGTCAAGGTGGTGTCGACTGACGATGGAGATGGTGGAGGCGGCGGCGGGATCGAGGAGGGAACCTCAGTAGTAGATGGCGGAGCCTGGGTAGAGTTGGGCGGAGGTGCGTAGGATTGCGGCGGCTTCTCCATATTGTCGCCGCCATTGCCCCATCCGGAGCCTCCCTCAGGCCATCCAGAGCCACCTGCAGTAGCAGAGACAACGCTGGCCAGAGCCAAAAGAGCGAATGAGCTCTTCATGATGATGAGGTAGAGTGAGGGAAGTGGTAGCTAATAGGGAAGCGAAGGGAAGAGTTGCAGGGAAGGCGAGGTGTAAGAGCGAGAGTGTTTGCTTGGTAGAGAGGATGATTTGCGAAGATGAAGACCTGCTCGATCGAGTAGACAGGTACTTATAACGCGCAGTTGACAAGCAGGACGTTGTTCAGGAAACCTTCGCTAGTGGGAGGTTGGTATAGGAGCAAGAGGCTGGTGGGCTGGGAGACCGACAACGAGACCGATCTTACCTTCGCGAATGGCTAGCGTGATGTGAGCCATTCGTATAGTAACATACAGACCATTGACTTTACACAGATGGCAGGAATAGCTGCGTCTTGCCCCACTGTCACATAGAATGTCATCCAGTGAGTTGATACGGCTACGTACAGTCTGCTCCGTCGACTTCGTCATTCGGGACAGCCCAGCAGCATGCCTTTGAGTGTAACCGCAGCACGAAGTTGAGGCAGCCATTGCCTCCACGCCGTGCTATCAACAATCTGACTCTGGCGAATTCGCTCGCAAACCCATGGCTCGACGTTGCGTTACGAGGTACAAGCGATAGTCGTTGGGCGGGGGCGGGGAGGCTTCAAGAGGCTGAGCAAGGCAGACCAATCACAGCTCACGGGAGGATAACAGCTAGCGAGCGCTTAAGGCAAGGTACCTCACTAGCGCATCGCCCACATGGAAACCCAATTTCAGCCCAGCAACGAGACGCCGAATGTTCCGCCAGGGCTGTACGGTTGGCGTGTTCCTGCGGATGGACCAGTCGAGTCGTCCGATAGTACGAAGAAGTGAAAGGAGGATAGACACTCATTGAAAGCTGGCCGTAGGCGTGACGCCTTCCGAGAGCGCAAGACTGCTCGGCGTCGTACAGGCTTGACATGGCGCATGCTGCCGTCCACCACAAAACGTTGGCCAGGGTCAAAAGCTTCGTAGAACGGCTTTGCTGTGGCCCAGGTGACACACTCAACTTGCCCCGCAAACAGTGACAGGAACAGTTTGCGCTGCGGGAACGTTTCCGTAAGAACGGTACCAAATCTCCATAAAGCCATTGTGCACAGACTGAAGAGAGGAAATCTGACGTAAGAGGCTTCTTGCGACGCTGAAAAAGACAGTATAGAAGAGCCAGGGGATTTCTCACCACCTAGACGCCCAGCGCGGTTGTTCCTCGCTACAAGCCTCCCGCGATGCCTTCGGGCAAGTAACACGCTCTGGCCCTTCGCTTGCGTCAAGATACACTGCATTGTATGCGCGCTTCTGCAGCGCCATTATCGTAGTCTGCAGACTCTTGTCGTATAACTGAGGGACTATGCCTGTGTGGGCTTGAATGCAGATGTTGACGTTGGCTGGGGGACGCGGTGGGATGGCGGGGCGGAGGAGCTAGCGTCGAGCGGAGGCTGGACTCAACACCACGCCTGGGAAGTAGCGCACTCGAGTTGTCCAGACTTTGACAGATCAGGAGGTGGGCACTGGACGTTATTGACAAATCAGAGATGGCACTGGACTTCCTGTTCACAGAGGATTATTGCCTGTTTGTTCCGGACGACAATACCACCTGGGAGAGGTAGAGGATATTTCTCAGACTCGCATCTGCACCAATCCTTCATGTCGCTCAGGAGCGTCAGTCAACACAAGTTGTGCTTGTACGACTAAGCGCCAATCGTGGTCCCCCAAAGTAAGGACAACTGCTGTGGTGCTCCCAAGTGATACTCTCTCCCTACCTAGAGTCGAGCCTTTTGGCGATCGCCTAATCTTACTAATTCGCCACATGGTTCGTACTACGATGATCCACTGTTACCCATGGATTATATTCCGCACACCGCTCGCCTTTCAAAGAGATCGGTTTTCCTTAGTCGAGCGCTCCGATGCCGGACAATGGACGTGGTCAACAAAGATGGTGCAGAAGAGGAGATGGGTTCGAAGCAAAAAGGACCAAGACAGGCAAGTTGATGACATTTAGCATACACTGGTACATGGGGTCAATAGTAGGCCGGTGAAGACCAGATCAGCCGCATTTGACAAAGATCTGGCATACGATGCGCCAAGACAGTAAGAGAAACGCAATCATAGCGCACCTTCTCAGAGGAAGACGATATGCACGCTCTTCATTCAACATACCACTCTACGCCCCCATCTCCCATCACCGATCCCCACCACGCACCCCGTACTCAGGCAAGTCTGAAGACACCCTCAACACTTCCACACAATGCAGAACAATCATGCCCCTCTACCAACAATCCAGAGCACACCCTGCACCCAAACCCGCCTTGTCCGGATACCGTTCCCTTTCTTGGCGTCGGATCAAGCACATAGAGCCCCAAAGAGCGAACCATGCCGTAAGTTCCATAAGGTCGACGACGACTTCGACCGTTTCCAGCCACGCCGGGGCCCTAAGGCCGCTAGGAGGGTTCTTTTAGAGTCAGTTGGTTTAGAAGAGAGACAGGGGGAGAGAAGGATGGTCGAAGCTAAGAAAGTTGGTTCGATCTTTCTGCTGCGGCTGGGCAAGTTGGAGGTAGGAGCGGTTTGTAGTCCATGTGCTGTAGTGAGTTCTAGAAGTCATCGATGGAATTGGTGCGCAAGGGAGAGAGGAGATAATGAGTATATGCAGGACACATGTTGTTGCAGCATTTCAAGGGATTCGTCTGCATACATGCACCTACAACTCTTTCTTGTAGAAATGCTCAGGACTATGGCTCGTTTCGAAATCGACATGGACATAGGCGCGCTCGACGTTGGGAAGACTTTCTAGCTTCGTCTGCAATTCCTCGGCTACGTCGTGAGTGGCGCGCAGAGTCTCATCGGGGTCCATGACGATGTCGACTTCGACGATCAAACGCGGTCCGGAGTGATATGCGCGGACTGTGTCAAGGGACTGGATCATAGGGGAGTGTGTCATGGCTAGAACAACTTTGTCAGCAAAGCAGTTGTCATTAGACCGTTGGGTAGAGGCTTACAAATATAGGTAATGAGCTGCAGCATGTGCGCATCCGCAGTTACTCCAATCAGCAGTTGGAACTCACTCCAAGCAGTTCTCAACCACAAAACTGCGATCAG
>Ga0160429_1001472_pt1 | contig 13089 bp, 7 predicted proteins | sample SolpanmetagenomR_FD_108199 | JGI IMG/M metagenome (GOLD analysis project Ga0160429, IMG submission 108199) | Solar panel surface microbial communities from Lawrence Berkeley National Laboratory, California, USA - R | ecosystem: Engineered > Built environment > Solar panel > Unclassified ... | reverse complement strand
TCATCGAAGAACGCTGGCTCAGCACTGCCTTGAGGAACGTGGTGGCCCTCCCAGCTGAAACGAGCACCGAGAAAGTTAGGACTTGTCGTTGACGCCTTGGGAGTGGTAGTTGAGAACTGGGTAGGGACACTGGGCTGACCCAGACTTTGCGGTTGACCGACTGAGCTACGTGAACGGCCAGCTTTGAGTGGCTCGATCATAGGCCCCTCTTCCTGACCGTGAGAAGAAATACGCTTGCTGGAGAACTCATCTTTCTGTGGTGTGGCTGCCCAGTAACTGTCGTACTCGTGAGGTATGAGCGTGCTTCCGCGTCCGACATCTTGACCTTGACTATCCCTCGAAGCAGGTGAGCTTCGGACAGTATGGACTTCAATATTACGCGGTCCTGAAGGTGTGAGACTGCGAACGATATCTTTCCTCAATCTGTCACTTTCCAAGGTCTCAGGTGAGTCCTCAACCTCCGAATCATCCTCGACCCATGACTTCAGGGAACTTCTTCGCGATGCATTCGAGTTATGTGTATGGCTTTCAGGCTCTTGGTCAAAATTCGTAGTCGGCGTGGTGTTGTTCTCAACAGTCGTGTATAAGTGTTTGCCAGCAATGGGGTGCGAATCGTGTTGATTAGTTTCGTGTGACGAAGGTGAAGGCAGGTTCGAGGTGATCGACGAAGGTTCGTCAGCACTATGCTTAGGACTGGAAGCTGCTGTCAGTCTTGGGATCCTTTGCTCTGGTTCGTTGGCTGGTGGAGATTCTGGCTTGTCTGCCTCTCTGAATCCCATAGAAGCCATCAACGACTCAGCGAGCGCATGCCCTGCGGCGGCGACCGAGTCCAGCGGGTGTGCCGATGACTGATTGAAAGTTTTCCCTGGAAGTCTCCTTTTCATAGTCGTAGGTGTGAGATCAACGTCATCTTCAGGGCTTTGGTGGTGGACCGTTTGGGTAGCTTTTGAGGGTGTCGAATCGTAGTAGTCTTCATCCACCTCACTTCGGCCAGGGGCTGGAGTCGAGTTTCTTGGCGATTGCGCGTAAGATACCCAAGAGCCTGGAATCTGGGGGCGCACGAACGATGGAGCCGCTACAGGTAACGGTCTATGGCTTGCTTGAGCCGTCGTGCTATTGTAGATGTCGGGTCGGCTAGGACTCGTAGGTGAGTCATGTGAATGTTCACTGCCTGTCCATGAAGCTACAGAGGAAGATGGAGTCGGGCTACGCGCAATCTCGGAGATGCCATCGTACTTGCTCGCAAGATCTCGTACGCGACCTTTCGATGGGGAAGCAGTCCGCAAACCCAACCTAGGTGGCTCTCGGCCTTCGCCTACACTGCGTGATTCGAGTAAAGCAACGGGAGCGCGTCGTGCTGTCCCTGTCGCGCTTCCAACCTGATTACGCGAGCCGAAACGTAACTCCCTCGGGAGATCAGCCTCTCTCGATTCGTAGTGCAGATCCGGGTCGTGCTCATGCACCGGTAACTCTGCAAGCCCAGGATGGTCTGGAGGGTTGTAATCTTGGGAGAGATCATTAATGTGGCCGCCAGCATGCGCAATCTCGGCGACAGAGGCTTCCGGAAATCGCATAGCCTTTACAATCCCTGGTGAGCGAGCCGGACTGTTTGTCGGGCTCGCATTGGCTACCTCTGGACGCTGTAGAGTGACTTGACTGTAAGTCGTTGATTCTGAAGACACATTGCGTGAATGATGCGGTGTCTCTTCGTGAGGAAGGTGCGAATTGCCCATAGTAGCTGCCGTTGGACCGAGTGCTGCATCCATGCCGTTACCGGGTTGTTTTGATGGTTCATTGATGCGCTCTGATATCGGCGGTACTTCTGGAAAGCGGCCAATTATCGGACTAATGCCACTCGTACTGGCGGTGTTACTCCGCGACATTTCCGAATGCTCATTAGGTGAAAGTAGGGTCGGATCATCATTAGCTCCGTCGAAAGCACCATGCACAGCTGTTCGGAAGCCGTTAGATTGTTGATGCTTCAACTCCGATGTGTGTCGGGAATCGTCCGTCTCGCGGTGTGTGTCAGGAGATTCTTCCAACATTGGAGCGGCTGTTGTTGAGGGTGCTTGCCCAGATGACGTGAGGCTCCACAGGTCTGCTCCAAATGCAGAGACCCTATGAGTTTGTGGCAAAGAGGGTGGAGAAGTGACCATGCCAGCGCCCAAGGCTCTTGCCAAAACGGGGTTTGTGACGCTGAAACCCGACATGTATTCACTCTTTCTTTCGGGCACGGTTTCCAGAGCTGGCTTGAGACGAGTAGGAGACTGGCGGTGTCTCGATTGCGACCTTGATCGTGGAGGACTGGGCAAAGTCCGTCTTTGTTCTTGCAGCGACTGCTGTTGAGCGGGAGGAATATTGTCGCCATCACTCTCCGATCTATTAATAGCCTCCATACTTGGGCGTGTCTGATCAAGCGAGCGTCGTTCTTTTTCCCTTTCCATCTCCATTCGCTTGTAAATGTCCGCGGGTCGGATGAACTTTGGTGTTTCTGTCTCTGTTGACGATTGCTGCCTGTCGTTACCAACAGCGGCCCGATGTTCAGGCACAGTTGGTGGGGGCGGGGGATCGAAACTTGGGTTCACGCTATTGGACGGCGATGTACGGGAAAGACTACTTTTACGGGGTGGGTAACGATTAGTTAGTGAAGATCCAGATGAGTTGCTTAGTACTGGTGAGAATCCGGACTGAGATTGTAGTGATGGAGCAGGGTACTGATTTGCAGCATTATCCGCAGAATTAGACGGATGTAGCAGTGGTATATTTCCCCCTTCCAGAATCGGCGATGCACGCATGGAGCTAGGCAGATTAGTGCTTAGCCCGATGGGTAGTGATTCGGATTGAGGTGTAGGTATTTCTTGTCCCACAGCACTGCCTAATGGTCCAAAGGGGATGCCGGAGTGCGCAGATCGCGCTTGCAACATTGCTGGGACTTGTGCTACGGCATCAGCGACACCAGCACGGGGTGCGGTCTTGTTCGCGAATGCCCGCTCGTCGTCGCCCTCGTCGAAAGAGTTCGTTCTACCGCGTTCAGCTCCATCCGGAGCTGAGGGTCGTGCTGTATTGTCGTACTTGCTCGAGGTCAGCGTCGTAGGAGACAAGGTCTGACCAGGCTGTCTGGGGCCGGTTGGTTTCTGTAGTGAGGGGGCGTCCTCCTCAGCGCCGTATTCGTCGTATTCGTCGTAGTTCCCCCAGTCGTCACCGTCGTAGGCATAAGACTTCGCCTCCGCCCATCGCTGCGTTTTGGCTCTGTGGACGTCGGTCTTAAAGGAAGGTAGTTGGCTATGCTCCGCCATGATGAGTCTTCCTAGTTATTGTTCACCGCATGAGGGTCCAAAGATCATTCGGGAACCCTTTTCCGTTGCGCGATGGCTGTACTCGTCTGTATGGCTGCTGATCGAGTACCCAAAGGAGTTCCTGGATGGTGAAACGACCGAGAGCTCTCTATAGCCTTGAGAAATAGCGAACAGATTGAATGAATGTATGTGCTTAGAGGCCAGTTACGATAGAGGAACAGTATGATGAGTCCTTGACTTGGATACGCGTCATTGTCACTCTACTTGCAGCGTTGGCTTCCAGCTTCAGCCTTAGCCACCCGACCCTTTCTGAACAACTGCCCCGTAGCGTTTCAGATTGGCCATCTTTCAACAACCGAGACAGGCAACTTCGTCAGGGCAACATTCTCAGTGTTTATATTGGCTCGACGTATAGCTTGCGTGACGGTCGCTTAAACAAACCGCCTGTGTAACGCCAGCCACTTATTTCCACAATCAAGTGCGCACAGGCGCATCGACCGTTGCTACTCGGGATCAGTCCAGGCCCTTTCGGTTCACTAAGAAGATGACCACGACCTCTATCCAAGATCGGACGGGCGAATTCAGATCCATCCTCGCACAAGTACAAAAGCGACAAGCGTCATCGAAAGGTGGCTCCCAACGACAGTCATTATTATCGGAGTCGCAGAAACGTGCCGCGGATGGAGACGTCAAGGTTGAAAGAAAACAAAGGTCGGAGTTTGCGAGGAAGGCGGCAGAGATTGGACGGGGTATCGCAGGAACGGTGACAAAACTGGAGCGACTTGCGCAGTTAGCGAAGCGGAAAACACTCTTCGACGACAAGCCCGTCGAGATCGCAGAGTTGACATATGTCATCAAGCAAGATCTAGGGGCACTCAATGCAAACATCTCGGCGCTACAAAATGTTTCAAGGGCAAACTCGTCCAAGCCTGGCGCAGTAAATCAAGAAGGAGAGCACAACAAAAACGTCGTAGTACTATTACAAGGAAAACTAGCCGATGTATCGGTAAACTTCAAAGAAGTTCTTGAAGTAAGAACGAAGAACATACAGGCGTCCCGTTCGCGGACCGAAAACTTCGTATCATCGGTCTCTAACTATGGCGGCCACTCGGCTCTTGATCCCGGACGCAGTGATTCGCCCTTGTATCAGACGCCGCAAGGACGATCGCCAAAATCAGGTTACAACAACAATCAAGACATTCTTTCACTGGATCCCAACCCGTCCTCTGTGAATGCCCTTCGTGGTCCGCAGTCGGATCAGCAGCTTCTGATGATGGAAGAGGCCCAGCCGCAAAACCAATACATTCAACAAAGAGGTGAAGCAATAGAGGCTATTGAGCGGACGATTAGTGAACTAGGGGGTATATTCGGTCAACTGGCGCAAATGGTTTCCGAGCAGAGCGAGATGATACAGCGGATAGATGCAAATACCGAGGATGTTGTTGATAATGTGCAAGGAGCTCAGAGGGAACTGATGAGGTACTGGTCGCGAATGTCGGGCAACAGATGGCTCGTTGCGAAGATGTTTGGTGTTCTCATGATATGTGAGTCCCTTGCAATCAGCATCATCTGCCACTTACTCACGGTGTTTAGTCTTCCTGATTTGGGTCTTGGTAGCTGGTTAGACGCACTGCTTTTTCGGTTACAACACCCTCAATGCATTGATTGCGCTAGATGTCAGGACAACACGGCTATGCATTGTGAACAACATAGACTTGCAGCAGGGTATGTATCTGTATGGGAAGGCCATCCCCATACAATAATATTCCCCAAAACTCCCGACGATTAACCTGCACCTATCGAGTAAATATTCTGTGCACTCCCGCTTTTGAACATTCCAGACACGAGAGCCTTTCATTGCTAGACTGAAGGAAGCTCGCCGTTTCCGCACCACTCTATACAGCTCGTTGCCCGGAGTTGTCGTCCCTTGGCGTCCTCTCTCAACCTCCCCTTCCTCGAATCTATGCTGTTGCTGATTCAGCCGCCGCCTGGGTCAAGTAGGCCTCGAAGTCGAAGTTGGGGTCATTGGGATCCGAGATAACTGCGCATGCCATTGTCAGCCAACTGTTTACGAGTTCTCCACTTCGCGTGCATTCGGAGGGCAGGGCAACACACTACTTCCACCAGAAGTCTTGCTCTTCGAAGGTGTCGTCCTCTTGATGTATTCGAGCTTGGCCTTCTCAATCAACTTCTGTTTGTGTTCGTACTCGTGGTTAATCTCCGCCATTTTGCCAGCGGCGGTAATAGCGGCTTGGTGTTGGAAGCCATAGAAGACACCAAAGGCGAGCGCGGAGTAGCGGAGGACCTGGTTTGATACCGCGCATGTCAGTTATGGCAATCCCGTTCGGCCAATCATCTCGTGGGTGGTCGCATGCAAGCCGTGAGGTGCGGAAGGCTGGGAGAGTTGCTCACGTTGACACCAATGCTAGTCGACATGATTGCGATTTGAGGTGGGAGCTGTATCTGGGTGGAAGAGTTGGTTGGAGGAGTGCGTTAGACGTTAGGTGCTTGAGTGAACTAGGACTCGCGATGGCTTGAAGTGACCATCTCGCGAATTTCTCCAGCTCTTCCCGACACTCGGCGACATTGAAAGGAGCACGTGACGTCGTGATACCTCGCGCAAACGCGGTTTGGATAGATAAACACACAGTCCTAACAATCAGCATCTAAAGCATGCTCCTACTATGCCACATAGCTGGAAGAGGATACGATTGCTACCATTTCATTTATAGCTGACGGCATGCAGCAACGAAAAGATGAAATCCTGGCGAAGAAGGCTAAGCTAGCCGACCTCAAGCGCCAGCGCGAACTTCGGCAGCAAGAGTTCAGTGCCAGCAGACAAACCATCCCCAGTGCCGCTCCTGTATGTGCATCGGCCGACAGTCAAGGCTTTGGGCTAACCCAGTGATCAGGCCGTCACTCCACCTAGCGCCACAAGTCGACAGGAGCTCGATAGCTTGATATCAAGCCTGGTCGGTGCTGACAGGAGCACAGCCCGAGCAACAGGCTATTCTCAGGATCCTGTTCAATCAAACACATCTTTGCCAGGAGCAAACAATAGATATTCACCAGACCGAGACGGCTCGAAGCCTCTTGCCTTCGCCCCTTTGAGAACCGTCTATGAGATCATATCAGAGCCTCCAAAGGCCGAAGCAATAACTTACAGCAAGGGAATTCAGACTTCGGAAACCTGGGCAACCGAACTTCCCACATCTCCCACGGACTCCGATTTTGATGGAGCACTTCATGGCGAACGAGCACCAAGGCGGAGTCTAAGCAGAAGACAACGAGAGCGTGAAGAAAGGATCAGACAAAGCATCCGTAAAGAAGTGGAAGATGAGTTGAAAGCACTGCAGCAGCCGAGTGTTGCTGAGTTGGAGAGTGAGCGTTCTCAGAAGAAGAAAACCTTTCCCACAAGAAACCTCACCACAGAGGAGCTGAATGCGGTTACTTCATCGAATGACTTTATTGATTTTATCGATCGATCAAGCAAGGTCATAGAAAGGGCATTAGACGAAGACTATGACGTTCTTGCGGATTACCGGCTTGGGTTGGATAGTATAGACGACAATGACGATGAATACGACTTGAGAAGCAAGAAAGGAAGACGAGTACGCCAACTTGTGCAATTTTACGACGAAAAATGGAGTAAGAAACGCATGATCACCGACGTTGGATTCTCGCCCAAGTTTCCCGAACTTGTGCTCTCGTCCTTCACCAAGAACCCATCTGCGCCGTACGATCCCGACGGCCTAGTGCTCATTTGGAACTTACACATGCGTGAAAGACCGGAGTTCATGTTCCATGCATCGTCGGACGTTCTGACTGCCAAGTTCTCCCCGTTTCACCCTAACCTCGTCCTCGGCGGAACCTATACTGGCCAAGTCCTCGTCTGGGATACACGCGCTCGCAGTCATCATCCTGTCCAGCGCACACCGCTCACGAGCTATGGTCAGTCCCATCCCATTTATAGCCTCAACATAGTCGGCACGCAGAACGCACACAACATCGTTTCTACCTCGACCGACGGCATCCTCTGCACCTGGTCCATGGACATGTTCACTCGACCGACTGAATATCTCGAACTCAGCGCTCCTCCACCTCTTACAAATACATTCTCCCGATATGATGATATCGCGCCAACCTGCACCGCCTTCCCTTCAACAGACCCAAGCTATCTACTCGCCGGTACCGAACAAGGCACTATTCACTTGATCCATCGACAAGAGCGCGTCGGCGCAAAGTCCGGCGTAGATCCGCGCATCTCGTACGTGGGGCACACGGCGCCAGTGATGAGTGTAGACTTCCACCGCGCGTCCGGACCTGTCGATCTCGGCGACCTACTCCTCAGTACAGGCCTCGACTGGAGCGTCAAGGTTTGGCGCGTTGCACCACCTGCAGCGAGCCTGACCGCAGCCGCTAGCGCTTCTCGGGGTGTAGTCTCGCCGCTTCTCGACCTATCGCGGGATGAGGCTATCTACGACGCTCGCTGGTCACCTGTGAAGCCTGGCGTGTTTGCATGCGTCGACGGTGCAGGCGCACTGGAGGTCTGGGATCTACACCGTGACATGGAAGCGCCGATATCGCGAGCAGTGCCTAGTGCGCGGGTTGAGAAAGGGGTAACACAGCCAGTCCGTGGATTGAACAGTGTTGCGTGGGAGGGTCATGAAGGACGGAGAGTTGCGGTCGGGGGGTTGGACGGGGTGGTCAGTGTTTTTGAGGTTGGTGGTGAGTTAGGTGGTGCCGGCAGTGCACCGAACGAGGAGTGGGTCGCTGTGCGGAAGAAGCTAAGATGAGATGGGGCTCGTTGGAGTGAACTTCACATGCTGAGAGTGCACGAGAAATATTGCATTGACCTGGAATGAAAATATCTTGTGAGGGCCAGCTACGTTGAAGGCAAGCAACTGTGTGCATACAAACATAAAGAGCGAGTTCAACAGGCCAGAGGATACGTCAGATCACTCTGGAAGTCTGTGCGAAGTGTGCAGACTCCAAAAGAGGATGCGAGTCCGGACGAAACAGGGCGTTGCTTTGCTACATACAGTGCTCGGGGCGAGGCGTTGGGCTTGTCACACACGATGCGGTGATGGATGGGGATAGTTTCGCGCATGTCGTCAGATGTGGCCAGCACATTCAAGAGCTTTATAAGTAAACGTCATTGGGGTCTCCTGCTTCGTCGATATATCGCTGCTTGATACAGTTGCAGTACTGTAGTCAAGTTGTTGCTAGGAGCCTCCCGTCGCAGATATTTAAAAACAAAACCTTGATCCGACCTCTCGTCTCGACCCGCCTTTGACTCAGCGGCCGCTTTTCTCTCCTCCAGCAACCGCTCCAGGGCGGTCAGCCTTTCCCCAGCTTCGTCTCGTCAACTGCTCTGTGGTCTTCCTTTTCTCCGTTGTCTCGCTCTCCAACTAGCCTCCTCTTAAGTTCATTCGCCCTTGTGATCCTGCCCTTCCAGCCTTGTCGACTCATCTGACCCTGCGGCGGGGTATAACAGTCGCTCTTTGGTTGGCTGCTCCACCTGCGACGTTCCCGCAAGCCCCAGGAGCAGGCGAGGACCCCGACATATTCAGACCCAATACAACCCGCAGGACACCGCTTGCCACCAGCTCAGGGCTCCTGTAGCAGATCTATAAGGGGCAGCACGTCACGCGAGCGGCTCCACAGGAAGTACCTCACAAGGCATTGGCCTGATAGTGGTTTTGAATCCAGGATTCACATAGGCTTCGCTTCATGTGGTCAAACTGCTTCTAGCGCAACTATCGCCGCAACCGCAACAGCCGACCTCGCAGGGTCTCTACAAAGTAGCTACGATGGGACCACCTCAGGCTATAAAGCCAGAGCACATTAGCAATGCAGATCGAGAGGAACAAAACACTACCACCGAAACCTCCCCCAAGACCATACGGAAGTTCGCACCGCAGCCCGTAGAGACAACAACGAAGAGCACACGCAAGTTCGCAGTGGAGCCAGTGGAAACAAGCTTGAAAAGCTCAAGAAAAGAAGCAACATCACACGAACCAACGTCGCCCAAGCAAACACGCAGGTTTGCGCCAGAACCTGTTGAGACCTCTTCTAAAAGCTCACGCAAGTTCACTCCGGAGCCGGTAGAAACGTCAACCGCGAGCTCACGCAAGTTCACGCCGGAGCCCGTTGAGACAACGAAGAAGAGCGTACGAAGGTTCACACCAGAGCCGGTGGAGACCACAGTAAAGAGCTCACGCAGCATCATGCCAGCAGATGACACGACGGCGAAACCTCAATCCCAGGCTGCGTTCTCTTCGCCCTTCTGGAAGAAAGTGCAGAAAAATCTTACCGAAGTGAGTCAGGAAGGTGCTCCCCCGGCAAAGGTCACAAAAGCAGTCGAAGCCAGACAGCTGGAGCAAGATCTGTTCTGGAAAAAGGTGGAGAAGAAGATGGATCCTAAGACATCTGAATCATTAGAAGAGCAGCCGGGGTCAACCTCGGACTTCAAACCTCTATCTTTCTGGGAAAAGGTACAGAAGAATCTGGAGGATGCTCCAGCAGCTGCAAAGTCCGTGGTTTCTGAACCGGAAAAGAAGCCTGCTACGTCATCAACGCCAGGATCCTTCTGGTCGAAAGTGTCAAAGAACATGGAGGCGCCAAAAGAAGAACCTACGTTGTCACCGCCGGCCGCACCCTCGTCTACACCAGGGTCTTTTTGGAGCAAAGTCGCAAAGAACATGGACGGTGAAACCAAGGACCCTGAAGCGAGTGGTGTCGCACCAGCAGTAGCAGCAAAGCCCTTCAAGCCTTTATCGTTCTGGGAGAAGGTGTCGAAGAACCTCGAGGGCGGCGATGTTCCTCCTGACTCTGTTGTAGGAGACATGTCATTGGTAGAAGTACAGACACCTGTGAAGACCAATTATACACCTGTTTCGTTTTGGGACAAAGTGCAGAAAAACATAGGTGGTTCTTCTAATGCCGAAAAAGAGGACACGCGCGGTCGAAGTACTTCACAGTCTTCAGCCGGCAGCCGCAGAAAATTCACTCCGCAATTCGTCTCCACATCCAAAAGGAGTTTTAGGAAATCTTGGATGGACGAAGATGATGATGATATCCCATTGCTTCCGCACGAGCGTGTGGTACAAGCCGCCAGTTTCTCGAGTTCACCTGGAAGCTCACCTGCTCGAAGACGCTTCGCACCGCAACTGATTGAGACAGCGAAACGAACTCATAAAGGCGGCGAAAGACCAGCCGTGCCTCCACGCGAAACGACCAGCCCAGCTTCTGGCGATGGTTCTTACCGAACTTATCTAAGTTCTGCCGATGCTCCGAGCGCTATACCCAGTCACATTGCTGAACTGTTGCATAAAAGCAACCAAGGCCCGGCTCGCAAACGTTACCCAAGTCGCCGCAACACACGCGGACACTCTTTCAAAATACCCGAACTGGAGCCTATTGACTCTTCCGAGTCGGAAGAAGAAACTGGCCCTCCTTCGTTATCTCTATCCGTGTCACATTCGCAATCAGATCTTTCCGAGTTCTCCGAACACAACTTCAAACATGCTACTCGCATTCGGGAAAGCATTGACGATCGCTTTTCTGGATACCTGCTAGAGCTAGCCGCCCAGGCGGCCGAAAGACAATTACGAGAGCAAGCCGAAGCTGCTTTCCCTAACTCCGAGTCGCACGAGCCTGTGACGCACTACATGGACTTGGACTCTGGCGAGTCGGAAGATGAAACTCATCCAGAAATACCTGTCAAGATACGAACGCAGAGCGTAGTGCAAAAGCACAAGCGCGAGGTTTTGACACGCAACCACCGAGAGCGAAACGATTCCGACGATGAGAGGATTGCGCTGCAGGAACTGCAAAACCATGCAGAGCGCGCTTCACAAGCAAGGCAGCGCGGCGACAGCGAAGATACATGGACCGCACAGGATGCCGCGAAGCAGGCAGAAGCCGCACTCGCAGTCAGCCGACAGCGCGATGCTGAAGGATGGCAAATGCTCAAAGCAGCCAGTCCGCCGATGCTAGGAGATGACATTAGCTTTCCCCGCTGCGCGTCGCCAGACAATGCCCGCTTCGATGTCACACAAGGCTCGGACTTCTTACGCAACTCGATGTGCGCCTTGACTCAACAGGCCCATGACAACAACGACAACACAGGCCTCTGGGACGCCAGCAAGCTCCAAGAGCACAAGTCGCCCACAAAGCCGTCCCAACCCGTTCTAGGCAGGCCCTCTCGCGACAGTACCGGCAACATGAGTATCAACGGTCTCTGGAACGGTCTCTGCACAAACTCGGACCTCAAGCTGTCTCCAATGCCGACCGGCCTCATCACACCCATGTACACACCGGCGAAAGAGAAGGAGGACCCGTTCGCCTCCTTCTCCGTCATAAACACCACCTCGTCCACCGCCATCGCCGGCGTGGCAGGCCGCATGCGCCACTCCGCCAAACGTGTGCCGCCCAGCCCTAAGCCGAGCGTGCACCTGGCGCTGGCCAACGAGAAGCTCGAGCTCGAGTCCAAGGTGACGTCGGAGTTCACCGACGAGTTCATCACTCAGGTCTACAACTACCTGTCCGTCGGCTACCCGGCCATCGCGCGCAAGTACGACGACGAGCTGGCGCGCATCTCGCGCGTCGACGTCGCCGAGCTGCGCCAGGACGACCGGCTCGCCGACGCAAAGGGCTACATCCGCCTCGGCGAGGACGAGTTCGCCGCCAGGGAGCCCGTCGTCGACGAGCATCAGTGCGCCAGGTGGCGCGCCTTGAGACTGTACATACGTGAGTGGGGTCGCCAGCAGGCGTCGTTTGCTGGGCCGGAGCCGCTGGATCCGCATCGTGCGTGGGGCTTGACGGCTAGGAGGGGTAGTTGGGGTCTTTGAGAGACTGTTTGAAGAATGGCTTGGAGGAGATGGTGGGGTTGGGGGGGGGGGTGAGGCATTGAAGTTGGACGGATGCTTTTCTCTTCTTTTTCTTCTTGTTCTTCTTCTTCTTCTCCACATCATCATGGGCGGTTTTCTTTTCTTTCATGGCATTTTCTTTTCTTCCCCCTTTTCCTTCTCGGTTCTGCGTTTTTCTTTTTTTCCTTCGAATCAGCCATTCCTTCCCAACCCACCTTGGTGTGGCATCACTTTGAGTACTATATTTCATTCCAGTCCGATTGACCTTCGTTTCGAGTTCTAATCTCCATGTGCGAAGAGCAAACGTAACCGCAGCGTCTATCTACTGTAACTCAAAAAAAAAGCACGCCCTTCAGACCGCGACTTCCGTTTCCTGCGGCGTCTGGTTCGACGCCCAAATAGCCTGGGGAGGCCATTCGTCGGCTATCCAGTCGCACTCAAAATGATGCACCCCCGATGACACCGTCCTCGTGCCATCCTCGCCGTCGACCGAACGCTTCAACTCCGACGGCAACGTCACGAGCGCCGTCGAGTTCGGCGGGACCACCAGCCTCATCTCGAACCTCCGCCCGTCCCCACCCGTCAGCTTCCAATCGCACTCGACCAGGCCATACGGCCCGTCGAACTTGACCGTCGCCCGCGTCACGTTCCCGCCCGGCACCGGCCTGACGCGCACGACCTTCCACCCGCTCTCCGCCGGGCTGATGCCGCCGAGCGTGCCATGCAGCCACTCGGCGATGGCGCCGAGGGCGTAGTGGTTGAAGCTCGTCATCTGGCCTGGGTTGATGGTGCCGTCAGGCAGCATGCTGTCCCAGCGCTCCCAGATGGTCGTCGCGCCCATGGTCACCGGGTACAGCCACGAGGGGCAGGTCTGCTCGAGCAGCATGCGGTACGCGAGCTGGGGCTGGCCGATGGTCGTC